>ERZ779874.3684-NODE-3684-length-11152-cov-2.761647_pt1 | contig 11152 bp, 9 predicted proteins | sample MGYA00511031_ERZ779874 | MGnify/ENA primary metagenome ERZ779874 (study PRJEB29588, sample SAMEA2156850) | human gut metagenome | biome: human gut; feature: human-associated habitat; material: faeces | place: Denmark | collected 2008/2010 ...
TCGGAAAGGGTAACACTTGCTTCAAAAATCAGATTCAGATGGATGAATTTGTTGCACGCTTTTGTGAGGGCGGCAGGGGTTTTGGATTCTCCCATACCAATCACGTACATATTGGCTTCCCGCAGGCGCATGGCGAGCCGGGTAAAATCGCTGTCGCTGGTGACGAGACAGAAACCGTCTACATTGCCGGAATAGAGGATGTCCATCGCGTCGATGACCATCGTCATGTCGGAAGAATTTTTGCCCGAAGTATAGTTAAACTGCTGAATCGGCGTGATGGAATTCTCCAGAAGAATATTTTCACTCCAGCCGTTATTTTTTGTCCAGTTACCGTAGATGCGGCGATAAGTGGCAAAGCCGTAGGTTTCGATTTCATTAAAAATGATAGATGCATATCTGGAACTGACGTTTTCTGAATCGATCAGTACTGCGATCTGCATTTTGGATTCATTCTGGTCCATGTATGACACTCCCGTTTTTCTTTCAGTATAACTCGTCCGGAGGTGTTTTGCAAAGGAGTTTTCCGTGTCCTTTTTAAAACGATAGATTTTGCTGTTTTCCTGCAAATTTTCGATTTTGAAATGCAAGTTATCCCTTTTCAGATGAGAGTAAATCAGATATAATAAGTATAAGCTGTAAAACGGAAAAGGAATACAAAAGAGCAGCGAAAGGGAGATTTTGATATGGAGACATCACTTTTTCAGATCAGGCAGAGAGAGAGTTTTGGGTTTTCCGCAGAGAATCCAACAGGAACCAGAGAAGGCGGCACGCATGCAAAGGACTGCGAAAAATTGCGTCCCTGTATCGACATTGAGCCGGGAGAAACGGTTGTTTTATGCGATACCGACGGACCGGGTATGATTACGCATATCTGGTTTACCGGCTATGTGGGACATTCCTTTGTGATGAGAATCTATTGGGATAATGAGGAGTTCCCTTCGGTAGAAGCACCGATTTCCGCATTTTTCGGATGTGCTTATGATGAGAATTTCAAGGACAGGGATGGAAAGTATGTTGTATTGAACGCTGCGACGATGCTGACTGCACCGGGACGCGGCTATAACAGCTACTGGGAGATGCCTTTTTACAAGCATTGTAAAATTACAATGGAAAACAGAGGAGAGCAGAAGCAGACGCTGTTTTATATGATTTCCGGCTGGCACGGGGAAATTCCGGAGGACAGCGGATATTTCCATGCAGTTTACAGACAGGAGCATCCGGTGCAGAAAGGACGTTCCTATACTGTGCTGGACAACGTTGAGGGTCCCGGAATGTTTGCCGGTGTTTGTTTTTCCTCCGGCATGAATGGCAACAACACCTGCTGGGTAGAAGGCGAGATCAAGATGTATATTGATGGTGCGAAATACCCTTCCATGAATTATACCGGTACGGAGGATTATTTCTGCGGATCTTACGGATTCGGAAATGATATTATTTTGAACAAATATCAGACCTTCTCCGGATTGTATACCGGATTATATGCGATCCTTGGCGATAACGAAGAGTTTTACAACCAGCAGCAGCGCTTTTTGCTTTACCGCTTCCATGTAAAAGATCCGGTTTATTTTTCGAAGAGTTTTAAGATGACAATGGACAACCTTGGCTGGACAGGACCGAGATACGATGATTATACCTCTGTGGCGTTCTGGTATCAGCAAAAGCCCGGAAAACTGCCGTTTGAGCTTCCTGCAGATGCAGAGATGGTGATGAAGTAAACTCTGACTGATTTTGGAACGTAGTGGACAGCAAACAATAGAATGCACGCCTGCGAGCATTCTATTGTCATGAACAAAAAAGAGCGAACCATTCTGCACCTTGCAGTGGTTCGCTCTTTTCTTGTACACTTTTACAAATAAGATTCCCGCTTGTTGTATTTTTCCAGAATTGTACGGATCTTCTCGGTAGGAGTCAGGACGTTGGACATGGAAACATCGTGGTTCATGAAGTCGATGATTGATGCCAGGAACTTGCTCATGTCCGCTTCGATGTAGTAAGGGCGGGAGAGCAGTTCAGGAATCTGGTAGGTGAGGTTGGTGGTGATTACCTTGTCGAACCATCCCTTTTCATAGGCTTCATCGAATGCAGCCATGCCGTCTGTGAACAGACCGAAGGTCGTACAGATGAATACACGTCTTGCATTCATTTCCTTTAACTGACGGGCGGTATCAAGCATACTTCCGCCGGAGGAAATCATATCATCGACGATCACAATATCCTTGCCGTCAATATTATCTCCTAAGAATTCATGTGCAACGATGGGATTTTTGCCATTTACGATCACGGAGTAATCGCGGCGCTTATAGAACATACCGATGTTGACGCCGAGCACATTTGCAAAATAAGTGGTACGGTCGAGTGCACCTTCATCCGGGCTGATAACCATCATATGATCCTTGTCGATGATGAGATCCGGCACGTTGTCGAGCAGGGCACGCATGAACTGATACGGAGGGGTAAAGTTATCGAAGCCGCACAGAGGGGTTGCGTTCTGTACTCTGGGGTCGTGCGCATCGAAGGTGATAAAGTTGGTAACGCCCATTTCAGCGAGCTCTGTCAGTGCATAGGCGCAGTCCAAAGATTCACGGCCACTTCTTTTGTGCTGACGGCCTTCATACAGGAAGGGCATAATGACATTGATTCTCTTTGCCTTACCTTCTACGGCGGCAATCATTCTTTTTAAGTCCTGATAATGGTCATCGGGAGACATATGGTTGGTATAGCCGTTTAAAGAATAGGTCAGGCTATGGTTGCAGACATCGACCAGAAGATAGAGGTCGGTACCGCGGACGGATTCGTGTAGTTCACCCTTGCCTTCCCCACTGCCGAAACGTGGGCAGCTGGCGTCAACCAGATAGTTGTTTTCGATATAGCCGCGGAATGCAGGATCGTCATGTACGGTCTTGCGCATATTTCTGCGGAATGTTACGAGATAATCATTGACATTTCTGCCGAGCTTCTCTGCGGAGTTTAACGCAATGATTTTCAGAGGGCCAACGGGAAGTGCATTTTCCAGTTCGCGTAAATTAGGCATTTGATTTTCCTCCATTATATCCTGATGGAATTCATCAGACAGTACATTTACCTTTCATTTATATCATCCGCCTGTTGGCGCGTCAAGAAATTTCTCGTGACAGAGCGGGATTTTTCTAGTAAAATAGGAAGGTACAGGAATTAGATTCAAAAAAAGAAGAATTTCCGATCAGAAAGCATGCAGGAGTAAGATAGTTCATGAAGAAGCAAAAAGGGCATTTGATTAAAACTGTAAAACCGGACAGCATCGCAGAGGAGATGGGGATAGAACCCGGAGATCGCCTGCTGGAGATCAACGGTGAAACGGTAGAAGATATTTTTGATTATCAATATATGATCGAGGAAGAGTATGTGGAGGTGCTGATCGCCAAGCCGTCCGGGGAAGAATGGCTGTTGGAGATCGATAAGGATTACGCGGAGGATCTGGGGGTCGAGTTTGAAAACGGACTGATGGACGATTACCGTTCCTGCAGCAACAAATGTATTTTCTGTTTCATCGACCAGATGCCGAAGGGAATGCGGGAAACACTGTATTTTAAAGACGACGATTCGCGTCTTTCCTTTTTGCAGGGCAACTATGTGACGCTGACAAACATGTCTGACAAGGATGTGGAACGTGTGATCAAATATCATATGTCTCCGATCAATATTTCCTTTCAGACCACAAATCCGGAGCTGCGCTGCATGATGCTGCACAACCGTTTTGCAGGCGACGCGCTCAAAAAGGTCGATCGTTTTTACGAGGCGGGCATCGAGATGAACGGCCAGATCGTTTTATGTAAGGGAGTCAACGACGGTGCAGAGCTGGAACGCAGTATTTCCGACATGTCGAAATATTTGCCGCATCTGCGCAGCGTGTCGGTTGTGCCGGTTGGACTGTCGAAATACCGGGAGGGGCTGTATCCTCTGGAGCCCTTTACAAAAGAAGAAGCGCAGCAGGTGCTTGCGACGATCCACAAATGGCAGGAAAAGCTTTTTCCCGAGTACGGTCTGCATTTTATCCATGCCAGCGACGAATGGTATATCCTGGCGGAAGAGGAGATTCCGGACGAGGATAACTACGATGGGTATCTGCAGCTGGAAAACGGTGTCGGCATGATACGGCTTTTGCTGGAGGAATTTGAAGATTCCCTGCGGCAGCTTCGAAAAAGCGGCGCGATGGAGCGCTGGAATCACAGAAAGCGGGAAATTTCTACAGTAACCGGCAGAATCGTCGCACCCTATATCGAACGGATGGCGAGGCGGATGGAGGAAGAATTTCCGGGGCTCTGCGTCCATTTGCATCCGATCCGCAACGACTTTTTTGGGGAACGGATTACGGTAACAGGGCTTTTAACAGGACAGGATATCGTGGCGCAGTTAAAGGGCGAGCATCTGGGCGAAGAGCTGCTGTTGCCGATCAACGTCCTTCGAAGCGGCGAAAGAGTGCTGTTGGACGACTATACGGTTGAGGATATTTCCAGCGCTTTACAAGTACCTGTGAATATTGTAAAATCAAGCGGATATGATTTTACGGAAAGTTTGCTGGGCAAATTTTAACCCCAGTCTGGAAACTGCAGCTGCGCAGACCGGAGGAATCAGCGCGTTGCCAGAGAACAGAAGGGCGAAATTTTGTCCGTTATAAGGAAAGGAGCATATATGGCAAGAAAAAGAAAACCGATCGTTGCAGTAGTCGGCAGACCCAATGTCGGAAAATCGACATTGTTTAACGCACTGGCGGGAGAAATGATCTCTATCGTAAAGGATACACCGGGCATTACGAGAGACCGTATTTATGCGGACATTGCGTGGTTGGATAAAAATTTTACCCTGATTGATACCGGCGGTATCGAGCCGGATTCCGGGGACATCATTTTGTCCCAGATGCGGGAGCAGGCACAGATCGCCATCGACACGGCGGACGTGATTCTGTTTATGGTAGATGTCAAGCAGGGATTGGTGGATGCAGATTCCAAGGTAGCGGATATGCTGCGCCGTTCCCACAAGCCGGTGGTTTTGGTAGTCAACAAAGTAGACAGCTTCCAGAAATACATGGCGGATGTCTATGAGTTTTATAATTTGGGAATCGGTGATCCGTGGCCGATCTCTGCGGCAAACCGGATGGGGATCGGCGATATGCTGGACGAAGTTGTACGTCATTTCCCTGAAGATGCAGAGATGGAAGAGGAGGATGATCGTCCGAAAATTGCGATTGTCGGAAAACCGAATGTCGGCAAATCGTCCATTATTAACCGTTTGATCGGTGAAAACCGGGTGATCGTTTCCAATATTGCAGGTACAACGCGGGATGCGGTGGATACCGAGGTAGTGCATAACGGAAAAGAGTACATCTTCATTGATACGGCAGGTCTTCGACGCAAAAATAAAATTAAAGAAGAGCTGGAGCGCTATATGATCGTCCGCACCGTCAGCGCGGTAGAGCGCGCCGATGTCGTCGTGCTTGTCATCGATGCGGAAGAGGGCGTGACCGAGCAGGATGCCAAGATTGCCGGAATTGCTCATGAGCGGGGCAAGGGCATGATCATTGCGGTCAACAAGTGGGACGCCATCGAGAAAAATGATAAGACGATTTATCGTTTCCAGGAAAAGATCCGAAACACCCTTTCCTTTATGCCGTATGCAGAGATTATTTTCATTTCTGCACTGACCGGGCAGCGTCTGCCCAAGCTGTTTGAGACGATCGATGCAGTCATCGAGAATCACGCGTTGAGAGTTGCGACCGGTGTCTTGAATGAAATTATGGCGGAAGCGGTTGCATTGCAGCAGCCTCCGACGGACAAGGGAAAGCGCCTGCGGCTGTATTACATTACGCAGGTATCGGTAAAGCCTCCGACATTTGTTATTTTCGTCAACGATAAAGAACTGATGCACTTCTCGTATACGAGATATATAGAAAATAAAATCCGCGAGGCGTTTGGGTTCCGCGGAACACCTCTGAAATTTATTATCAGAGAGAGGAAGGAGAATAACGAATGATGGAACGTCTGGTCTGTGTAGCCATCGGCTATCTGTTCGGTCTGTTTCAGACTGCCTATATTTATGGAAAGCTGCATGGAATTGATATCCGCAATTACGGAAGCGGCAATGCGGGAACGACAAATACGCTGCGCGTGCTCGGTACAAAGGCAGGACTGATCGTACTGGCAGGAGATATTTTAAAATGTATCCTGGCAATCGCAGCAGTGCGCTTGTTGTTTGCTGGCGGTGTACATGAGGATATGTATTATCTGCTTGCGATGTATGCGGCACTCGGTGCGATTCTGGGACACGACTATCCGTTTTATTTAGGCTTTAAGGGCGGCAAGGGCATTGCTGCGACAGCAGGCTTGATCCTGGCGATCCATCCGGCATTTATCCCAATGGGTGTGATCCTGTTTTTCGGTACCTTCCTGCTGACGCATTATGTTTCCCTCGGTTCCCTGTTGGTTTATGCAGGATTCCTGATCGAAATGGTGATTATGGGACAGATGGATCTGTTTTCCATGCCGGTCGGACACCGGGCTGAGATGTATGTGATCGCGGCGTTTCTGACGGCAATGGCGTATTGGAAGCACCGGGAGAATATCAAACGTCTGCTTTCCGGTACAGAACGCAAGACCTATCTTTTTAAGAAAAATAAAGAAGCGCTGAACTAAGAAACAAAGCAGATATAAATTAGAGTAGGATGGTAAAATAACTATGGCAAAAATCGGTATGATCGGTGCAGGCAGTTGGGGCACTGCGTTGACCTGGCTTTTGACAAATAACGGACATCAGGTAACGGTCTGGAGCGCACTTGCAGATGAGATTACGATGCTGCAGGAAAAGCATGAACAGACCTCCAAGCTGCCGGGAGTCATTCTGGATGACAGTGTGGTATTCACGACAGATTTAAAGGCTGCTGTGGAGGGTATGGATCTGCTCGTTTTGGCAGTTCCGTCCCCGTTTACCAGAAGCACGGCGCATCAGTTAAAGGATGTGGCAGCACAGGGACAGATCATCGTAAACGTTGCAAAGGGCGTGGAGGAAAACACGCTGATGACGCTTTCTCAGATCATTGAGGAGGAAGTTCCGCAGGCGGAGGTTGCAGTGCTTTCCGGTCCGTCCCATGCGGAAGAGGTGGGCAAGGGAATCCCTACGACGATCGTTGTCGGTTCTAAGAAAAAAGAAATTGCGGAAAAAATCCAGGGCATTTTTATGAACCCGGTATTCCGCGTGTATACAAGCCCGGATGTGCTTGGTATCGAGCTGGGTGCAGCGCTTAAAAATGTCGTTGCGCTGGCAGCGGGCGTTGCAGACGGCTTAGGATACGGCGATAACACCAAGGCAGCGCTGATTACGCGAGGGATCACGGAAATCGCGCGCTTGGGCACTGCAATGGGCGGACGCCGTGAGACGTTCTTTGGACTGAGCGGAATCGGCGACCTGATTGTAACCTGTGCCAGCATGCATTCGCGAAACCGTCGCGCAGGCATCCTGATTGGAAAAGGATACACGATGGAAGAGGCCATGAACGAAGTCAAGATGGTCGTTGAGGGCGTGTATTCTGCAAAGGCAGCCCTGGGTCTGGCACACAAGTACGAAACATCGATGCCGATCATCGAGCAGGTCAATCTGGTGCTGTTCGGCGGAAAGCCCGCAAAGGAAGCAGTGGCAGATTTGATGCTGCGGGATAAAAAAGTAGAAATCTCCGATACAGAGTGGGAATGAAGCAAAAAAAGAGAGCCGGAGGCTCTCTTTTTTTGCGCTACTTCTGAATTTCCGAAAGGAAATTTAGAAGGTTCCTTCTTATCGGATCGCTTCCACGATCGTGCGTGTTGTCTTAGGCTTGTTCATGGAATAAATATGGATGCCGTCTGCACCGTGCTGCTTTAAGTCGAGGATCTGGCGGATCGCATAATCGATACCGGCCTTTTTCATGTCTTCCGGGTTTTCTCCGTAAGTCGCAATGATGTCGGCCAGTTCTTTCGGAACGGAAGAGCCGGAGAGGGTTACCGTCGTGCCGAGCTGCTTTGCGGAAGTGATCGGCATAATGCCTGCACAGACCGGAAGCGTAATACCTGCATGGTTTTTCTTTTCCAGGAAACGGTAGAAGCTGTCATTTTCAAAGAACAGCTGAGTGATGAAAAACGCTGCGCCTGCTTCCTGCTTTTCTTTCAGGTAAGCAATATCGCTGTCAAGGCTTTCTGCTTCGAAATGCTTTTCGGGATAGCATGCGCCTGCGATTTCCAGATCGGTATGCTCCTTTAAGAAGCGAGTCAGATCGGAAGCATGGGCAAAAGCACGGTTTTCAAACTGTGCATCATCCATCCAGGTCGGTCGGTCGCCGCGAAGCGCCAGTACATGGGAAAGACCCGCCTGCTTCATGTCATCAGTAACGGTGAGAATGTCCTCTTTGGAGGAGCCGACACAGGTCATATGGGCAACTGCCGGAATGTGGAGACTGTTCTGGATGAAGGAAGCCAGCTCCACCGTGCGTTTGGAACGGCTGCCGCCTGCGCCGTAGGTTACGCTGATAAAATCCGGCTGCAGCTCGGAAAGCTGATGCAGGACGTTCTGCGCGTTTGTAAATTCGTCGTCCTTCTTGGGAGGAAATACCTCAAAAGAAAGGGTCTGTTTCTGGGAAAATAAATCTTTAATCATAGGTAAGAAATCCTTTTCTGTAGTATGCATCAAACAAACCTGAGTTCAGGAACCGCTTGATTTTGGATCTTAAATATCGTACCATGAACTTAGCTGTAATTCAAGCTTGGCATAAGCAAAAATGAATGGAGGATAGTGAGAAAAATAAGCGTGATCGCTTATTTTCTCACAGCTATTTGTGCCGCAGGCGTCACAAAGTAGCTAGGATCGCAGAGCAGAATTGGAACTTCTGCTCGCGATTCCTTCGGCGCAAAGCGCCTGCGGAATGGAGGATAGTATGAAACTGGAAACACTGATGAGTATCAAAGAACGCAGAAGCGTGCGTTCTTATCGGAAAGAACAAATTTCGAAGGAAGAGCTGGATGCAGTTCTGGAGGCTGGAACTTATGCGGCGTCCGGGATGGGACGTCAGCCCGCGAAGATGGTTGTGGTTCAGGAGCCTGAATTGATTGCAAAGCTTTCCAAAATGAACGGGGCGGTTATGGGAGCAGATTCCGATCCGTTTTATGGAGCGCCTACTGTAGTGATCGTTTTTGCAGATACAAATGCCGGAACATGGCTGCAGGACGGTTCGCTCGTGATGGGCAATCTGATGCTTGCTGCTTATGCAGTCGGGCTTGGCTCCTGCTGGATCAACCGCGCAAAGGAGATGTTTGAAAGCGCAGAAGGCAAAGCACTGATGAAAGAATGGGGAATTGCAGATACCTATGCTGGCGTTGCCTGCTGTATCTTAGGCTATGCGGACGGTCCGCTGCCGGAGGCAAAGCCGAGAAAGAACGATTACATCGTAAGAGTGTAAGGAGAGAACAGCCCCGGTTCTTATCTGGAACGATAGGAACTGGGGCTGATTTTGTAATAATTGCGGAAGCAGGCGCCGCAGTCGATACGGTGCCTGTTTTAAAAGAAGGGAAAGTCTGTGGCATCGGACAGATGGAAATCTTAAAAAAGAAAGTACGCAAATGTCAAACAGCCTGTATAATAGGGCAGAAGTGAATGAAACATAAAATTACAGAGGGAGAAACGGAATGATTCAATTTTTACAGGAAGCGGCCCATGTTGTGCCGTCGAAGCGCCAGCTGGACTGGTATGAGCTGGAAAGCTATGCGTTTATTCATTTTGGAGTAAATACCTTTACGAATCGGGAATGGGGAGAGGGAACCGAGCCGGAATCTATTTTTAATCCTGAAAATCTGGACTGCGATCAGTGGGTGGAAGCGATCAAGGCAGCAGGCATGAAGGGAATGGTGCTGACAGCAAAGCATCACGACGGTTTTTGCCTTTGGCCTTCCAAATATACGGAGCATTCCGTGAAAAACAGCCCGTGCAAAAAAGACGTTGTCCGGGAAGCTGCCGAAGCATGTAAAAGGGGCGGCATCAAGTTCGGATTTTATCTGTCTCCGTGGGATCGGAACGCTTCCTGCTACGGGACGCCGGAATATAACGACTATTTCTGCAACCAGCTGACGGAGCTTCTGACAGAGTACGGCGACATCTTTTATGTCTGGTTTGACAACGCCTGCGGAGAAGGTCTAAACGGCAGAAAACAGGTATACGATTTTCCTCGTTATATTGAGCTGATCCGGAAATATCAGCCCAATGCGGTTATTTTTAACGATTTCGGACCGGACATCCGGTGGTGCGGCAACGAAGCCGGTAAACCGAGACATTCCGAATGGGCGGTCATCCCGTCCGAACTGTGTCATTTGGGCAAGGTGCAGACGGGTCCCGGACCGATGGCGGAGGAAGGAAGCCTTTCCTGGATTTACAATACCGAACAGGAGTTAGGCACGATGCCGAATATTCTCTACACGAAGGGTCTGACCTTTACGCCTACGGAGATCAATATGTCTATCCGTCCGGGCTGGTTCTGGCATCTGGAAGAGGAGCCTCACTCACTGGAACGCCTGTTTACTACCTATCTGGGAAGCGTCGGATCGAATGCGTGTATGCACCTGAATTTGCCGCCTAACACAGACGGACGGATTGATGAGCGGGACGTAAAGCGTCTCAAAGAGTTCGGCGCGCTGCTGCAAGAAGAGTTCGGCACTGAGCTGGATGTCAAAATCCGGGAAGAGGAAAGTCCCAAAACGCAGAAGGTCTATACGATTTCCTTAAAGCAACCCACCGCCCAGATCCGCTATGTTTCGCTGCGGGAAGATCTGACCAAGGGTCAGCGCGTAGAGGGCTTTCGGATTACGGCGCAGTCCGGCAGCGGCAATCAGTATCCGCTGTATCAGGACACTGTCATCGGAAACCGCAAAATCTGCCAGCTGCAGAATCCCTTCGGCGAGCAGAACCCGCTGATCAACGACATGGAAGACCGCATCTGTCAGATTCAGGTACAGATTACTGCGGCGAGGGATGAAGTATTCTTAAAAGACATTAAAATCTATTAAGAAAACTGCAGATAGACTTCGCCAGATCAAGGAGGAATACAGGTTTAATTCTGTGAGATAAGTTGCCATAAAAAATAGGCTTCGCCTATTCAACTCCCCTGCCC
>ERZ779874.3700-NODE-3700-length-11128-cov-2.788585_pt1 | contig 11128 bp, 10 predicted proteins | sample MGYA00511031_ERZ779874 | MGnify/ENA primary metagenome ERZ779874 (study PRJEB29588, sample SAMEA2156850) | human gut metagenome | biome: human gut; feature: human-associated habitat; material: faeces | place: Denmark | collected 2008/2010 ...
ATTTACAATACTGTTTTTAATTTGCAAACTAATGTATAATAAACGCCGCTGCGGTAAATTTTCCGGCAGCGGATAATTTTTATTAAAAAACTGCGAAAAAGCAAGATAACCAAAGTAAAAACCGAAAAATTACTGTTAAAAGAAGGCACACGGGCTTGACAAAAACAAACTTTGCCGGGGCGTAAACAGATGGAACAAAAACTGTAAAGCACAAAATATTGTTGATAACCTCAAAAATAAAAACAATATCTTGTATTTGCTCGCTTTACTTCACCATCAAAATGTGGTATTATTGAAAGGCAAACTGCACTGAAATTTATCAAATTATATTAATAAAACATAAACGGAAAGAGGGAGGACAATGAAGGTAATCAAGCGCGATGGCTCTACGGTTGACTTTGACCGCAGCAAAATAGTTGTAGCCATCCAGAAAGCCAACAATGCTGTTGATGAAAGTGAACGCATTGCCGAAGACAGAATTGAAAACATTGCACATTATGTAGAAAGCCGCAACCGTATGCGCCTTTTGGTAGAGGATATTCAGGATATGGTAGAGCATCAGCTGATGCAGGAGGGCAAATTCGACCTTGCCAAAGCCTATATCATTTACCGCTATACCCGTGCGCTGGTGCGCAAGGCAAATACTACGGACGAAAGCATTCTGTCTTTAATCCGCAACAGCAATAAAGACGTTATGGAAGAAAATTCCAACAAAAACGCCGTTATGGCTTCCACTCAGCGCGATTTGATTGCCGGCGAGGTTTCCAAAGACTTAACCCGCCGCATTATCCTGCCGGAAGAAATTTCCAAAGCGCATGACGAAGGCGCAATTCATTTCCATGATGCCGATTATTTCATTCAGCCTATTTTTAACTGCTGCCTGATTAATATCGGCGATATGCTGGACAACGGCACGGTTATGAACGGCAAACTCATTGAAAGCCCCAAGAGCTTCCAGGTTGCCTGCACCGTTATGACGCAGATTATCGCCAGCGTTGCCAGCAGCCAGTACGGCGGCCAGTCGGTGGATATCCGCCATTTGGGCAAATACCTGCGCCGCAGCTACAATAAATTTAAAAAAGCCGTGCTTGACGAAGTGGGCGACAGCCTGCCTGCCGAAACGGTGGAACGCCTTGTGCAGGCCCGCTTAAAGAGCGAACTGCAAAGCGGCGTGCAGACCATTCAGTACCAGATTAACACTTTAATGACCACTAACGGGCAATCGCCGTTTGTAACCATCTTCCTCAATTTGCAGGAAGACGACGAATATTTGAAAGAAAACGCCATGATTGTGGAAGAAATTCTGCGCCAGCGTTTGCAGGGCATTAAAAACGACAAGGGCGTTTATGTAACCCCTGCCTTCCCGAAACTGGTTTATGTTTTGGATGAACACAACTGCTTAAAAGGCGGCAAATACGATTATATTACCAGGCTTGCCGTTAAATGCAGCGCCAAACGCCTGTATCCGGACTACATTTCAGCCAAGAAAATGCGCGAAAACTACGAAGGCAATGTGTTCTCGCCGATGGGCTGCCGCAGCTTCCTTGCTCCGTGGAAGGACGAAAACGGCAACTATAAATTTGAAGGCCGCTTCAATCAGGGGGTTGTTTCCATCAACCTGCCGCAGGTGGCAATTATTGCCAAGGGCGACGAGCAGAAGTTCTGGAAGCTTTTGGATGAAAGGCTTGAGCTTTGCTACAAGGCTTTAATGTGCCGCCACAACGCGCTGATGGGCGTTAAGAGCGACGTAAGCCCCGTGCACTGGCAGTACGGCGCCATTGCCCGCCTGAAAAAAGGCGAAACCATTGATAAATACCTTGTTGGCGGTTACAGCAGCATTTCGCTCGGTTATATCGGCGTGTACGAAATGACCAAACTGATGAAGGGCGTAAGCCATACCGACCCCGTGGGCGAAGAATTTGCGCTGCGCGTAATGCGTTACCTGCGCGCCAAATGCGATAAATGGAAACAGCAGACCGGCATCGGCTTTGCACTGTACGGCACTCCGGCCGAAAGCCTGTGCTACCGTTTTGCCCGCATAGATAAAGAACGCTTCGGCACTATTGACGACGTTACCGATAAAGGCTACTATACCAACTCCTACCACGTTGACGTGCGCGAAAATATCGATGCTTTCAGCAAATTTGCCTTTGAAAGCCAGTTCCAGAAAATTTCCAGCGGCGGCGCCATCAGCTACGTGGAAATTCCGAACATGCGCCACAACACCGAAGCGCTGGAAGATGTAGTGCGCTTTATTTACGATAACATTCAGTACGCAGAGTTCAACACCAAGAGCGACTACTGCCATGTGTGCGGCTTTGACGGCGAAATTATCATCAACGACGATTTGGAATGGGAATGCCCGAACTGCGGCAACAAAGACCATAACCTGATGAACGTAACCCGCCGTACCTGCGGCTATCTGGGCGAAAACTTCTGGAACGTGGGCAAAACCAAAGAAATCAAATCCCGCGTTCTGCACCTGTAACGGAGGCCAGCCATGAACTACGCGGCAATTAAAACACATGATGTCGCCAACGGGCCGGGCGTGCGCGTATCGCTGTTTGTAAGCGGCTGCACGCATTACTGCAAAGGCTGCTTTAACCAGGAAGCATGGGATTTTGACTACGGCAAGCCGTTTGACGCAGCGGCGGAAGAAGAAATTTTAAACGCCTTAAAGCCGCCGTATATTAAAGGCTTCAGCCTGTTGGGCGGCGAACCGTTTGAACCCGCCAACCAGAAAGCCCTGCTGCCCTTTATGCAGCGCCTGCGCAAAATGTACCCCAATAAAACCGTATGGTGCTACACCGGTTACGACCTTGAAAAAGACCTGTTAACCGGCCGCTTGTGCGATTATGAAATTACGCGCGCCCTTTTGGACTGCATTGACATACTGGTAGACGGCGAATTTGTGGAAGCAAAAAAAGACCCCAACCTGCGCTTTCGCGGCAGCAGCAACCAGCGCGTTATCCGCCTTGCGGAAACCTTAAAAGAAGACAAAATAGTTTTGTGGGACGACAACGAAGGCTTGTTTGAACCGGGAAAATGATTGAACTAAAAGCAGTGGTACTAAAAATTATGCTTTACCACTGCTTTTAGTTTTTATAAAATAGTTACATTGAGAAATTAAAATTTAAGGGGTTTCATAATGATAAAAATTTCAGACTATATTGGTGAAGCAACTGAATATGATAAAAAGGAAATTTTAGAAGTAAAACGCCCTAAAAGTTGGCTTAAAACGGTAAGTGCTTTTGCTAATTGCCATGGCGGTGTTTTAATTTTTGGAGTAACTAATGATGATGAACTTGTCGGATTAGAGAATGCGAAAGAAGACAGCGAGAAAATAAGTGAAGCAATAAAAGCAAAGTTAGACCCTATTCCGCAAATTATTTTGAATATAGAAATAGAAGATAATAAAAAATTTATTTTGCTGAAAGTCTTTTCCGGTATGGAAACGCCGTATTATTATGTCGGTGACGGGAGCAGAACAGCGTTTGTTCGTGTTGGTAACGAAAGCGTTCCGGCTGCTGCATCAGATTTAAAAAGATTAGTGTTAAATGGCAGCGGCAAAACATATGACAGTTTAACATCTCCCTATAAATTTTCAGAATATGCTTTTACTAAATTGCGTTCGGTTTATAAAACAAGAACAGGACGTGAATTGGAAGATAATGATTTTATGTCTTTCGGTTTGGCAGATGTTAATGGAATGCTTACTAATGCCGGGGCTTTGCTTGCAGATGAGCCGCCAATTAATAATGTAAGGCTTTTTTGTACCAAGTGGCATGGCTTAAATAAAGCTTCCGGAGTAATGGAAGCAGAAGACGATAAAGAATTTACAGGCAGTATAATTACTTTATTACAGAGTGCAGAAGAATTTATAAAAAATAATACCAAAAAACGTTGGCGCAAAACTGCCAATGGCAGAATTGAAATGCCGGAATATCCCGAAAGAGCTGTACTGGAATGTATAGTTAACGCTCTTATACATCGCGATTATATGGATATGGGCAGTGAAGTTCACATTGATATTTTTGATGACAGAATGGAAATTTATTCGCCCGGAGGCATGTACGATGGCTCATTTGTGCAGGATTTAGATATGGATAGAATTCCGTCCAAAAGGCGTAATCCTGTAATTGCCGATATTTTTAACAGACTGAATTATATGGAGCGCCGTGGAAGCGGTTTTAAGAAAATTAAAGAAGATTATTTAAATGCTGTTAATTTCCGTAAGGAAATAGAACCTCAATTTATTTCTGACAGGCAGTCATTTTTTGTTACGCTGTATAATTTAAATTATAATGTAGCTGTTGAAAATGTTGCGTTTGGAGAGGGAAATATTGCGATTGAGCAGGGAAATGTTGCGATTGCTCAGGAGAAAGTTGCGGTTGGGCAAGAAAATATAATTTTTGAAGCCATAAGGAATATGACTGTACACCAAGGTACAAAAGAAAACATGATTTTGTTATATAAAGAATTAGATTCTGCTGAATATTTTGGACGCAGTGATATAAGTGCTTTGCTAAATATATCCGGTACAGGGGCAGGCGGATTATTGAATAAAATGAAGGAAAATAATTTAATAGAACCTGTTAAAGGATTTGGCAAAGGAAAATATAAATTTAAAAAATAAAGGTTTGTTTGAACCGGGGAAATAATTGAATAGTTTGTACATAATATTTTATGTGCTTGTATAGTAAAAAAGCAGCAACCGCTGAAAGGTATATTGCCTTTGGCAGTTGCTGCTTTATTTATTTTTAAATTAAGGTTCGTAAATTTTACTTATTATTAAATCGCAAAATTTGCATAGCCTCACTGGCACAAATATTGCCTTTGCTATCACTCGGTATAAAGTGACGATATTTATTAAGGTTCGTAAATTTTGCTCGCTATTCGCTCACAAAATTTGCATAGCTTCGCTGGCACAAATATAAGCTTCGCCAAAGGCTCGCTTATATTTGGCGACTCAGCTATCGGTTAAAAAGTATACGTTGCCTGCACGTTAAAGCTGCCGCCCTGACGCTCGCCTGCGTAGCCGCGCATGTTAAGGTCAAAACTCCACGGGCTGTCGGGCGTGGGTTGGTAGTTAAAGCCAACTTCCGCCATTACACTACTTCCCTGTAAGCTCTGCGTATCTGCCCGCAAGCCCTGTGCCGTCATATCAGCGTCGCCGTTAAACTCGTACTCATACGCCAAGCCATAATAAGTGCTGAACTTATTTTCCTTATTGCTTGTAATTAGCGCGCCAACTCTTAATCTGTCACTGGTAATGCTGTCAAAATCAAATTTATCGTCTGCAATGGTTACGCTGTCGCCTTCGGTATAGGTATGGAAGAATTTACCGTATATATCGAGGTCACTGCTGTCGCTCAGGCTGATGATTTTACCAACACCGATGTGTGCGCCGTAGTAAGCACTTTCTGTTTCGTAGCCGTAACTGCCGTTAACATTACGCATGGCGTTGTCGAGTTCGTTTTTAAGCATGCCTGCACGGAGGCTTCCTTCTGTATAAACGCCGTTTTTATTCTCGTACCTTGCCGCAATGCCGCCTCCGTTGTAAACCATGCTGCCGTCACCGCGGAAGAATTCGTTATTGAAGGTGTTGTAAGTACGGTAATTACCGCTGCCGTTTTCGTAGAACACGCCCCAGCTGAATTCACTGCCGTTATCGAACTTATCCGCATTGCCTACGCCGACAATCGTACTCCAGCCGTTAATTTTAATATCGTCTGCAACATCGTACTTACTGCGGTTACCGTGCACAGCGGCAAAGGTTTTAACGCCGTAGTTATCATCACGGCTTATGGTGTCCAAACTATCGCTGATTAAATCCGTGCCCTGATTTACAAATGCAGCGGAAGCCGCACGGGTTTGGGCGGCGCTTACTGCCTGACTGCTTAATTTTATGCTGTTAACATTAAATGTTACATTTCCGTTCTCAACACTGGTACTACCAAGCCCTTCGCGCGCAACGCCTGCGGTAAAGTTTTTATTTGTTTCACCGATGACTTCATTTGTTAAATCAATGTTGCTGTCGATAAGAGTCATCGATTCGCCAACTTTAATATTACTGCCGCCGGCAATGCTGTTAAGGTTAATTTTGGTATTGGTAAGGTCATCTGCACTACCTGCTGTAATTGTAAGTACGGGTTTACCATTTTGCCATTTGACATTGTTAAAGTTAATATCATTGAAGCACTTGACCAATTTCGTGCTGCCGTTCCAGCCGTCAATGGTAAGGGTATTGCCGGTAGCGTTGATTCCGTAACCGCCATACCCAAACAGATTAGCATTTGTAATATCGGCAGAACCGCTGATGATGATTTCATTGTCATAAGCACTGCCGCCACTGTTTGATCCGCCGCCGTAAACATAAGCAGGCTGAGAGTCTGAGCCTATAGTACCGCCGCTGATGTTAACAGTATTATGGTGAGCTTGGCCGCTGATTACGCTGGTTGATGACATGCCGCCGTAAACAAAGCCTGCTACAGAGCCGCCGCTGATGTTAACGGTGTTGTGGTAAGCGCTGCCCTCGGTTGACATGCCGCCGTAAACATAGGCTCTTCCACGACTGCCGTTGATAGTTACATTATCACTAATATTAACAGTATTATATTCGGCATTGCCATTCGTTGTACTACCACCGTAAACATAGGCTATTCCATCATCGCTGCTGATGGTTGCATTGCCGCTGATAGTCACATTACCTCCGCTGACATCGCCACTATAATTAGCTTTGCCAACACCGTAAACATCGCCTTTGATTGTACCGCCGTTAATGGTGAAACTGTATCCGTTGCCGTAAATATTATCATTGATTGTTCCTTCGGGGCTGATAGTTGTGTTGTCAGATTTAATCTCATATGCCAGCATATTATGCGGTACAAATACGTTTACGGCACTTACTGCCATTACAGCCGCTAAAACTTTATAAGTTAAACTTTTGCGCATAATAAAACCTCCTTCCATTTAAAAATCTTAACGGAAAGGACGATAAAAAGCGGTATATCTAACGCTTAATTCCCTTCCGAAAAGACACTCTGTAATATAGCTTTTCTTAAAATAATTATACCATATTAAAGCGGACAATATAAGTTAACTTTGTTTGTATTATTTACAATTATTATACGTTTTTTCATTTATCTTCTAAAAATAAAAGAATGAGTACCATAATGGTTTCAAAAGCAATCATCATAGATAGTGCTTCGTATATCGCTATAGTATCAAACACACTTGCTATAGTGGAAAAAAGCCACATAAGTATTTTTGCTTAGTTTTTATGACAGCGGCAGATAAATAAAACAATAAATTTATACACTGGAGGCTCCGAAGTCGAACCACCGGGGGCAGTATTTTTAGTAAAACACTTTACTACTAATAATAGGTGCCGCGCGGAATTTTTTATAATTTTTGTTTCTTATATGGAATTTATGCCTTATGAGTATTGACTTCTATTTTCAATACGATAACCGTATTGGACTTTCTTTTTTATATCTGATATGATTAATTCGTACAATATGATAGCGTGGTGAAGGACTCCGCGTAAATGCGGTAGATGTATTTCTATGATTAACTTATAGATTGCCTTGTAAACGTTTTTCCCTGATTTAGTTTTTAAAGGACTAAAAGATATGGTATGTTAACTATGCCTTCTTCTAGTCCTTTTCTGTTTTTTAGTAATAAATTGGCTCTTGTCCGTATAACTGCGCGTTAGTTTGTTGCCCTCGCGTACTGTTTAATGCCAGTACAAGCGCGCCTGCCGTAACTGCCCCAGCTCCGAACTGTCTGCTTTTACGTTTGAAGTTTTTAAACATACCGTTATTGGCTGTTTCTGCTTCGGCGGCGTTAGTTTTTGGCGGCGGCGTTTTATCATAATTAACTGCCTCACCATTTATTTGGGTACTTGTAGGCTGATTTGGCGGCGTTTTAGGTGCTTCTTTAGCTGGCGGCGGTGTAGATACTGTTTCATTATTTTGGTTCAATGTCTTGCGCGGCTTCGGCGGCGCGGAATGTTCTGCCCAAAATTTTATTTTTTCCGCGTTCTTTTCTGCTTTCTTTAATTGTTGGGAGCGCTTCTTATATGCTTCGGCGCGTGCTTCCCCCTCTGGTATATCGTTTATATATGCGTACTGCTGGTAAACTTTATCCTGCTGACGTTGTATGTTCCGTAATTCATCTTTTAATGAACTTCCGCCGATCATATCCAACCGCTTCATTTGGTCATACGCCGCTGATAAGGAATGATTGTCCCAACCCTCTACGGCGTTTTCAGTAATGAAGTTAAAAAGCTTTCCTGCTTCGCTATCCTTGCCGATATTATCCAAGAGGAAATCTGTTACCCTTTTCAAGCTGGCTATTTTATTATTTTTACTCATTATTTTAATGCCTTTGGTTTTTATTTTTCTATATTTAAAATTACCGATGATAGTTAAGGTAATTTTACTATTAGAAATAATAATTACGAAAGGAATTTATATAATGAAACTTAATGATAAAATTGCCCAACTCCGTCTGTCCAAAGGGTACAGTAAATATTATGTTGCTAAAAAAGTAGATTTATCGCGTCCAACCATTAGTAACATTGAAAACGGCACTTACAATCCTCGATATGATACTTTGGTTAAATTGGCTCGTTTATATGGCTTGACACCTGACGAACTTCTGAAGGGGGCTATGTAAGTATGGAACGGAAGAAACGTATTTTTTACAACGTTATTAAAGCGGCGCGAATTATAAAAGGCATTAGTATTATGGAAGCTTCCGCCGTGGCTGGTAAAACTCCTTTGGATCTGTATTTAATGGAGAACGGTGAAAAATCTATGCCGCGTGCCGTTGGACGTAAGCTGTGTGATTTTTACGGTATTAAGCCTGAACTACGCGAACAGATTGTATACGGAGTAGTATTTGCCAATGGTAGGGTCTATCGCGCTTAATCTTTCGGAAACTGCCAAGCCATTACAGTTGGCGGCGATTAATGAACGCTTCCCTGAATTAGGTAATGTTCGAGATACCTTCGGCGGCGTGAATGACATTTTTAACGGCGTCGATCTGCTGGCTGATGATAAATTTTCTGCTTCCAGTACCTCGTTCCAGTTAAAATGCCGTCAAAAGGCTGATAATGATATTTGCCTTCCGATAAAAATTATTTTGGGTAAAGAAAAAGCCGCTCTTGCCTACAAGTACGTTGACAAAAACGGCGTAACACCATTTATATTAAATTTTAAGTCAGCTGATTATATCGTGGTCTCCCTGTCCCCACAAAGCCCACCACAAATATTTTCCACTGCTTCCATTGTCCGTGCGTTCCTGCGCCACGGTACTTTTACCGAGGAAGAAGTAAGTATAAAAAAATCATTTAATACAATTGACACATCAGAGCACTTACTTTTTATAAGCCCGCGTCTGTTGTTTCAAATGTTACTGTATGATTTTCTTTTTGTTACCTGCGGCGCTGGCGGCGTTCAACATTTACTTGAAAATCCCAGCGCGTTAGGTAAAAGCGTTATTGATTATGACGATAAAATTAACGCTAAAAACTGCCTATAATAAGACGGAATATCCCTACGTTTTCAAGACGACTCCAAAGCCCGTAACCCGCGTGTTATGTGGCTTTGGTGGAAGTCAGAAGGCGGTAGGATGTTCCTTTTAATCTTCTTTCCTCATATAGAAATTTATTTTCTAAACTTTAAATAAAAAAGAGGTGATCCCCATTGATTGACACCATTACCATATCTGTACAGCTTTCGGAGGAAGCATTAAATTATATTTTAACTAATATAATTAAGATCCCCCAAAGTACTGTTTTAGGTTATATCCGTTCAAGTTATCTTCCCGATAGCTCCGTTGGTCTTTCTTATAGGCGCGCTATTTATAATTATTCTGAAGATTTTAGATCAAAAATAAACTTTAAGTATACTAAATGGTATTATGCCCCTATTAAGAAGATAATGTTCTTTTATAACCGTTATATACAATTCTTTACTATGTATATAACCTTTTCTTTAACACAGATTACATCTGCGTTTTACAATATAAACGTATTTAACGGAACGCCTATTTTCGTCAAATGCTTTCAGATCCAGTACAATCATTTTTTCTCACAGTTCTTTCCACCAAGCCGTGATGAAAATATAGATTGTTACCTAAACCAACTTTATAATTTTGACCTTGTAACCGTGTACCGTATTGAGTATAGCTATGATTTTGTAATAGATCCGCCTAATCTCGTTCCGCTATACATAAAACTGTTTAATTCAGCTTGTATAGACGGTACAAAATATAAGTTTAAACGTTCCACTCGTTATAAAACCAATAGCGTGTATTTGTACAATAACTCTATGGCTATTACTTTTTACGATAAGCACCGTGAAGTTCTCGACAGATTACACCTTCATCACCCAGCCGTCCAAGATGATACTATCGGCGTACTGCGATATGAAGTTAAATTAAAGAAGAAGAGATTAGATAAGCTTCTACTATCTAATTTAACTTTAATATCTGCTCAAACGGCGCGCGATATTCTTCTTTCTTATGCTTCCGCTGTATTTCCTACTGGCGATTTCCATAAGTTTAAAGAAATATCTAAAATTATTAACGCCGCTGATATTACTACGCGCCAAAAAAATATACTCCTGCGTATCATCAGAAGTATTCAGACCTCAAAGTCCGTTATCCGTGCTATCGGAAAAGAAACCGTCTGCTCCGCTTCCACTTTCCGTAACCATTTAAAGACTTTTGACGGCTTAAATATATCGCCGCTTCCTATCCCCATTGATGATTACAAGGCGTACCGTTTAGGAGCGCTGTCCTCAACAACTACTTCTACGGTGCTTCCGAATCCGTTAAAACAGATTGCTTAAAACGTACCTTTATTTTATCATATTTCCCCAGCGCCGTAAATAATTCCTATTAAAAGTAGGTATTTCTCAAAAATGAGCGTGAATTTTTTAAAAATTCCTAAAACGAATTTGAAATTTGAAAATCTCGTTGAAACTCCGCTCTCCGTACGGCTTTCCAGCTTTTTTGATAACTGTCATTATAATCAAACCTTAAAAATTGTGTGTATTTTACCTTTATATTGTAATAAGTTATAATTATTTATTATTCTAAAGCATAAAAAAATAAG
>ERZ779874.3703-NODE-3703-length-11112-cov-2.385548_pt1 | contig 11112 bp, 12 predicted proteins | sample MGYA00511031_ERZ779874 | MGnify/ENA primary metagenome ERZ779874 (study PRJEB29588, sample SAMEA2156850) | human gut metagenome | biome: human gut; feature: human-associated habitat; material: faeces | place: Denmark | collected 2008/2010 ...
AGCAGTTTTAGTTTTTGATTTACTCCTTTAGCCATAGATCCGCTCCCGGATTATTTTGCTTTAACAGTAACTGTCTTACTTGTATTTCCTGCAGCATCTTTTACATACACTTTAATCCTTGTGCCCTTTTTCACTTTCTTTACTTTAATCGTAAATTTTCCCCCGGAAGTCGCGGATGAATCCTCCGATACCGGCATCTGATTGGTGCCGAGGTTAGGTTTTTCACCCTGACGTTTCTGCTCGAGGATATCAATAATCATATCCAGCTCGGCAGGAGAGGCGTATTGCAAAACAACTTTTCCGCCGCCTTGTTTGCTGGGAGAGATTTTGATGCGCAGTCCGAGATTCTTATTCAGGTCTTTTTCAATATCGGCCAAATCAGAATCTTTTTCTTTTTTCGGCGCTGCTTCTTTGGGGCCGCTTTTTTGTTTGGCGACCAATTCTTCAACTTGCCGCACGCTCAGGTCTTTGGCAACAATTTGCTGTGCCAAAGTTTCGGCATTTTCCAAGCCGACCAAAGCCCGGGCATGTCCTGCACTCAATTTGCCTTCTTTTACCAGTTGCTGAACGCTTTCCGGAAGATTAAGCAAACGCAGGGTATTTGCAATATGGCTGCGCGATTTGCCGATGATCTGCGACAAAGCTTCCTGTGTGTGGGAAAATTCGTCAATCAGACGCTGCAAACCTTCAGCCTCTTCAATGGCCGAGAGATTTTCTCTCAATAAGTTTTCCACCAAGGCCACTTCAAGGACTTCCTTATCGGAAAGATCCTTTTCAATGACGGGAACTTTATCAAGCCCGGCCAGTTTGGATGCCCGCCAACGGCGTTCACCCGCAATAATTTCAAAACCTATTCCGTCTCGGCGAACCAACAGCGGCTGCAATACACCTTTTTCTTTGATTGATTCAGCCAGAGACTGCAAAGCTTCCTGATCAAATTCCGTCCGGGGCTGAAATTTGCCCGGTTTAATCAAATCAATATCAACCAAATTGGCGGTTGCCGGAGCAGGGGCGAGGGAACTTAAATCTTCAACATTGTCCAAATCCAAATCATCTTCACCGAGAAGAGCGCCCAATCCGCGACCGAGACTTTTACGTTTGTGATTGTGGCTGGCGGCGGAATCGCTGTTATTCAACATTTTATCGATTTCATTTTCTAACATGCCAACAATTCCTTCTCTCTTTTCAGAACTTCACCGGTCAGGCTGATATAGGCCTGAGAGCCCGGACATTTAAAATCATAAATCAAAACAGGCTTGCCGTGCGACGGCGCTTCGGAAATGCGGACATTCCGCGGAATGACGGTTTGATATACCTTTTTGCCGAAAAAGCTGCGCACGTCATCTTCAACCATCTGGGTCAGATTGTTACGTTTGTCATACATTGTGAGGACAACACCCTGCAATTCAAGCTTCGGATTAAATTTCTTTTTAATCTGGTTGATGTTGCGAATTAAATCGGTGATACCTTCAAGCGCCAGAAATTCACATTGCAGCGGAACGATTACGGCGTCGGCAGCAACTAACGCATTGATTGTTACCAGGCTCAAAGAAGGCGGACAGTCAATCAAAATATAATCGTAATTGACGGCATCTTTAAATAAAGCTTTTTTCAATGCAAATTCACGGTTTTCAATTTCAACCAGCTCAACTTCGGCTCCGGCCAAATCAGGTGACGACGGAACCAGAGAAAAGTTCGGAATCTCCGTCCAGACAACGGCTTCAGAGATTCTTTTTTCTCCGAGCAGCACTTCATATGAAGAGGCCATTCTTCCGCTTTTATTAATACCCATGGAAGTTGTCGCATTTCCCTGCGGATCCAGGTCAACGACCAGAACTTTCTTTCCGGCAGCAGCCATGGCTGTTGCAACATTGACCGTTGTTGTCGTTTTTCCAACACCGCCTTTGCGGTTGGCAATGGCAATAATTCTTGGCATTATTTAACTCCCTTGCGTTTATTTAAATGTGAAATGATTAAGATGACGCCTTCGTCGCTTTGGCTGCTGGGAATAATCCGGCAGTCAAAATCCCAGTGTTTTTTTGCTTCAGCGATTTCTTCGGCATGTTTTTTTCCTTTGGGGAAAATACATACTGTATGAGACCCGCAAAAACGACTGGCATAATTTAACAGATTATCAAGAGCCGTCAGGGCGCGTGATGTAATAACATCAACTTTTTCGGCCGGCAGTTCTTCGATTCTCTTATTATAAATATTAACCTTGGTTCCGGTTAACTCAGCCACGTGCTTTAAATACAGTGTCTTTTTTCCAATGCTTTCTATCAGACTAACTTTTAAATACGGTGTTTTTTCCGCAGCCATGATTGCCAGTACCATCCCGGGAAAACCAGCACCGCTGCCAAGATCGGCAAGCGTCCGCGCACCGCGGGGCAACAGCGGATACAACTGTGCCGAATCAAGAAAATGGCGGTTCCAGGCGTCTTCCAGAGATTTTCTGCTGACCAGGTTAAACTTGTTCTGCCACTCCGAAAGCGCCTGCCGGCAGAGTTCCAAACGGTCGTATGTTTCACGTGAAACATTGTATGTCATCATAAAATTTTCCATGGATGTATTTATATATATATAAAAGCTTTTTTAAAATACAAAAATGGCAGTTATGAACACTTAAATTTTTCAAAAAATATTTCTGTATTTAAAAACATTGTTTTACAAACAGATAAATTCACAACCGGAATCTTTACTTAAACTTGAGCAAAAGCAAAAAACAATGACGTCTTTTAAGGCAAATTCGTGCGGGACAGCTGATCAGTTCTTTTTTTGCGCCGGTTGGATCGGGAGCAGCGGGTACAAATGAAAAAAACGGCTGCCGAAAGGCAGAACGCTGAAAAGACGGTATTCAAGACAACATTAGTCGCCAAAATAACCAAAAGAAACGATCCTAGGACTTGCGAAAATTACCGCAAACTTATCTCACGAACGGGTAAAACCGGTCTGAACCGTAAAAATGCGGACAAAGACAGCAAAAAAATAAAACTGCCAGCGGCGGCGGCAGCCGAGTTCCCGCAGATATTCTTCGGCTTTGGCAAATTCAAACCCCAGTTCGCCCGTTCGGTGGGCGTCGTCGCTGACAACCAGCGGAATCTGCCGGCGGACGATTTCGCGGATCAGTTTGTCGGCCGGATAGAAGTCGCCCCGTTTGCGCAGGCCCTTGCTGCTCAGTTCGGTTGCCGTTTTGCATTTTTCCAGACAATCGACGACTTTCATTTTTTCCTGCCAAAAAGCTTCGTCGGGGCAAAATTCGGATTTGCGGATATAGTCAACATGGGCAATAAAGGCAAACACGCCGCTTTCAATCGCCCGGCAAATTGCGGCAAAATGATTCTTCAGCGCTTTCTCCCGCTCGGGACCGGCAAGCAGGGAAAGATCCTTGATATCCAGAATTTCACCTTCCGACGGCTGCAAAAAATGATTGCCGGAAATATAATAGTCGAGTCCAGATTCCTTACGGAAAGCGGCAAACTCTTCTTCCCAGCCGTCATAAACAAACCAGTCGACTTCGGCGCCGACTTTTACTTTCAGCCGGCGCCCGCGGGCAGCCCGGCGGACATTTTCCGCATGACGGGCAAAATCTTCCGCCGCCGCGACAAAACCGGTGCGGTAAACATGATTGTTGGGACTGTTCATCCAGCGCGGAAAAGAACGGCTGCGGGTAATATTTTTGTGCACGATCAGGTGGTCGCTGATACCGATCTCCCGCCAGCCGAGTTCTTCGGCCCGGTCAAGCATTTCTTCAATCGTGTTGTGCCCGTCGGAAAAAACGGTATGGGTGTGATAACTGAAGTTTTGCATCAGCGTTTCAACCTCCAGCGGTTGGTATAATTCATTTTTGCGAGCAGTTCTTCTGCCCGTTCAAAATGACGGGCAAGATGATCAACGTCATGGGCATCGTCGCTTATCACCACCGGCACGCCGCTTTTATTCAGTTCTTCAAGCATCCAGCCGTACGGATGCTGTTCGCCGCATTTGGTCCAGCCGCTGGTGTTGAGTTCATAAGGATGACGGAGGCGGCTCCGGGGTTCGACCGCCGCCCGTTTGTCTTCGTCCGTGCCGAGCGGCGCAAAATCGGGAAAAATCTTGTAAACGTCCAAATGGGCGATAAAGTCGAAATAACCGCTTTCCGCCGCCAGACAAACGTTGCGCCAGTAGTTGCGAACGGCGTCTGCCAGTTCCTCCGGCGTAAAAGGCGAACCGGACTCCTTATAATGATACATGTTGTAAACCCGGCTTTCGTCGGTATTGCGCAGAAAATGAAATGAGCCGACATAATAGTCCGCATTGAGGGTTTCCGTCAGTTTTTCAAAGGCGTTCCGCCACATGGCGGAAGGGAAGAAATCAACCTCAAACCCGGCGTAAACGGGGATGGACGCTTTTTCCGCCGCCCGACGGATATCATCAACGTTTTTTTGCATCATTTTTTTCAGCAAGTCAAAGTCGTTGAAAAACATCGGACTGGTCGTCAACAGGTTGGGGTGGTAAACCAGATGGTTTGATATGCCGATTTCCTCGTAACCGATCTCTTCCGCCCGGCGAATCATTTCCGCCGCCGAATGATGGCCGTCAAAAATGCCCAAAGCGTTGGTATGGGTGTGATAGCTGAATTTCTGCATGTCCGTTAATCCTCAATTTCCAAAATCCGGTATACGTCATCGCCGGTCTTTTCGTCAAAATATTTCTTCAAACCGATACTTTCCCGATAAAGAAGGTCACGCTGATCTGCATTCAAACCGTATCGTTCAACGATCGCCTCAATTCTTTTTTCGATCGAAACCATTTCGCAGGCTTCAAACAGCTTGTCGCAGAAAGCGATCAGATAATCATAATCGGTATAAACCGTCCCGGCAAGCTTTTCGCGCGCCCATTCTATCCATTCGTCGGGGAAAGAATATTGCCCGCGGTCAAAGTTTTTATCAGGAAAGGTATGGGTCAGACAAATCTGCGCCACGTCCGGATAACCGAGAAACATCATCTGCTCATATCCTTCCTGCCCGTGGAACTTGTTTTCTTCCCTCTCGCCGATGCGTTTGCCGTAATCGTGAAGAAGACCCAGGACATATGCCTTTTCACCGTCCATACCCGGAATAAGGGCGGCAATTTTTTCCGCCGCGGCCGCCACGCCCAGAGTATGAAAGCGATATTCCTTTTCCAAAAGATAAGGGTAGGGGCGGGAAAGACGGTACCTGATACCCTGTTCCCATATTTCCTCCGCCTGTTTGCGGGACGGAAAACCAGCCATTCTTTTTCCCCTATTTTTTCAGATGACCGAGAATAGCCATAATCGCCGCCGGAGTAACACCGGAAATGCGCGAAGCTTCTCCGATGGTGGCCGGACGCACGCGGCTCAGTTTGGCAACCATTTCGTTCGACAAACCGCCGATTTCAGCATAATTGATATCGTCACGAATTTTCAGCTTTTCGTCTTTTTTGAAAACTTCAATGTCCGCCAGCTGACGTTTGATATAGCCGGAATATTTGGCTTCTATTTCCACTTCCTCATATACGTCGGGTGAATATTCTTTTAACCGCGGCCAGATTGAAAGAATTGTTTCACGTGAAACATCGTCATAAGACATCAAATTAAAAGCGGTGCGGCGGACGCCGTCTTTCTTGTTTTTTATACCGAAGGCATCCAGCTCGGAAGATTTGACCGTCAGCTCTTCCGCCGTTTTTTGCAATTCCGCGTACGGGTGCAGTTTCTTTTGACGTAGGCATTCTTCCGTTTATTTCCGCAGAAAATTATGATTTGGGACTGGCATTGTATTCTCTGTTCTTTTTTGTGGTAACGTATTTTCTTTCCGTTAATCCTTCCAAAATTGTAGACTGGGTAGGCAAAATTTTAACGCCGCTGCTTTTAATCAGCATTGCTATTCTGGTTGTGCAGGTATTTATGAATCCGATGGGCGAACCTCAGCAGGCAGGCGGTTATTATGCTTCCATGCCGTACTTGAAGGGCTTCCAGGAAGGCTATTATACAATGGACCTTTTGGCAACGATGCTGTTCGGCACGGTTGTTATTGATTCCATTAAAGTGCGCGGCATTTCCGAAGGAAGCGTGCTGACACGTACCTGCATTATGGCCGGCATTATTGCGGCTGTGCTGTTGGCGGCAATTTATGTTTCGCTTACTTATACCGGCGCAACAAGCGTGTCTGTGTTTGGCGTATCCGATAACGGCGCAATAGCGCTTTCGAGCATTGCCAATTATTATATGGGCACTGCCGGCAATGTGGTTTTATGCCTGATGATTTTCTTTGCCTGCCTTACAACAAGCATTGGCCTTACGGTATCGGCAGGTTCCTATCTGGAACAGGTGCTGAAATACAAAATGCAGTATCAGCGCATAGCTGCCATTATCTGCATTTTCAGCTTTGCGGTATCCAACGTTGGCTTAACCAAAATAATTTCATTGTCGGTGCCGGTGTTATGCCTGCTTTATCCTATTGTTATTGTGCTGGTAATGATGGCCTTTATGCCGGTTAAGCGTGCCTGTGTGTACCGCTCAACGCTGGCGTTTACGATAGTTTTTGCCATTATTGACGGCCTTAATGCAGCAGGTGTGCCAATGAAAACGGCAGAAGCGCTTTTTAAGGATGTAATACCGTTTTACAGCGCCGGTTTTGGCTGGTTTGTTCCTTCAATTGTCGGGCTGGTGATTGGCATTTTGTACAGTGTGGCCGTTAAACCGGGTAAAAATTAAAACTTAAAGTTTTCCGCAGTTGTAATCTTTGCAGCTGCGGATTTTTTATTTGTTTTGCCAAAAGGAATTTTTTACGCGGATGTGGTACAATAAAAGTAAATAATAAAAGGCTGCGGGGTGAAAGTAGTGTATATTACCAAACTTTATCTTGAAAATTTCCGCTGTTACGATAAATTTGAAATTGATTTTGACAAAGAGCTTACGGTTATTGTAGCCGAAAACGGACAGGGCAAAACCGCTATTCTTGATGCGGTTGCCATAGCCATGGGGCCGTATTTGTCCTGCTTTTCGGACGGTAAGGCGCGTAATATTCACGAAACTGACGTGCGCCAGACTGTGGAAACGGCAAGCAAAAGCCAGCTGGAAATTTTGCGTATGAAAAGCCAGTATCCGGTTGTTATTGGCGCGGAAGGCGATGTTGAAGGCAAGCATATAAAATGGCAGCGTGAGCTGAACAACGCCAAGGGGCGCACCACTATGCAGCATGCCAAAATGCTGGGCAGTTACGGCAAACGTATGGTGGAAGCCCTGCGCGCGAAAGACGACAATGAAGTTGTGCTGCCGGTAATTGCTTATTATGGAACGGGGCGTATCTGGAAGGACAGCAAGCTGCGCAATACTATTAAAAATATTGATTTGGAGCGCAGCAGCGGCTATATGGATTGCCTGGAATCGACGTCATCTTACGCTAATTTTGGCCATTGGGTAAAATATGCCATTATGAGCGCGGTAGAGATAGAAAGAATTATTGCCGAAAAACATTTAACTGAGAAAAACCCTTACCGCGAAGTTTTTAAAGCCGTGGAGCAGGCCATTGTAACCTGTATAGGCAGCATGGGCTGGACCGATATCGATTACAGCTTTGTAAGGCAGAATCTGGTGCTTAAACATAAAACGCGCGGCATTCTGCCGATAGAAGCACTTAGCGACGGTGCAAGAAGCGTTATCAGCATGGTTGCCGATTTAAGCTACCGCATGGTGCGGCTGAACCCTGATTTAGGCATTAATGCTGTTTTAAAAACTCCAGGCATCGTGCTTATTGACGAAGTGGATATGCACCTGCATCCTTCCTGGCAGCAGACTGTTTTATATGATTTGCGCAAGGCGTTTCCGCTGGTGCAGTTCATTGTTACAACGCACAGCCCGCAGGTGCTTACAACCGTACCGCCTCAGTCAATCCGCGCGCTGCGCTGGAACAACGATTTGATAGATATTTACCAGCCTGATTTTTCTCTTGGCGCGGCAAGCTACCAGCTGCTGAAGGATATTCAGAATGTAGATGCAAGGCCGCAGTGCGTGCCGGTTGTAAAAGAATTAAAACGGTATCTTGATTTGGTGTCGGAAGACAAATGGGACTGCCCTGAAGCGCTTGAACTGCGCAAGAGCCTTGATAAATGGGCGGCAGGGCGCGAACCGGCGCTTTTGCGTGCGGATATGGATATAAGAATGCGTTCCTTCAGGAGAAAGCAGCATGAAAAGAATATTTAAGTCGCCGCAGGCACCGGAAGGTCTGCGGAAGTTTGCCGAAGAAAACCCGTATGAAACATGGGAACGCTTCCGCCGTGCAAACCGCCGCGGCTACCGCGAAGTAAAAAAACAGCTTTTAAAAGACCAGCATGGGCTTTGCGCCTACTGCGAAATTAATATTACTTTTGCCGATGAGGAAGGCGAGGTTGACGACTTCCGTGTGGAGCATTTTTATCCCAAAAGCGAAACGGATTTTGCCGTGCATAACTACCACCTTGACTGGCAGAATTTGCTGGGGGTTTGCCATGGCGGCAGCCAGCCGAATGTGGAAGATGCGGAGGAGCGTTTTTCAAAGCGCAAAATAGACCGCAGCTGCGATGTGCCTAAAGGCGGCAAGCCTATTAACGAGCGCATTTTAAACCCGCTGGAAATACCGGCGGACGTGCGTATTTACCGTTATGCCGCGCATACCGGGCGCATGATTGTTGATGAAGATACCTGCCCGCCGGAGCTGGTGCGCAAGGCACGCAATACCATCCGCGAGCTGAACCTTAACGCACCGCGCTTAATGCGTATGCGCCGCGAAGCCGTAATGATGCTGGAGGACGAAATAGAAAATGCCCTTGCGGCAGGCGAAGATATGGAAGAATTTTTAAATGTGCTTGCAGAAAGCTTTCTGCTGCCGGACGATAACGGCAACTGCCAGGCGTTCTTTTCGTTAATACGCTGGTTTTTAGGCCCGGCTGCGGAAAATGTTTTAAGCAAATACGGTTATGCAATTTAATAAAATCCTGCTGCAACAGGCAGGATTTTTGTTTTAAAAATAGAAAATATATAAATCGTGAAAATATGCTGACGGGGAGAGATAAAATGGAACTTAGTAAAAAAGCTTTTAAAGCATATGATATACGCGGTATTGTTCCGGGCGAGGTAAATGCCGAACTGGCTTACAGGGTTGGCCGTGTTTTTGCAGCCATGTTTGCGGCGGAAACTGCCGTTGTTGGGCATGACATCCGCCTGACGGGGCCGGAGCTTGCCAATGCCGTTGCAGACGGCCTGCGTGACGGCGGCTGCACCGTTTATGATATTGGTGAGTGCGGCACGGAAATGGTTTATTACGCTACGGCGCATTTAAATACCGACGGCGGCATTATGGTAACTGCCAGCCATAACCCTGCCGACTACAACGGCATGAAACTGGTGCGCAGCGGCGCAAGGCCTGTTTCTTCCGATACCGGTTTGATGGATATCGGCAGAATGGCGACAGAAGAAGGGGAATTCCCCCATGTTGTTGTTGCAGGCAAAGAACGCGGCAAACTGATAAAGATAGACATTATGCCCGATTATATTAAGCTATATTGATGTAAAAAATCTTAAGCCGTTAAAGATTGTTGCCAACCCCGGCAACGGCGGCGCAGGCCCTGTGCTTGCCAAACTGGCGGAACATCTGCCGTTTGAATTTATAAAAATAAACGAAACTCCGGACGGAAGTTTCCCTAACGGCGTGCCGAATCCGTTGCTTGAACATAACCGTGCCGTTACTGCCGATAAGGTAGTGGCAGAAAAAGCAGACCTTGGCATCGCCTGGGACGGCGACTTTGACCGCTGCTTCTTTTTTGACGAAAAGGGCGAATTTATAGAAGGCTATTACATTGTGGGCCTTTTGGCGGCGGCCTTTTTAAAGAAACTGCCGGGCAGCAAAATTATGTATGACCCGCGGCTGACATGGAGCACGGAAGAAATTATTGCCGAAAAAGGCGGTGTGCCTGTGCGCTGCAAGAGCGGGCATGCTTTTATGAAAGAGTGCATGCGCTTAAATGACGTTGTGTACGGCGGCGAAATGAGCGCCCATCATTATTTCCGTGATTTTTCGTACTGCGACAGCGGTATGCTGCCGTGGCTTCTGGTAACGGAACTGATGTGCTGCGAAGGCAAAAAACTTTCGGAGCTTGTCGGCGAGAGAATGGAAAAATTCCCGTGCAGCGGTGAAATTAACCGCAAGGTTGAAAACAGCAAAGCCGTACTGGCTGCCATTGAAGAAAAATATGGCGACGGCAAAATTGACAAACTGGACGGGCTCAGCATTGAATATGATAACTGGCGCTTTAACGTAAGGGTTTCCAACACGGAACCGGTAATGCGCTTAAATATGGAAACACGCGGCGACAAAGCGCTTTTGAAAGAAAAAACCGAAGAAATTCTGGCCGTTATCGGCGGCGAAGAAGCATAAGGAGCGAATAAAATGACAACAATTAAACCTGTACGCAGGGCAGTAATACCGGCAGCCGGGCTTGGCACACGCTTTTTGCCGGCAACCAAAGCCACGCCGAAAGAAATGCTTCCGATAGTTGACAAGCCGACTATTCAGTATATTATCGAAGAAGCACTGGCTTCCGGCATTGAAGACATTATTATCATCAGCGGCAAGAGCAAACGCGCTATTGAGGACCATTTTGACCGCAATATGGAACTGGAAATGAGCCTTGAGGCTTCCGGCAAGTTTGAACAGCTGGAAATGGTGCGCCGTATTTCGGAAATTAATCTGCATTATATCCGCCAGAAAGAGCCTCGCGGACTTGGCCACGCTATTTTATGCGCACGCCGTTTTATCGGCGACGAGGGGAGCCGTTTGCGGTGCTTTTGGGCGACGATGTTGTTGACAGCGAAAAACCAGCCTTAAAACAGCTTATAGATGTATATGACCGCCGCGGCTTCAGCGTTTTGGGCGTACAGGAGGTTGCGCCGGAAAAAGTATCGAGCTACGGCATTATTGACGGTGTGCCGACGGAAGAAGCACGCACTTATACCGTAAAAGATATGGTGGAAAAACCTGCGCAGGAAGAAGCGCCTTCCCGCCTGGCGGTTTTGGGGCGTTACATTATTACTCCGGAAATTTTTGACATTCTGGAAAATACGCCTCCCGGACGCGGCAA
>ERZ779874.3708-NODE-3708-length-11100-cov-2.908556_pt1 | contig 11100 bp, 9 predicted proteins | sample MGYA00511031_ERZ779874 | MGnify/ENA primary metagenome ERZ779874 (study PRJEB29588, sample SAMEA2156850) | human gut metagenome | biome: human gut; feature: human-associated habitat; material: faeces | place: Denmark | collected 2008/2010 ...
CTCTGCCCTGATAGCCAAACGTCACCGGATAAATATTCCGTCGCCCCGCCCGGATCGAGTCCGCTGCAAAAAGAAATGCACTGCTGCCTGTGTACACCACAAACACGCATAACAGAAAAACCTTGATCGTAAGTGTTCTCTCTCTTGAAACAGCTTCCCAGAATCCACCGCATAAGAATGCAGTCAGGTACAGCATCAGAAATGCTTTGAGGAGCAATGCCCCCTTCTGGATCTTAAGCCCGATCCGAAGCATCATCAGTGCACAGAATCCATGGAGTGCTACTGTCAGTACAGGAGTATTTTCCGAAGGAATGCAGAGGATCAGGCAGGAACCAAGTGCTCCAAAAACTGCTGCCGCAAAGCAACGTCTGCGGCTTACACGACATCGAAGAAATTTTCCTACCAGTCGGAGAAGAAGATAATCCATCAAAAGATTTGCTGCAAACACAACGTCTATGTAGATCTCCTGATACATGCATCCGAACCTCCCCAAAGAAAAAAGGTACAAAAAAACGCCCTCTGAACTTCTATAAATCCTTCACTTTGGTAAGTGAACTCATTATAGGTGACAGGGGGTGCGGATTTTGTCAAAACCGCGTGTCGTATGGCAAGAATTTCTCGTGTCCGTTCGACAGATTATTTATTCTCTTCCTGTACCTCGATCTTACGGATCGTTTTGTTTTTGATTTCTTCTTTGATTGCTGCAATGAATTCTCCGAGGTCTTTCATTCCTTCATCACCGAGGTAACGACTTCTTACGGAAACTTTGCCCTCTTCCTCTTCTTTTGCACCAACAACCAGCATATAAGGAATCTTCTGAAGTCTTGCTTCACGGATCTTGTATCCGATCTTTTCTGCTCTGGTGTCGATCTCAGTACGGATATTTGCTGCTTCCAGTGCTGCTTTTACTTTCTCACCGTATTCCATGTATTTATCGGAGATCGGCAGTACTTTTACCTGTACCGGGGATAACCAGGTCGGGAATGCACCTGCAAAATGCTCGATCAGGATTCCGATGAAACGTTCGATGGAACCGAATGCTACACGATGGATCATGATCGGACGATGTTTCTCGCCGTCTGCACCAATGTATTCGCAGTTGAATCGCAGCGGCAGCTGGAAGTCAAGCTGGATCGTACCGCACTGCCAGGTTCTTCCGATGGAGTCTTCCAGATGGAAGTCGATCTTCGGTCCGTAGAATGCTCCGTCTCCTTCATTTACTACATACGGCAGTCCCAGATCATCCAGTGCACCTCTCAGTGCTTCCGTAGCCATCTCCCAGTCTTCGTCACTTCCCATGGAATCTTCCGGACGGGTGGACAGTTCTACATGATATTTAAATCCAAACAGCTGATATACTTCATCGATCAGTCTTGCTACACCTTTGATCTCGTCACGGATCTGCTCCGGCATCATAAAGATATGAGCATCGTCCTGTGTGAAGCAGCGTACACGCATCAGTCCGTGCAGCTGACCGGATTTCTCATGACGGTGAACCAGTCCAAGCTCTCCCATACGCAGCGGCAGATCACGGTAAGAACGCGGTTCTGACTGGTATACCAGGATTCCGCCAGGGCAGTTCATCGGTTTGATCGCGAAATCCGTGTCATCGATGACGGTTGTATACATATTTTCCTTATAATGATCCCAGTGACCGGATGTCTCCCACAGATGGCGGCTAAGCATGATCGGAGTGGAAATTTCCACATAACCGTTCTTTCTGTGGATCTCTCTCCAGTAATCCAGCAGTGTATTTTTCAGAACCATTCCTTTTGGCAGGAAGAATGGGAATCCAGGACCTTCTTCACGCATCATAAACAGTCCAAGCTCTTTGCCCAGTTTTCTGTGGTCACGTTTCTTTGCTTCTTCCATACGGTTCAGATATTCTTCCAGATCTGCTTTCTTTGTGAAAGAAGTACCGTAAATTCTGGTCAGCATCTTGTTTTTCTCACTGCCTCTCCAGTATGCACCTGCAAGGCTGGTCAGTTTAAATGCTTTTATCGGTTTGGTGCTCATCAGATGAGGTCCTGCACAGAGGTCTACGAACTCACCCTGCTGATAGAAGCTGATTTCGGCATCTTCCGGAAGGTCTTCGATCAGTTCTACTTTATATGGTTCTTCTTTTTCTTTGAAATATGCGATTGCTTCTTCTCTGGACTTTGTGAAACGTGTGATCGGCAGAGCTTCTTTTACAATCTTTTTCATTTCTGCTTCGATCTTCACCAGATCTTCTGCTGTCAGCGGTGTTTCACTGTCCACATCATAGTAGAATCCGTCTGCCACGGAAGGTCCGATTGCAAGCTTTACACCCGGGTACAGTCTCTTGATCGCCTGTGCCATGATGTGAGAAGTGGTGTGATGGAATGCCCATGCACCGCCTTCGCTTTCAAAAGTCAGAATGTTTAAATTGCAGTCCTTATCTACAACAGTACGCAGATCGACTAATTCGCCGTCTACTTCACCGGCACATGCCACTCTTGCCAGACCTTCGCTGATATCTTTTGCGATATCCAGTACACTCATTGCCTGATCATATTCTTTTGTTGATCCGTCTTTTAATGTAATAATCATCGTTTTATCTTCCTTTCTTTTATTTAAAACGAAAGCCCCCTGCAATGCACATCCGCAATGCAAGGGGCGAGTTTTCTTACCCGCGGTTCCACCCTGTTTGTCTCGTCTGTCTCTTGATTTAAAAATATTTCAGGCAGACTGTAAAACCACTTATTTGACGATAACGGAGTCACCGGACCGGATTGGGGCCACTCAGAGGTAGTTTTCAGATGTTTCCCGCTGAAGTGTTCACACCATACGCACTTCTCTCTGAAGCTTTCCGCATCCTACTCGTCTCTTCGACGTGTTCTGATATTCTATCGGTATCTTACCAACCTTACCGACATTTGTCAAGCTGTCTTAAAACTATTTTCAAGTCATCTGTTTTTCAGGTTCCATATTTTCAATATTTCTGAGATTGAATCCCTAACTGAAAAGTGTTACAATAAACAGCAAATAAAATTCCACAAAACAGAGAGGTTCATGCATATGAATGATTTTATTCTCAGTTGCTGCTCTACAGCAGATCTTACAGAAGAACATTTTAACAGCCGTAATATTTCTTATATATGTTTTCATTATGAACTGAACGGCAAAGAATATGAAGATGATCTTGGAAAATCCGTACCGTTTGATCAGTTCTATCTTGCCCTGCAAAACGGTGCTTCCGCAAAGACTTCGCAGGTAAATGCCGATGAATTTGAACATTATTTTGAGTCTTTTCTGAAAGAGGGCAAAGATATTTTGCATGTAACGCTCTCATCCGGCATTTCCGGCGTTATCAATTCCGCCATGATTGCAAAGGAGACATTGGAAGAACGCTACCCGGAGCGTAAGATTTATATTGTAGATTCTCTCGGAGCTTCTTCCGGATATGGTCTGTTTATGAATCGTCTCGCAGATCTTCGCGATAACGGGTACACACTTGAACAGTTGTACGACTGGGCAATGCAGCATCGCCTGAATCTGCATCACTGGTTTTTTTCTACGGATCTTACCTTTTACATCAAAGGTGGACGTATTTCCAAGACAGCCGGTACCATCGGTGGTCTGCTCGGCATCTGCCCACTTTTGAACATGAATGATGAAGGGAAGCTGATTCCACGCCAGAAGATCCGCACAAAAAAGAAGGTTATCCGTGCGATTGTTGACAAAATGGAAGAATTTGCGGATAATGGTTTGGAATACAATGGAAAATGTTATATTTCGCAGTCTGCCTGTATGGACAATGCCAGAGCTGTTGCAGATCTCGTGGAGGCACGTTTTCCAAATTTAAATGGAAAAGTAGAAATTCATTCTATCGGCACTGCGATTGGAAGTCACACCGGTCCTGGAACAGTAGCTCTGTTTTTCTGGGGCAGCACGCGGACACATTGCGCAGCCGATATAAGCCGGAATCGTTCCGGCACCCTAATAGATAAAAACAAGGAGGATCATCCCTATGAAAACAGCCGTTATGACGGACACGAACAGTGGTATCACAAAACAGGAGGCCGATGCCCTTGGCATTTTTCTGATGCAGATGCCGGTGATCATCGACGGAGAAACACACTACGAAGGGCTTGACCTTACCCACGATTCTTTTTTTGCCGCACTGACCGGCAATCAGAACGTATCTACTTCACAGCCATCCCCCGGCGATGTCATGGATATGTGGGATGAGATCTTAAACTCCGGTTACGATGAAATTATCTATATTCCCATGTCCAGTGGGCTGAGTGCTTCCTGTGAAGCTGCTATGGGACTTGCCCTGGATTATGACGGCAAAGTTCAGGTAGCCAATAACCACCGCATCTCTGTTACCATGCGGATTTCTGTAATGGAAGCCAAACATTACGCAGATCTTGGAGCTTCGGCTGCAAAGATCAAGGAACTTCTGGAAACAAATGCTTTCAACTCCAGCATTTACATTGCCGTCGATACACTGGAATTTCTCAAAAGAGGCGGCCGGGTGACTGCTGCCGGTGCTGCCCTTGGTTCTGTCCTCAACATCAAACCGGTTCTGACGATCCAGGGCGAACGTCTGGATGCATTTGCAAAAGTGCGTGGCATGAAAAAGGCCAAACTTCGCATGATCGAAGCTCTGAAAAATGATTTTGAAACCCGTTTCCAGGGTATCCCGAAAGAACGTCTGCGTCTCGGTGCTGCAGGTGCCGGTCTTAGTGCAGAGCAGGAAAAAGAATGGACAGATATGCTTTCTGCGTCCTTCCCTGAAATGGATGTCTACTATGATTCGCTTTCTTTCAGCATTTCCTGCCACATCGGACCTGGTGGTTACGGTGTCGGTATCAGCGTGATCGGAGAATATGATCTGTAAACTTGATCTGATATCAAATTCTTGATTTTTCAGGATCATAAAAAAGAGCATTTCCAACGAAAACCACCCTTTGTGGATTCGATGAAAATGCTCTTTTTATGTACCATTCTGCTGTTTATCTGCTGTTTGCTTCCTTTTCAGAAGATACTCTTTCTTGTGATGATATTCTTTACTTTTGTGCAAGGTCGCAGATCAAATCGACGCAAGTATCAATGCCAAGTGTTGAAGTGCTCAGGCAGAGATCATAATAATCTGCCACACCAAATTCGGTATTGGTATAGTAAGAACAATACTTCTTACGCGTCTTGTCAATGGAACGGATCTCATCGCTGATCTTTGCCTCCGTTGCATCCGGCATTTTGTCTTTCATACGCATCATACGCCAGTATGGTGATGCATGGACAAAAATATGCAGACCGCCGTCAAATTCTTTAAGGATTGTATTGGCATTTCTGCCGACAATCACACAGTTGCCTTTCTCGCCGATTTCGCGGATCACCTTTGTCTGTGCTTCAAACAGGGTCTCGTTAAGCGGCTTGTTGTAAAAGTTAAACAGGCTCTGGGCAAATCCGAAATTGGCCGGAACTTTCTCGTCCCAGCGACGCATACTCTCCACATCTACCTTGGATGTGTCGGCACTTCTCAGGATCAGCTCTTTATCATAATAATGATATCCAAGACGCTCTGCCACTTTTCGACCGATTTCGCCGCCGCCGGCACCAAATTCGCGGCTGATCGTAATAATTTTTTTCATATTGTTCCTCCTTCCAGATCATTATATTATCTGCATTTTTATGCATAAACATTCAAGAATGCTACTTACAGAACTTTATTCAGGAAATCAATGGTACGTGCTTCTTTTGGATTGCGGATTACTTCCTCCGGCGTGCCCTGTTCTACGATGTAGCCTCCGTCCATGAACACAACACGGTCTGCCACTTCTCTTGCAAAACCGATCTCATGTGTGACGATGACCATAGTCATGCCATCGGCTGCCAGTTCTTTCATAACATTCAGAACTTCTCCTACCATCTCCGGGTCCAGTGCAGAGGTCGGCTCGTCAAACAGCATGATATCCGGGCTCATCGCCAGTGCTCTTGCGATCGCAACACGCTGTTTCTGTCCGCCGGAGAGCATATTCGGATAAACATCTGCCTTGTCAAACATGCCAACACGCTTTAACAGCTGAAGTCCTTTTTCCTTTGCCTGCTCTTTTGTCATTTTTTTCAGTTCTACCGGAGCCAGCATGATATTTTCCAGAACGGTCTTGTGCGGGAACAGGTTAAAATGCTGGAATACCATCCCGATGTTCTCACGCACTTTGTTGATGTCGGTGTGCTTGTCTGTGATATTGTTTCCATCCACAATGATCTCGCCTTCGGTCGCAATTTCCAGCTGATTCAGGCATCGAAGAAAGGTAGATTTACCGCTTCCGGAAGGTCCGAGCAGTACGACCACTTCACCTTCATGGATATCCATGCTGATATCTTTCAATACTTCCAGTTTTCCAAAGCTTTTCTTTAAATTGGAAACATGTACTTTTACTGTCTTATCTGCCACGGTCGATCCTCCTCTCGATTCTCTTCGCAAGCTTACTCAAAGCTACGATAACGATCATGTACATGATACCGACAATCGCCCAGGTCTGAAGACTCTTGAACGTATTTCCGGCGATCGTCTTACCCATGTTGGTAAGTTCCGGGAATCCGATAACGGACAGGATCGAGGTATCTTTCAGTGTGATGATGAACTGGTTGATGATGGACGGAACCATCGTACGGATCGCCTGTGGCAGGATAACCAGCCGCATACTTTTTGCATAGGAAAGTCCGAGGCTTCGACTCGCCTCCATCTGTCCTTTGTCCACACTCTGAATACCTGCACGGATGATCTCCGCCATATAGGCACCACAGTTCATCGCAAGAGCGATCGTACCTGCCTGAAGTGCACTGAGCCTGAAATCGGTCGCCCCCATCATTTTCATGCCGGACGGCACACCGAAGTAAATAAAATATGCCAGAACGATCAGCGGAACGCCTCGCACCGCATCAACATAAATGGTACCGATACAGTTCAGTACACGGTTTCTTCCTACATTCATCAATGCAAAGATCATACCGATGATCATGGCAAAAAGCAATGACAGCAGTGTAAGAAGCAAAGTCTTTCCGAGTGCTCCAAGAAGCATGGAGCTGTAAGACTGTAAAATTGCAATCATGTTCTTTCTCCTTCCTTTGTATTTTTATAAGATTGAGATTCAAAATACCTTAAAACACTGCTGTGCATTTTCCGGCTTTTGATTCTGCTGTTATTTATTGTATCATAACATCTATTGCCTGGTCAAAAGGTATTTTGTGATAGCGTAAGAAGCACGGAATCCAAAACCGGTCCCGTGCTTCCATGCATAGGGTATCCTCTAAGAGTTGCCCTTTTTATTCTTCTGATTATTCGCCCAGATATTTTGCGATGATCTCATCGTAAGTACCGTTTGCTTTGATGTCTTCCAGTCCTTTGTTGAACATATCCAGCAGTTCCTGGTTTTTCTCGTCCATGATTGCCAGTCCGTAAGGTGCACCGTCGCTCTCCATACCTTCCGGAATCTTCAGTGCCAGATTACCTTCTTTGATAGAAGCTGCCATGATTGGTGTGTCTTCTACGCATGCTGCACTGTTGCCAAGGATAACATCCTGATACATCGTCGGTGAATCTTCAAATACCGTAACGGTAAATCCATACTCATCTTTCAGGCTGTTTGCAAAGTCAGCACCTGCAGTACCGTTCTTTACTGCCACATTTTTGCCTTTCAGATCTTCGTAGCTTGCGATGTCGCTGTCTTCAGATACTACGAAAGTCTGTGTTGCGTTATAATATCCGTCAGAAAAGATCCATCCGGAATCGATACGTTCCTGTTTGATCGTTGCTCCTGCGATCAGAGCATCTGCCTGTCCTGCCTGAACAGCTGCAACACCTGCATCCCATCCAAGGCTCTGCAGTTCATACTCAAATCCCTGATCTTCTGCGATCGCTGCCAGAAGGTCTACGTCGATTCCCACGAATTCGTTCTGATCATTGGTATACTCAAATGGTTTGAAAACCGTGTCGGTTGCAACAACCCATTTTTTGTCAGAAGTCTTTTCTGCTGCTTCTGAACCGCTGCCTTCTGTGGAAGCTGCCGCATCCGTGGAAGCTGTTGTCTCTGTAGAAGCAGTTGTCTCTGCTGTTTTTGAGCCACATCCTGCCAGCATACCTGCTGTCATTACAGTACAAAGTAAGAATGCCATTGCTTTTTTCATTTCTAGTTCCTCCATATGATCAAAATGTTTTTAGAATAGCAAGAAGCGAAAAGCCGATTGCCTGTATCCCAAAGCCCCCTTGCCTTCCGCTACATTGCATATCATATAAAAAATGTTTGCAGCTGTCAAGAAAAAAGTATAAACTTTGTTACAGTTTTGTCAATTTCTCACAAAAATATCTTTGACCAGGCTCCGTTTCTATGCTATACTAAACTTACTTTTCTTATTGCGATAGGAAAGAACGTGAGGTGGAGCAACTTATGATAGTAAATGAATCAGCAGAAAATTACCTGGAAACCATATTAGTGCTCAGCAAGCAGCTTCCGGTGGTCCGTTCCGTGGATGTTGCCAATGAGCTTGGATTTAAAAAATCAAGTGTCAGCGTCGCTATGAAAAATCTCCGTGAGAAAAATCATATCACAGTGACAAAGGCCGGATTTATTTATCTGACCGATTCCGGCAGAGCAATCGCCGAAATGATCTACGAACGCCATCAGCTCATCTCCTCTTGTCTGATGAAACTGGGAGTTTCCGAAAAAACTGCCGTGGAAGATGCCTGCCGCATCGAGCACGTAATCAGCAAAGAGAGCTTTGACGCTTTGAAAAACCACATAAAAAAAATGCAAAAAGAACAGTGAAGAAATGAGACAAACCCGATTTTGGATTTGTCTCTTTCTTTTTATACCGTTCTCTTCTGTCTGCCTTTTCTTACTTCTCTTTCAGTGCACGCATGGAGTTCAGGATCGCAATGACAGAAACTCCGACATCTGCGAAAACAGCTTCCCACATATTGGCTGCGCCAAAAGCTCCGAGCAGCAATACGATTGCTTTTACGCCGAGTGCAAAAACGATGTTCTGTTTTACGATCGACAGTGTTTTTCTGGAAATCCTTACGATCGATGCGATCTTGCGGACATCATCATCCATCAGCACAACATCGGCTGCCTCGATTGCTGCATCCGATCCCATGCTTCCCATGGCAATGCCGATATCCGCTCTTGTCAGTACCGGAGCATCATTGATGCCGTCTCCGACAAATGCCAGTTTTTCTTTCTTCGGTTTTTCCCTCAGGAGGCGTTCTACCTGTGCCACCTTATCTGCCGGCAGCAGTTCTGCATGTACTTCATCAATACCAAGCTCTTTTGCCACTTCCATAGCCGCCTCTTTGCGGTCACCGGTCAGCATGACGCATTTTTTGACACCAACCTGTTTCATAGCACTTATGGCTTCTTTTGCACCGTCTTTTACTGTATCAGAAATCACCAGAGTTCCGGCAAATTTTCCGTCACATGCCACATAGACAACGGTTCCACAGCTCTGGCAAGGGGTGTAAGCGATACCTTCATTTTTCATCAGTTTTTCATTTCCGATCAGCACTGCTTTGTTGTCAACCGTGATGGAAATACCATGTCCGGCGATCTCATTTGCATTTTCTGTACGTTTCATATCCGGAGTTTTGCCGTAAGCTTCCCGGATCGAATTTGCGATCGGATGCGTAGAGTAACCTTCTCCCAAAGCCGCAATCTCCAGAAGTTCCGTCTCTGTCATGCCCTGCGGCTGGATCTGTGCAACCTTAAATTCGCCTTTTGTAAGTGTTCCGGTCTTATCAAATACGATCGTTGTCATCTCAGCAACGGCTTCCAGATAGTTGCTTCCTTTTACCAGCACACCGACTTTGGATGCTGCTCCGATTCCGCCGAAGAATCCCATCGGAACCGAGATAACCAGTGCACACGGGCAGGAGATAACCAGAAAAATACATGCTCTCTGGATCCATTCTGCAAATCCGCCCCCAAGAACCAGTGGAGGAACCAGTGCCAGAACCACAGCTCCGATCGTGACAACCGGAGTATAATATTTTGCAAATTTTGTAATAAAGTTCTCTACTTTTGCTTTCTTGCTGCTTGCATTCTCTACCAGCTCCAGGATCTTCGCAACCGTAGAATCATCAAATTCTTTCGTAACTTTTACTTTCAGTGTACCGCTTCCGTTCACACATCCGCTGATGATCTCATCACCGGCCTTTGCACTTCTCGGAACCGACTCGCCGGTCAATGCTGCGGTATCAACAAGCGATTCTCCTTCGATCACCACGCCGTCCAGAGGGATACGCTCGCCCGGTTTGATTACGATGATATCGCCAACCTCCACGTCATCCGGATCGACCTGTGTCAGCACGCCGTTCTGTTCGATGTTGGCATATTCCGGACAGATATCCATCATCGCGGAGATGGACTGTCTGGATTTGCCGACCGCATAGCTCTGGAACAGTTCACCGACCTGATAGAACAACATAACGGCTACTGCTTCTGAAAACTCCTGTACGCCAAAGGCTCCGACGGTTGCAACCATCATCAGAAAGTTTTCATCGAAAACCTGTCCGTGGCTGATATTTCGAACTGCTTTGTACACGATATCATACCCGATGATCAGATACGGTACCAGATAAATCACAAACTGAATCCACACATTCACGTTCTCCAACATTCCTGTGTGCTCTGCGATCAGCAGGGCAACAAACAGGACAAATGCAGCAATAATGCGGCCCAGCATTTTTTTCTGTTTTTCCGTCATACCAAAATCCTCCGTTTTTGAAAGCAGCAGTCGGATATCGCTATCCACCCTGCTGCCCCCTTTTCTTTCACCTTATTTTCATATTGGGATCAAAATTGATGCCTGCGAATTGCTCCGTTGCAAAGTAACTCTCACAATGCTATTTCATCAGGATCTTGCAGTCCGGCTCTACTTTTGCACATACACGTACGACTTCTTCCATGATCGCATCGAATTTGTCATCTTCTGCATCAACGGTCATTTTCTGCATCATAAAGCTGACATTTGCATCGTTGACTCCCGGGATTTTTTTGATCGCATCTTCCATTTTTGCTGCACAGTTTGCACAATCCAGATCCTGTAATTTAAATTTTTTCTTCATGATAA
>ERZ779874.3709-NODE-3709-length-11095-cov-3.005072_pt1 | contig 11095 bp, 10 predicted proteins | sample MGYA00511031_ERZ779874 | MGnify/ENA primary metagenome ERZ779874 (study PRJEB29588, sample SAMEA2156850) | human gut metagenome | biome: human gut; feature: human-associated habitat; material: faeces | place: Denmark | collected 2008/2010 ...
ATCATTGATTTACAAAACAGGAGAGGAAAAACAGTGAGAGGAAGGAAAGGTTATGTTCGAGATTGAGAGTATTATTTTATTTACAGGGATCCTGAGCTTTCTGCTGATCGCCGGATTGCATCTGATGCGTGAACTCGACATTTTTCTGAAGAAGGATAAAAAAGAGAGAGAGGAAGAAAGATATAGAGGAGAAAGGAAACGAAACAAATGACAGTAATATATAAAAAGATGACACAGACACAGATGATTGTTGTCGGGTATTTGTTGTTGATCCTTTTGGGAAGTATTCTCTTAATGCTTCCGGTTTCATCAAGGGATGGAAATATGACATCTTTTGCAGATGCATTATTTACCTCGACATCCGCATCCTGTGTGACTGGGCTGGTTGTACAGGATACATATCTGCACTGGTCTTTTTTTGGACAGCTTATCATTTTGATCCTGATCCAGATCGGCGGTATGGGATTTATGACAATTGGTGTCTGTGTGGCGATTCTGTTAAGAAGAAAGATAGGGCTTAAAGTCCGTGGAATTTTGCAGGAGAGTATCAATAGTATTCAAATTGGTGGAATTGTAAAGCTTACGAAGAAGATTATAAAAGGAACACTTTTTTTTGAAAGCATTGGAGCTGTATTGCTGATGATCCGGTTTATTCCGGAATTCGGAATAGGAAGAGGAATCTGGTACGGGATCTTTCATTCTATATCAGCCTTTTGCAACGCCGGGTTTGACCTTATGGGAGAAAATGGTGCCTATCAGTCACTGATCAGATATTCGGATGACTGGCTGGTAAATACAGTGATCATGCTGCTGATTATAATCGGTGGAATCGGTTTTTTGGTGTGGGATGATCTGTCTGTGAAAAAATTTCAATGGAAAAAATATCATCTGCATACAAAGATTGTATTATCAACAACAGGTTTTCTGATTATAGGAGGAGCAGTTTTATTCCTGATACTGGAAAAAAATAATGTACTGGCAGGGATGCCTGTGAAAGAACAGATACTCTGTTCTTTATTTCACTCGGTGACAGCCAGAACGGCAGGATTTAATACAACCGATACAGGAGCGTTGACGGAAGGCAGTAAACTTGTTACTATGATTCTGATGTTCATAGGAGGAAGCCCGGGATCTACAGCAGGTGGAATTAAGACGACAACCGTAGTGGTTCTTATTGTATTTGTGCGTGCAAATCTGATGGAAGCAGCCGGTTGTAATGTATTTAACAGAAGACTGGATGAAACTGCGATCAGAAAGGCCAGTGTTGTAATGTGTACGAATTTGTTCCTTATACTAACAGGAACGATCTTCATGGAAATTATGCAGCCGTTTTCTTTGTCGGATGTGATGTTTGAAGTCTTTTCTGCAATGGGAACAGTGGGAATGTCCGCGGGAATCACAAGAGATGTATGTATGGCATCAAGAATGGTGCTGGTATTTCTGATGTTTTGCGGAAGAATAGGAAGTCTGACATTTGCACTTTCACTGAAAGGGCACAGACATGGAGCACCGATCCGGAAACCGGTAGAAGAAATTACGATAGGATAGAACAAGGAGTAGAAAATGAAATCAGTATTGATTATAGGAATTGGAAGATTTGGCCATCATCTGTGTATTGATATGGCAAATCGGGGAAATGAGGTAATGATCATCGATAAAGATGAGAAAAAGACAACGGATTTGCTGGAATACGCAACAGCAGTACGGGTAGGGGACTGTACAAATGAAGAAGTATTAAGAAGTCTTGGAGTAGGAAATTTCGATCTTTGCTTTGTGTGCATCGGATCAAATTTCCAGAGCAGTCTGGAGATAACAAGCCTGGTAAAAGAGCTTGGAGCCAAACATGTTGTCAGTAAGGCAAACAGGGATATTCATGCAAAATTCTTATTGAGAAACGGAGCGGATGAAGTCTTTTATCCGGATCGGGATATTGCAGAACGACTGGCTGTAAAATACAGTGCAAATCATGTTTTTGACTATTTTGAACTCAGTAAGGATTATTCGATTTTTGAAATCCAGCCGAAGGCTGCATGGATCGGGCGGACGATAGAAGAAGCGGATATAAGGGCAAACTATCATATAAATGTATTTGGAATAAAGAAAAATACAGAGCTGGTGGTTCTTCCGAGAGCGGATTATGTGATGCATGAGAAGGATCATCTGCTTGTAGTAGGTCTTACAAAGGATATTGACCGTCTGCTTGCAAGTATAAAATGATGAATGATGGGGGAAAGAAAATGACAAAAAAGAGAGTAAAATATATGGTGCAGTCGATTGCGATCATGGCGATTGCAACATTTTTGTCTTTTTTTCTCCAGAGTTATGGAATTCGAAAAGAAAATATTCTGATGATCTATATTGTGGGTGTACTGGTCATAACAGTTACAACTACCGGTTATCTGTATGGAATGATGGCTTCTGTATGCAGTGTGCTGCTGTTTAATTATTTTTTTACAGTGCCGGTGCACACATTTGCGATGACGGATCAGAATGATGTGGTACTTCTTGTATTTTTTCTTATCGCAGGATTCATTTCCGCAAGTATTATGGTACGATTTCATAATCAGGTGCGTATTGCAGAGGAAACAAGGGCACAGATGGAAAGAGAAAAGCTGAAAAGCAATATGCTGAGAAGTATATCCCATGATTTCAGGACACCTTTGACCGGAATTATGGGAGCTGCAGGACTCTTAAAAGAGGCGGATGAGTTGGATGCCGGAGTCAGAAAGGAACTGGCAGGAGAGATACAGGAGCAGTCTGTATGGCTGATGCGCCTGATGGAAAATATTTTGAATATGACAAAGCTGGAAAGTGAAGAATTTGAGATCCGGAAAAACCAGGAAGTAGTGGATGATCTGATCTATGAAGCCGTATCACATATCATAGGACTCCGGGAAAAGAGGAGATTTGAAATTAAACTTCCATCGGAGCTGATTGTTGTAAATGTAGATGGAAAACTGATGGTCCAGGTGCTGGTCAATCTTCTGGATAATGCGATGAAGCATACAGGGGAAAATGGATGGATCTGTATAGAAGCCAGATATGATGCAGGGAAAGTGTGGATCAGTGTAGAAGATGACGGAGACGGGATTCAGGAAGATCTGAAAGAAAATATTTTTGACGAATTTGTTACAAGGTCAGATGAAAAAGGGGACAGACAAAGAGGAATTGGACTGGGATTGGCTATATGTAAAGCGGTAGTAAATGCACATGGTGGAAATATTTGTGCAGAGAACAGAAAAGAAGGCGGAGCAAGGTTCATGTTCTGGTTGGAGGCAAGGCAGGTAAGTACAGATGGCAGATAAGCATAAAATTTTAATTGTGGAAGACGATAAATATATTATTAACTTTATCTCGATGAGTCTTAAGAAAGAAGACTATGATTATGTGATTGCGAAGACATGTGGAGAAGCAAATGCACTGTTCTATGCAAACAGACCAGATATGATCATTCTGGATCTTGGACTTCCGGATGGTGACGGGATTGAGATTATAAAAAATGTAAGAGAAATCTCGAAGATACCGATCATTGTGGTCAGTGCAAGACAGGAAGAGGAAGAAAAAATACAGGCACTGGATCTGGGGGCAGATGATTATGTGACAAAACCGTTTTATATGGGCGAACTGCTGGCCAGAATCCGTGTGGCGCTCAGAAAGAGTAACCAGATTCCGGAGGAAAAGAAAGAAAAAATCTTTCAGTGTGATTATCTGAAAGTGGACTGGGAAAAACATCAGGTATCGATAGATGGGAAAGAAGTTCATCTGACTCCGATGGAATATAAAATTTTGAAACTATTGATCGACAACAGGGGAAAGGTACTGACACATAATTATATTCTCGGTCAGATCTGGGGCAGTGCACAGGGAGTAGAAGCAGCCAACCTGAGGGTATTTATGGCAGCACTGCGAAGGAAGATAGAAAAGGATCCCGGAAATTGCAGATTTATTCTGACAGAAGTCGGAGTAGGGTACCGGTTTAGAGAGACTGCGGAATAAAACAATTTGCAGGCGAGGAAATTAGTTAGAAAAAACGAATGTTATTCTTGAATTACTACCTACAGGACTGATATGATAATGATATAAATTATCAATAAATGGTTTTGACCAAAGGAGACAGATAGAGGAATGACATTAAAAGAATTACAAGTCGGAAAGACAGCTACGATTCTTTCCGTAGGAGGAAATGGTGCACTCAGGCAGCATTTTCTGGATATGGGATTGATCCAGGGAACAGAAGTAACGATTGTAAAGTATGCGCCGATGGGGGATCCGGTTGAGATCAGGATCCATGGTTATGAACTTACGATCCGTCTGGAGGATGCCGGACAGATTGAAATTACGCCGGCCCATGAGCCACATTATAAGAAGAAGGAAGGCAGACAACCGTTAGGAGATGCACAGCATCCGGGGTATGGAGAAGCAGGCATTTTTCATGAGAAGAAAACAGAGCATCCGTTACCGGAGAATACGACACTTACGTTTGCATTGGTTGGAAATCAGAATTGTGGAAAAACAACGCTGTTCAACCAGCTGACCGGATCGAATCAGCATGTGGGAAATTTCCCAGGTGTTACGGTTGACAGAAAAGACGGTGTGATCAAGGAACATCCCAATACCCGTATTACCGATCTTCCGGGAATTTATTCTATGTCTCCGTATAGCAGTGAGGAAATTGTTACAAGAGAATTTCTGCTTCAGGATAAACCGAAGGGAATCATCAATATTGTAGATGCAACCAATATTGAACGGAATATGTATCTGACGATGCAGCTTATGGAACTTGAGATTCCAATGGTTGTTGCGCTGAATATGATGGATGAGATGCGTGTGAACGGTGGCTCTGTGCGTGTGAATGAGCTGGAAGCATTTCTCGGAGTACCGGTTGTACCAATCTCGGCAGCAAAGGGAGAAGGAATTGCGGAACTGGTAGAACATGCACTGCATGTCGCAAAATATCAGGAAGCACCGGAGGAAGTGGATTTTTGCTCTGCTGAAGGTCAGGAAAGTGCGGTTCACAGATGTATTCATGCGATCATGCATCTGATTGAAGATCATGCAAAGGAAGCAGGGATCCCGGTCAGATTTGCAGCAAGCAAACTGGCAGAGAATGATGAGCTTGTCCTGGAAAAATTAAAGCTGAGCCAGAATGAAAAGGAACTTCTGGAACATATCAATCTGCAGATGGAAGAAGAATGCAAGGTAGACCGTTCATCGGCAGTAGCGGGAATGCGTTTTAACTATATCCAGCGTGCCTGTGAAGATACGGTCTTAAAGCCACATGAGAGCAGGGAGCGGGTGCGAAGCAGGAAGATTGATCAGGTTCTGACAGGAAAATATACCGGGATTCCGGCATTTATTGCAATTATGGGACTGGTATTCTGGCTCACATTTAATGTGATCGGAGCATTTTTGCAGAATCTTCTGCAACAGGGAATTGACCAGGTGATTGTAGCCTGCAGTCAGGCGCTGGATGCGGCAGGAGTCAATGGCGTATTAAAGTCACTGATTGTAGATGGAATCTTTCAGGGGGTTGGAAGCGTGCTGAGTTTCCTGCCGATTATTGTTACACTGTTCTTTTTCCTTTCGATGCTGGAAGACAGTGGATATATGGCAAGGGTTGCGTTTATTATGGATAAACTTTTGCGAAAGATTGGTCTTTCCGGAAGAAGTATTGTACCGATGCTGATCGGATTTGGATGTACAGTACCGGGAGTTATGGCGAGCCGGACACTTTCTTCAGAGCGTGATCGTAAAATGACGATTATGCTGACTCCGTTTATGAGTTGTTCAGCAAAACTTCCGATCTATGCATTTTTTACAGCGGCGTTTTTCCCGGGGAAGGGTGCAATTGTAATGATTGGTCTCTATTTCTTTGGAATCCTGATGGGAATCCTTACTGCACTTGCAATGAAAGGGACGATGTTCAAAGGAGAACCTGTTCCGTTTGTTATGGAGCTTCCGAATTATCGTATGCCGGGAGCAAAAAATGTTGGTCAGCTTCTCTGGGAAAAAGCAAAGGACTTCCTGCAGAGAGCATTTACCGTTATTTTTGGTGCAACGATCGTGATCTGGTTCCTGCAGAGCTTTGATCTGCATCTGAATATGGTGACAGATTCACAGGCAAGTATCCTTGCAACGGTAGCAGGTATGATCGCACCTGTATTCATTCCACTTGGATTCGGTGATTGGAGAATATCAACGGCACTGATTTCCGGATTTATGGCAAAAGAGAGTGTTGTCTCCACTCTTTCGATTTTGTTTGGGTCAACAGCAGCACTGACAGCGGTGATAAATACAGCCGGTGCAGCAGCACTTTTAATTTTCTGTCTTTTGTATACACCGTGTGTGGCAGCGATTGCTTCTATTAAAAGAGAACTTGGTGGTAAATGGGCGATCGGTGTTGTGATCTTTCAGTGCGTGATTGCATGGGTTGCTGCATTTATTGTGCATGGAATTGTATGTTTGTTTTAAAACAAAAACTTCTGGAAACAGGAAAACTGCTTCCAGAAGTTTTTTATTGCAGATATTTTTTCAAGGCATCTAGATAAGTTGTCCCTAATCTGCTTAACATCCTTTTTTTATGTATAATATACCCAATCCGCATATCACTTTCGTCAACAAGAGGAACGGCAATGATATCTTTTCCATTCAACTTTTTGTCAATTACACCACTGCATACTGTGTAGCCATTTAGCCCGATCAGAAGATTAAATAAGGTGGCACGATCCCGTACACGGATATTTTTTTTGCGTTCATTTCTTCTGAAAAATAAAAGGAGTTGTGTTCACCCTGTTCAAAGGAAAGATATGGATAATCGTCCAGTTCTTCATTGGTGATTATTTTGTGATCGGCGAGAGGGTGATGTCTGCTGATAAATACATGTGGTTTTGCAACAAACAGCTGATGAAAAATAAGCCCGTTGGATTTTAAAATTTTTTCCAGAACCGTTTCATTAAAATTATTTAAGAAAAGAATTCCAATCTCGCTGCGCATTTTTGCTACATCTTCGATGATTTCGTATGTCTGGGTTTCGCGGAGACTGAAATCATATTCATCCTGTCCGTAGGTTTTGATCAGATCGACAAAGGCATTGACAGCGAAAGAATAGTGTTGCGTGGATACACAGAATTTCTTTTTCCCGCCGGAAGTTCCTTTGTATTTATCTTCGAGAATAGCGGCCTGTTCCAGCACCTGTCTGGCGTATCCTAAGAAATCTTCGCCTTCTTTTGAAAGGATGATCCCTTTATTAGTCCGGAGAAAAATGGTAATCTTCATTTCTTTTTCCAGTTCACGGATTGCGTTTGTCAGGCTTGGCTGGGAAATATAAAGACGATTTGCGGCTTCGGTAATTGTTCCTGTTTCAGCAACAGTTACGACGTATTTTAATTGTTGAAGAGTCATATTTTTCACTTTCTATAAAGAATATTGTTTTTGGGTTTGGGATATCAGAAAAGTATCTGGAAAATGTATCTTAGCGGAAAATACTTCTGGCCAGATATCTTGGTAATATTGTAGCATGGAAGCAGGGAGCGTGAAACATTTTTTTGATATTGCTATAGTTTTAAACTATGGCAAACTGCATTTTTTTTGTATTTTTCAGATGCAGAATACTCTGTTATACTTTCAAACATAAAAGACAGACAGTACGAAAGAGAAAAGGAGAGCTATATTATGAGTAAAAATACACCATTTCGTTATGACTATGTAGGAAGCTTTTTAAGACCGGAAACACTGAAAAAAGCAAGGAGAGATTTTGAAGAAGGAAAAATTTCTAAAGAAGAACTGACAAAGGTTGAGGATGATGCAATTCTTGATCTGGTAGAGAAGCAGAAAAAAGCCGGATATCATGTGATCACAGACGGCGAGTTCAGAAGAGCAACCTGGCATCTTGATTTCATGTGGGGATTTAACGGGGTAGGACATGAGCCGACTAAGACCGGACTTCCGTTCCACGGTGAAGCTGCAATGATCGATGATACTTATTTGACTGGAAAAATTTCCGTAGATCAGCATCCATTTGTAGAACATTTTAAATTTGTAAAGGCACTGGAAGATGAAAATACAGTAGCAAAGCAGACGATTCCGGCACCGGCACAGTTCCTGGAACAGTTTATTATGCCGATGTACATTCAAAATACGAATAAGTATTATCCGGATGTGGAAGAACTGGCAGAAGATATTGCAAATGGATATAAGAAAGTCATTCGTGATTTATATGATGCGGGATGCAGAAATCTCCAGCTTGATGACTGTTCATGGGGAATGTGTGTAGATCCACATGCTGCAGCAATTTTCGGAACGGACGAAGCAGGACTTCAGAAAATCATGGAACAGCTTCTTGCTATCAATAACCGTGCAATTGAGGGAGCGCCGGAGGATCTGGTGATCAACACTCATGTATGCCGTGGAAATTTCCATTCTACTTATGCAAGCAGTGGTGCATATGACCGTGTGGCAGAAGCTTTATTCGCCCGTGAAAATGTAAGTGCATATTATCTGGAATTTGATGATGCACGTTCTGGTGGATTTGAGCCGTTGAAGAGTGTAAGTGGTGATAAAAAAGTGGTTCTCGGTCTGATCACAACCAAGTCACCAAAGCTGGAAGATAAAGAAGACGTAATTAAGAGAATCCATGAAGCAGCGAAATATGTCCCGCTCGACAGATTGTATTTGAGTCCACAGTGTGGATTTGCTTCCTGTGAAATCGGAAATAAACTGACAGAAGAAGAACAGTGGAAGAAGCTTGCACTGGTAAAAGAAATCGCGGAAGAAGTCTGGGGCGAAGAAAAATAAGCCAGATATAAAAATTTAATAAATAAGATACATACAGCTCCTTTCAAATCGTGCTACAATAGAAGCAGATTTGAAAGGAGCTGAAAATTTATGAATGAAGTAATCAAAAATATGGAAGAACGCAGAAGTGTCCGTGGATACAAACCGGATATGATCAGAAAAGAGGATCTGGATACGATCATTGAGGCCGGAACTTATGCGGCAACGGGAATGGGAATGCAGTCACCGATCATCGTGGCAGTGACGGATAAAGCAACAAGAGATCAGCTTTCAGCAATGAATGCAAAAATTATGGGAACCGATACAGATCCGTTTTATGGTGCACCGGTAGTTCTTATTGTACTTGCAGATAAGGCAAGACCGACATATCTTTATGATGGAAGTCTTGTGATGGGAAATCTGATGAATGCAGCGCATTCGCTTGGAATCGGAAGCTGCTGGATCCACCGGGCAAAAGAAGAATTTGAATCCGAGGAAGGAAAGGCTCTTCTGAAAAAATGGGGAATCGAAGGAGACTATGAAGGAATCGGTCATTGCGTACTTGGATATGCGGCAGCAGAACTTCCTGCAGCAAAACCAAGAAAAGAAAATTATGTCTATTATGTAGAAGCATAGGAGTGTGACATATGGATTACGAAGGACAGATTTGCCGGGCCCCGATGGAAAGAAGCTCTTTCATGCTTCCGGTTATGGTTGGATGCTCATATAATCAGTGTAAATTCTGTAATTTATTCCGGCATCTGAAGTATCGGGAACTTCCGATGGAACAGATTGAAGCGGAACTAAAGAGAGTGCGGGAACTGCATGGGAAGCCGAAGAAGATCTTTCTGGGGGATGGTAATGCATTTGGTCTGAAGACAGAAAAATTGTATGAGATTCTGGATCTGATCGCATATTACTTCCCGGAATGTGAAGGGATTAATATGGATGCGACTGTTACGAGTATTTTACATAAAAGCCAGGAAGAGCTGGAAATGCTTGCTAGAAAAAAGGTAAAGCATCTGTATCTTGGAATCGAGAGCGGACTGGATGATGTGCTGAAATTTATGAAAAAAGATCATGATCTGGCACAGGCGTATCAGGCGATCGACAGGCTTCATGAAGCAGGACTGATCTATGATGCACATATTATGACCGGAGTTGCAGGAAAAGGAAGAGGAATGGAAAATGCAGAAGCACTGGCGCAGTTCCTGAACAGGACCAATCCGGCGCATGTAGTGAATTTTTCCATGTTTCTGCATAAAGAAGTTCCGTTGTATCAAGATATACGGCAAGGTACTTTTGTCCCGGCAGATGAGCTGGAAACAATTCGGGAAGAATATCATCTGATCGAGAGGATCGCACCGGAAAAAGCAGGAGCAAATATTTTATATGATGGTTTTCATGACTTTATCCATGTGAGAGTCAGAGGACATCTTCCGGGTGATAAAGAAAAAATGCTTGCCAAATTAAATGGTATCATTCAGGAATATGAAGGAAAAGAACCGGTTTATTCCTTTGTACAGGGGGAATGCCCGGATCTGGAATACTGTGATGATGGTAAGGCAATATGGGATATGGACCGGAAGACTTCATAGAATCCGTTGTACTATGAATCAGCAGAAATTGAGCGCGTCAGCAGGCGCGCTCTTGAACTTTGGAACAGAAAATATGTCATAAAAAATCCACTGTATCTGATCTTTCAGCTACAGTGGATTTTAATTTGATCCATCCATTGGATTATCCTCCTTATTCACTTCTTATCTATCTGAAACTATTATCTCAAATAGTTTTTTCTATGTAAATTTCAATAATTATTATGCCATTGGTCTGCACCTCTTACTCTTATTGATTTGATATTGTATAAATTATCTTGCCATTGGTCTGTACCTCTTGCTTTCATCAGATTTATTCTGGTTTTAAATTATGTTCCTTTTGGTCCATACCTCTTACTTTCATTAGATTTGTTCTGGTTTTAAATTAAGTTTCCGGTGGTCTGTACCTCTTACTTTCATTAGATTTTGTTCTGGTTTTAAATTATGTTCCTTTTGGTCCGTACCTCTTACTTTCATTAGATTTGTCCGAGTTTTAAATTAAGTGTCCTTTGGTCCATACCTCTTACTTTCTTAGACTTTGGAGTTAAGATTAAGTTTCTGGTGGTCCGTCCTCCTTTTGTTTTGTTGATATTATAATATCTCATAAAATGCAAAATGTCAATAAAAATTCTGAAAAAAAATAAAATAATTTTAAATATATGAAATAAATCAGGAATACAGATAAAAAATAGAAAAATATATATGATAAACAAATAAATATACAGAAA
>ERZ779874.3718-NODE-3718-length-11077-cov-2.952822_pt1 | contig 11077 bp, 9 predicted proteins | sample MGYA00511031_ERZ779874 | MGnify/ENA primary metagenome ERZ779874 (study PRJEB29588, sample SAMEA2156850) | human gut metagenome | biome: human gut; feature: human-associated habitat; material: faeces | place: Denmark | collected 2008/2010 ...
GGCTGCCGCCTTACCGTATGCGACGACGGCAACGGCCTGCCGCCGGGCTTTAACGGCATTCCGCAGAGCAGTTTGGGCCTGCGCATTATTAAAACCATGGCCGAAGCAGATTTACACGGAACTTTTAAAATAGAAAACAGGCCGCAGGGAGGAACCTGCGCCGAAGTAGCAATACCTTTGGGGGGATAAAAATGGAAGGGTTAAAAATTATTATTGCCGATGACGAAGCGTTAATCCGCTTGGATTTGCGCGAAATGCTGACGGAAGCGGGGCATACGGTGCTTGGCGAAGCATCTGACGGCGAAGAAGCCGTGGAGCTTGCCCGGCGCTTAAAGCCGGATTTGGTTATTATGGACGTAAAAATGCCGAAGATGGATGGCATTACGGCAGCCGGAATTATTACCGGCCAGCATATTGCGCCGGTGCTTCTTTTAACTGCTTACAGCCAGCAGGATGTGGTTGAGCGCGCCAACAGCAGCGGCGTAATGGCATATCTGGTTAAGCCAGTTCGCGAAGAACAGCTTTTTGCCACCATGCAGGTAGCCATTGCCCGCTTTAAGGAATACCAGAAGATGGACAGCGAACTTGCCGGTTTGCGTGAAAGCCTTGAAACACGCAAACTGCTTGACCGCGCCAAAGGCATATTAATGGCGGCGCACGGCTTTACGGAGGACGAAGCATACAGCAAAATGCGCCAGTACAGCATGAACCGCCGCATAACCCTTAAAGAACTTGCCGAAGCCGTTATTGCCTCGGCAGAAAAGAAAAAATAAAATTATAAAAGCAAATAAAAAACGGTACCAGTAAAAAGGTACCGTTTTTTGGTTATAAACTGTTAATCCTTATTCAAATGTTCGTCCAGCATGCCCTGGTTAACGCTGCTGAGCGCGCTTAAGAGTTTTATTTTCAGGCGGGTAATGCGCAGGGCTTCCACTTCTTCCACGGTAATTTCCGCTTTGGGCAGTTTTACGGTCTGGCCTATCTGCGGCTGTGTGTTAAGCTGCGTGTAAACCCAGCCGCCAATGGTGTCGCACTGGCTGTCGTCAAGTTCAAGCCCGAACAGGTCGTTAACGTCTTCCAAAAGCATTTTGCCGTCAACGGAATAGCTTTTATCGGTTTCTTCTTCCACTTCGGGGCGTTCTTCGTCAAATTCGTCCTGTATTTCACCAACGATTTCTTCAAGAATGTCTTCGATAGTTACCATACCGGCGGTGCCGCCGTATTCGTCAATCAAAATGGCGAGCTGTTTGCGTTCCTTCTGCAAAAGGCGCAGCAGGTTGCTGATAGGCATGGAAACAGGCACTTCCAGCACGTCGCGGGCCAGTGTGCTTAAGTCGGGCTTTTGGCCGTCGTTAAGGGCGCGCAGCAAATCTTTAATGTGCAGAAAGCCGATGATATGGTCTTTATCCTCGTTGCAGATGGGGTAACGCGTCATGCGTTCCGTCAGCGCTGTTTTAATATTTTCATCGAAGCTGTCTTCAAGGTACAGGCAGATCATGTCGGTGCGGGGCACCATGATTTCGCCGGCACTGCGTTCGGAAAAGTCAAAAACGTTGTCGAGATAGGTAAGCTCGCTTTTATCGATATAGCCGTATTTATAGCTTTCTTCCATCAAAATGCGGATTTCTTCTTCGTTGTGCGCTTCTTCCGCTTCGCTGGCGGCGCTGATGCCCATACGGCGCAGAGTCCAGTTGGCAACATGGTTTAAAAACCATACGGCCGGGTACATCAGCTTGTCGAACATAATCAGCGGGCGCGCTACAAATAAAACAATGGCTTCCGTTTTTTGTATGGAAAGAGATTTCGGCACCAGTTCGCCAAGTACAATGTGCAGGGCGGTAATTACGGAAAAGCCTACCACAAAGGCCAGCGTGTGCTCAAGCTGCGGCGGCAGTTTAAGCAGGGCAAATACCGGCGCCAGCATTTTGGCAACGGCAGGTTCGCCAATCCAGCCAAGGCCGAGCGAGGCAAGGGTAATGCCAAGCTGCGTTACGGAAAGGTAGGCGTCAAGGTGTTCCGTTACCTGGCGTGCGTAAACCGCGCTTTTGCTGCCTTCTTTAATTAAAGTGTCGAGCCTTGAAGGGCGCACTTTAACGATAGAAAATTCTGATGCCACGAAAAAGCCGTTAAGCGCTACCAGAAATAAAATTACAATAATGTTTAAAATTATCACGAAATAATCCAAATAATGTGTTTCCGCTTGGGAAACAGTCACCTCCGCTCTAATAGCAATATTTTTTTAATTGTATCATATATTCGGGCGCGTTCAAAAGGTTAAATCGGCATAAATTGGCGTTTGTGGGGTAATTTTGGGCTTTGGTTTGCCAATGCTTCCGCACTGACCATTGTAAAGGGGCGTAACTTGTTTTTTAGCCGTTTTTCGCGGTATTAAAGGCAAAAAATACCCGGCAGGCGTTAAAACGTGCCGGGTATTTGTAAATTTTGGGTAAATTGCAAAGGCTATTTAATGTAATAAACGCGGTTTTCCTTGCGCGGTGCAGCCTGCGGTTCGGGAGTGTCTGCATAGCCTAAAATGCAGTGACCTATGCCTTCGTAATCGCCTTCAATGCCGAGCTGTTTTAAAATTTCCCTGCCTTCTGGCAGTTCAAATTCTTCTTTGGCGCGGTGAATCCAGCAGCTGGCAACGCCGAGCGCGTGGGCGGCAAGCATTAAATTTCCCATGGCAAGGCTGCCGTCGTACACGTAAGTGGGATATTTTTTATCGGCCAGCACAATAACAACAACCGGCGCTCCGTAAAACGGGTCAATATCGGGCTTGCCAAAAATTTTGGCGTTTAATTTGCTTAATTTATCGCGCATTTCTTTATCGGTAACGGCAATCATAATGGGGTTTTGCGTGCCGTGCCCGCTGGCGGCATAAGTGCCTGCCTTTAAAATTCCGTCAAGCACTTCCTGCGGCAGCATATCGGGTTTATATTTGCGGCAGCTTCTTCTGGTTAAAAGGTTGTTCATTGCTTCGTTCATATTTAAAACCTCCTTTGGGGGCGTGTGCCCTTACAAATTTAATATAGCACCGCGGCGGCGCTTCGTCAAATATCCGCAGGGGCGGATGTGCCTGCCAAATTAAAATGTTTTATGCAAAAAATGCGTTAAGATATGGTATAATTAATAGATGTAAATTTTTATAAAGGACGGTAGTTATGCGTTTAAGAAAAAAGCCATGGATTGAAGTTGCAATGGAAGAAGTAAAGGATAAATATGTGCTGATGCACAATTTAGAGGATTATAAAGGGCACTGGCAGGAGCGTTTTCCCGGAAAGCGCCTGTGCCTTGAAATTGGCTGCGGCAAGGGGCGCTTTTTAACCGGCATGGCGGAACTGCACCCGGAAAAGGCTTTTATAGGCGTGGAAACGCAGCACGATATTTCGTATTACCCGGGCAAGTACATTATGGATAACAAACTGGAAAACGCCGTTGTTATCTGCGCTAACGCAGAGCAGCTGGAGGACTGGTTTGAGCCGGGCGAAATAAAGGAACTGTATTTGAATTTCAGCGACCCGTGGCCGAAGGCGCGCCACGCCAAACGCCGCCTTACGCACAGAAACTTTCTGGCAAAATATCAGAGGCTTTTGGGCAGCGGCGGACACCTGCGCTTTAAAACGGACAACAGAGCTCTGTTTGATTTTTCGGTAGAGGAATTTAAGGAGTTTGGGCTGGAGATTATTGCCCTGAGCTACGATTTGCACCATTCGGAGTACGAAAACGAAGTGCAGACGGAGTATGAGCAGAAGTTCAGCGCTTTGGGCACGCCCATTAATTTTTGCGAAGTTGTGTTTAAGTAGAGGCATTTATGCAGAAACACTTTTTTATCTGGGACAATCCGCGTGACGCAGTAATATGGATTACGCTGATGCTTTTGGCGATAGGCTGCATTAATGTTTTCAGCGCTAGTTTTGTTGAAGCGACGGATATGTTCGGCGACGGCTATTTTTATTTAAAACGCTACGTTGCGTTTGCGGCGGTTGGCTTTGCCGTAATGCTGTATTTGGGGCTGCGCGGCCCTGATTACCATTTATGGCTGAGCAAGCACTGGCTGAATATTATTTATTTTTCGGTACTGTTTTTGCTGATTGCCGTTGATACGGTTGGCGTTACAACCAAGGGCGCGCAGCGCTGGCTGTATATAGGGCCGTTCAGCTTGCAGCCTTCGGATCTGGCAAAGCTGGCAGTGATTATGGTGTGCGCCGGCGAGCTGGGCAAGCGGCTGAAAAAACATCTGCGCCCGGCATTATTTGATTACCCGGGCAACAAAACGATGGTAATGGCGCTGATATACGGCGCTCTGGTTTTAAAACAGCCGGACATGGGCACGGCGGCGATTGTTGTCGCGCTTTCCGTGGGCATGTATATTCTGGCGGGGCTTCCGCTGCGTATGCTGCTGCTTTTAATGGCTGGCGGCTTTGTTGGCGTTGTGGGGCTTATTGCTATTGCTCCGTACCGCCTGCAAAGGGTTCTGGTGTGGTACGACCCGTGGAGCGACCCTTCCAACGCAGGCTACCAGATGGTGCAGTCGTTAATTTCCATCGGCAGCGGCGGTGTTTTGGGTGTGCCCTGGGGGCAGGGCAGCGGCAAATTCTTTTATCTGCCGGAGGCGCATACCGACTTTGCCTTTGCCATTTACTGCCAGGAATGGGGCTTTGGCGGCGCCGTGTTTTTAATTTTTCTGTTTGCGCTTTTGGGCATTGCGCTGTTCCGCATGGCCGCTGCCTGCCGTGATGAGGAGGGCTTTATGCTCATCAGCGGCGTAACGCTTCTGGTTGTGGGGCAGGCTGCGGCCAATATGCTGATGGTATGCGGCTGCCTGCCGGTTATCGGCGTGCCGCTTTCGTTTATAAGTTACGGCGGCACTTCCATGGTAGTATCGCTTACGGCGCTGGGGCTGGCGCTTTCGGTTTACAAGGCGGAGGTTAAGCGCGAAAAGCGCGAAGAACTGCTGCGTGATGCCGGTATGCCGCCCATTATGCCAACCTCTGATTTAAGGCGCAGGGGGTGGCGCAGATGAGAAAAGAATTTAAGTTTTACAGCAGCAAAAAACGCTTTTTTGGGCTGTTTGCATTAATTTTTACCGTTTTTGCCATAGTTATCGGGCGCCTGGTGTGGCTGCAAATTATACGCGGCGATGCAATGGCGCGGCAGTCGATGGCACAGGCCATGGGCACGGACGTAATGTATTCGCCGCGCGGGGCGATTGTGGACTGCAACGGCGAAGAACTTGCCGTAAGCATTATGGCAAAATCGCTGTATGTTGACCCTGTTGAAATGGAGGACCGCCCGGACAGTGCGGCTGCCAAAAGCGGGCGCAATGTTAAGCGCCTGGCGGCAGATTTACTGGCAGGGCCGCTCGGCATCAGTGCCGAAAGCCTGTACAGCGATTTTACTACGGAAGCACGTTTTATATGGATTAAGCGAACGCTGACGCCGAAAGAGGCGGACGAGGTAACGCGCATAGTTAAGGAAAACAAATTGCCGGGCCTGCACTTTTTGGAAGAAAGCAAGCGTTATTACACCAAAAAGAGCATGGCCGCGCAGATTCTGGGTTTTGTAGGCACGGATGATAAGGGGCTGGCCGGTATTGAGCTGGCGCTTGATTCCGTAATTAAAGGCGCCAAAACAGAGCAGGAAGAAATGGTGGACGCACTGGGACGCCCGATGGGCGAAGCGGGCATGAACCATTCGCGCCCGCAGAATATGCCGACGGTGCACCTTACCATCGACAGCAAAATTCAGTTTGTGCTGGAGGACGCGCTTGACCGAGCCATGAAGGAAACCAAATCGCGTGCAGCGGCAGCCATTTTGATGGACCCGCATACAGGTGCGGTACTTGGTATGGCTTCACGTCCGACCTTTGACCCTAACGATTTTGGCGATTATCCGGTTTCCACGTGGACGAACAGGGCAATTTCCATTATTTACGAGCCGGGTTCTGTTTTTAAACCGATTGTAGGCTGTATGGGGCTGAGTGAAAACATCATTACGCCGCAGACCATGTTTGAGGATAAGGGCAGCATAAAAATTGCCGACCGCGTTATCCGCAACTGGGACGGCGAAGGGCGCGGGCAGGTGCCCTTTGAGGATATTATTAAATACTCCATTAATACCGGCATGGTGCAGCTGGGCATGCAGCTCGGCGCAAACCAGATGATTGATTACAGCAAAAAGTTCGGCTTCGGCCAGCCGACGGGCATTGAACTGCCGGGCGAGGAAAGCGGCATTTTGTACAGGCCGGAAGATATGTACGAGCCTGATATTGCCACCATGGCCATTGGGCAGGGCATTGCCGTAACGCCGCTGCAAATGCTGCGCGCCATCTGCGCCATTGCCAACGGCGGCGAACTTCTGGAGCCTTACATTATTGATAAAATTGTAATGCCCGACGGGCGCGTTTTGCGCCAGGGGCAGAAGAAGGTTGTGCGCCGCGTTATTACCGAAGACGTTGCCGGGCAGATGCGCATGATGATGGAAAAAGTAGTCAGCGAGGGCGGCGGCAAACCGGCGCATATTGCAGGCTATCAGATTGCGGGCAAAACCGGCACGGCAGAAAAACTTGCCGAGCAGGGCGGCTATGCCCCGGGCGAATACATAGCGTCTTTTGTAGGCTTTGTACCGGCAGCCAATCCGCAGTATGCGATGCTGGTAATGCTTGACACGCCGCAGGGCGCGTTTTACGGTTCGCAGGTATCGGCGCCGGTATTTAAAGATACTTTGCAGCAGATACTTGTTGCCAAAGGCATTCAGCCGAGCACGCACGAAGGGCTGCCTTCGTTTGAGGAAGATGCCAAAGACAGGGCCAAAGCCGTTAAAGTGCCGGTAATGGAATTTTTGCCGGACAACAAAGTAAAGATACCGGATTTTACCGGGCTTGACATGCGCCAGACGGCAGAACTTGTGCAGCGCGGGCATCTGGTGCTGGTGCCTTACGGCAGCGGCAGGGCGAAGAAGCAGTCGCTGCCGCCGGGGACTGTTGCCGCGGAAGGTACAAAACTTGAAATATGGTTCGAATAATTTATCTCTACCGGAAGGAAAAAGGAACTCCGGCAGAGAATAAAACAAAGATATAGTTATTTAAGTGCAGAAAAGGGAGGTACCAAGATGTTATCGGATATTGAAATTGCTCAAAAGGCGCATATGCTGCCCATTACTGAGGTTGCCGCAAAACTCGGCATCGGTGAGGAAGATATTGAGTTATACGGCCGCTACAAGGCAAAACTTTCCATGGATTTAATTAAAAGAGTACAGGATAAGCCTGACGGCAAACTTATTCTGGTTACGGCCATTACCCCGACCCCTGCCGGTGAAGGCAAATCCACCACTACGGTAGGTCTGGCACAGGGTCTTGCCAAAATCGGCCAGAAAGTTATCGTTGCCCTGCGCGAACCTTCTTTAGGCCCCTGCATGGGCATTAAAGGCGGCGCAGCAGGCGGCGGCTATTCTCAGGTTGTGCCTATGGAGGACATTAACCTGCATTTTACCGGCGATTTCCATGCCATAACATCTGCCCATATGCTTCTGGCAGCCATGCTTGACAACCATATTCAGCAGGGCAATGCGCTTAATATCGACCCGCGCCGTATTGTGTGGAAACGCGTTGTTGATATGAATGACCGCGAGCTGCGCAACATAGTTGTCGGCCTCGGCGGAAAAGCGCACGGCGTACCGCGCCAGGACGGCTTTGATATTACCGTAGCTTCGGAGGTTATGGCTATTTTGTGCCTGGCAACCGGCCTGCACGATTTAAAAGAACGCCTGAGCAAAATTATTGTGGCTTACGATTACAGCGGCAACCCCATTACCGCCGGTATGCTTAAAGCACAGGGCGCAATGGCGGCACTGTTAAAAGACGCTGTAAAACCGAACCTTGTACAGACGCTGGAAAATGTGCCTGCCATTATTCACGGCGGCCCGTTTGCCAATATTGCCCACGGCTGCAACAGCGTAATGGCAACCAAAACGGCTCTCAAGCTTGCCGATTACACCATTACGGAAGCAGGCTTCGGCGCAGATTTGGGCGCGGAAAAATTCTTTGACATTAAATGCCGTTATGCCGGTTTAAAACCGGACGCTGTTGTGCTGGTTGCAACCGTACGCGCGCTTAAAATGCACGGCGGCGTGCCGAAAACTGACCTTGCAACACCGGATGTGGAAGCTGTAAAACGCGGCATTGTCAACCTTGAAAAGCATATCGAAAACATTAAGCAGTACGGTTTGCCTCTGGTTGTTGCTATTAATGCCTTTGCACAGGATACCCCCGAAGAACTGGAAGCCATCCGCAGCCATTGCGCCGCACACGGCGTAAACGTTGCGCTTTCGGAAGTATTTGCCAAAGGCGGAGAAGGCGGTATTGAACTGGCAAAAGAAGTTGTGGCGCTGGCAACAAGCGGCAAAGCCGATTTTAAACTTCTGTACGGCGAAGAACTGAGCCTGAAAGAAAAAATTGAAACCATTGCCAAAAAGATTTACGGTGCAGTGGGCGTAAACTATACCAAAGAAGCAAACAATGCTTTGAAGGATTTTGAAAAAATGGGCTATGGGTATTTGCCTGTCTGCATGGCCAAAACCCAGTACTCCTTCTCGGATGACCCGGCGCTTCTGGGACGCCCGGAAGGCTTTGAAATTACCATTAAAAACTGCCGTATCGCAGCCGGTGCAGGCTTTGTGGTAGTATTAACCGGCGATATTATGACCATGCCGGGCCTGCCGAAAGTTCCTGCCGCCGAAAAAATTGATGTAAGCGACGACGGCGTAATAAGCGGACTGTTTTAAGGAGAACTGTTATGGAAACTTTGATTATGAGGGGAAAACCCGTTGCCGATGCTTACCGCGAAACCATTATGCAGCGTGTGGCCAATGCGCTTGGCAAAGGGCGTAAAGTAACGCTGGCAATTATTGTTGTTGGCGATGACCCGGCTTCGCACGTTTACAAAGACCGTTTAATGAAACTTGCTGAAAGCATGGGCATTTATGTTAAAGAACTTTTATATCCTGCCGATACCAAACAGGAGGATTTGCTGCGTGACATTGCCCGCATGAACCACAACCGTTACGTTACCGGCGTACTGCCGATGATGCCGATGCCCAAACCGCTGGACAGCGATACAATCGGCGCAGCAGTTACCGCCAGCAAGGATGTGGACTGCCTGAACGTGAAAAACGTGGGCGATATGTACCTTGGCTACGGCAAAATGTCACCCTGCACGCCGCGCGCCTGCATGGCAACTTTGGAACATTACGGCATTGAACTGGAAGGCAAACATGCCGTTGTAATCGGCCGCAGCAATGTTGTAGGCAAACCGGTTGCCAATTTGCTTTTAAACAAAAACGCCACCGTTACTATCTGCCACAGCAAAACCAAAAACATTGCCGAAATTACCCGCCAGGCGGATATTATCGTTGCGGCAGTAGGCAAGCCCTGCTTTGTAACGCCCGATATGATTAAAGAAGGCGCAGTTGTTGTAGACGTTGGCATTAACGCCGTTGACGGCAAACTGGTGGGCGACGTTGACCCTGCCGTTGTAGGCAAAGCCTCGGCTTACACTCCGGTGCCGGGCGGCATAGGCGTTGTAAGCAACATGATGGTAATGGATTTGCTTACACGCAATCAGTAACAGGGCGGCGCGTATAAATGAAAAAATTTTTATGGCTGCTGCTGTTAGTGCTGTTTGCAGGTTTTATCTTTTTTAATTCTTCGCTGCCTGCGGAAACCTCATACAAAGCAAGCGGGCTGCTGGCCCAGTGGCTTGACAGCCTGTATGCAGCTATCGGCGACCCGATGCCGGTAGACCGTCTGGAGGCACGCCTGCGCAAGCTGGCACATTTTGTGGAATTTGCCGTTCTGGCAATGATTATGGTTAATACCTTTATCAGCTGGCGCGTATCCAACCGCGTGGCGTCAGGCTACATTCTGTTTTTGGGGCTGGCCGTTGCCGTAGCGGATGAGTACATTCAGCTTTCGGTGCCGGGGCGTACGGCGCAGGTTACCGATATTGTGCTTGATTTCTGCGGCGTGTTCATTATCTGGCTGTGCCGCGAAATATGGCTGTGGAGCAAAAAGTAGCGCAGCAAAATATAATAACAAAATACATTGTAAAAATAAAAAAACACCGCTTTTACAGCGGTGTTTTTGCGTATATGAGTATAATAGCAATACATTGTTGTTTTGTTTAAACAAAATATTTATCTTGATGCGGCTCAGTAAAAATGCTGCGGCTTCTCCGATTCCGTCCGGGCACAGCACCGGACTCTCGTACTTTTAAGCCTTGATTTTATCCGCCGCAGTTTTTATCTGTCGCCTTACAATATAAATATTTTATTTGAACTATTCTTACTTTTTCAGTAAATTGCAAAGGCTATATAAACCTTTTGCTGAAATATTATAGCTGCTCTTACAGCTCTTTAATAAACTTGCACAGCTTGTCAACCGCATCCTGCGAGGTAGACCAGCTGGTGCAGATACGGGCAGCCACTCTGCCGTCAGGCAGGTTTTCATAAAGGCCGAGTTTAAAATGGCTGTTTATTTTTTCGTACATTTCTTTGGTGATGATGATGAACTGCTGATTGGTGGGTGAATCAGTCAAGAATTCAAAGCCGCATTCTTTAAGCACGGCTTTAATCTGCATAGCTGTATCAATGCCCTGTTTGCAGATACGGTAGTATAAACCGTTGGTGAACATGGCTTCAAACTGAATGCCAAGCAGGCGGCCTTTGGCAAGTACGCTGCCGCATTGTTTCATCAGCGGAATAAAATCTTCTTTAATGGCAGGGTTTAAAATACCTGCCGCTTCGCCGAACAGCATGCCGCATTTGGTGCCGCCAATGTAGAACACGTCGCAGTTATTGGCAATGCCCTGCATGGTAAAATCGCAGGCGGGCGAAGTAAGCCCGTAACCGAGGCGCGCACCGTCAATAAACAGGTATAAATTATACTGCTTGCATACAGCGTATAAATCTTCCAGTTCCTTTTTGCTGTACAGCGTGCCGGTTTCCGTAGGCTGCGAAATGTAAACCATTTTAGGCATTACAATATGCTCGCGGCTGGGGTCGTGCAGGTATTTTTCCTGTT
>ERZ779874.3720-NODE-3720-length-11071-cov-2.772150_pt1 | contig 11071 bp, 9 predicted proteins | sample MGYA00511031_ERZ779874 | MGnify/ENA primary metagenome ERZ779874 (study PRJEB29588, sample SAMEA2156850) | human gut metagenome | biome: human gut; feature: human-associated habitat; material: faeces | place: Denmark | collected 2008/2010 ...
TGAAAAAATGCACAAAAAAGCACAGAAAAATTGAGCAATTTTACAGTATTGTTTTTCTAAATACCATGTATTATATTAAATACATCAGATGATTTAGCTGATAAATCTCGGAAAAACAACAAAATATTGCAAAAAACAAAGAAAAGGTATGATGTATGAGTTGAAATACATCAGATGATTAGGAGGTAAAACGATATGGAGCAGACAGTATTTGTTGCAAATCCAACCAGATTACTGATAGCGGCAGCAGTCGGAATTATTGTGTTACTGTTGTTAATAATCAAATTTAAGCTTCATCCTGTTATATCGATGATGATAGCAGCTATTATCATAGGTGTTGGAGCAGGGATGCCGCTTACAATGATATCAGATACGGTTGAAAAGGGTGTTGGCAAAACGCTTCAGGGAATAGCATTACTTGTAGGTCTCGGTTCAATGTTTGGCGGAATTCTTGAGGTAAGTGGCGGGGCACAAAGAATAGCACAGACACTTATTGATAAGCTTGGTCAGAAGAAGGCTGGAATTGCACTGGGAATTACAGGATTGGTTATAGGAACAACAGTATTTTTTGAAGCAGGTGTGGTTGTACTTATACCACTTGCATTCAGTGTTGCAAAGCAGACTAAGAAGTCAACATTATATTATGCAATACCGCTTCTTGCAGGTCTTGCAAGTGGATACGCATTTGTTCCACCATCAGCAGGTTCTGTTCTCGTGGCAGATTCACTTGGAGTTAATCTTGGAGTGATGATTATGGTTGGTATCCCAACTGCATTGATATGTATGATAGTAGCAGGTGTAATATGGGGACGATTCATTGGAAACAAAGTGTTTACTAAATTACCGGTTAATGTGGAAGAGATTAAGGAAGATTCTAAGGAACTGCCTCCATTTGGACTGGTGCTTGGAGTGATTCTTATACCACTTGTATTAATACTGGTAAGTACTGTTTCTAAATACATGCCGATTCCGGTCGATGTGAAAAATGTGCTGGGATTCATTGGAAAACCATTCCTTGCATTGACAATAGCAACACTTGCTGCAATGTATTTCCTTGGAATAAAAAAAGGATATACAGGAGCCCAGTTAAAGAAGATACTTGATCATTCATTACGCCCAGTCGGAATGATACTTCTGGTAATAGCAAGTGGTGGAGTAATCAGATGGATGCTTCAGGATTCAGGACTTGGAGATATAATAGGTCCGGCATTGGAGAAGAGCGGAATGCCACTTATACTTGTAGCATTTCTTATTGCATTACTTGTAAGAGCATCTGTAGGAAGTTCTATGGTTGCAATGACAATGGCATCAGGAATAATGGCAACTATGCCTGCAGTTATGGCAACAAGCATGTTATACAGAGCAGCAATGTGTTGTGCAATATGTGGTGGTGCAACAGCATTAAGTCATGTAAATGATGCTGGATTCTGGCTTGTAGGAACATTTCTTGAGATAGATGAGAAAACTACATTAAAGTCGTGGACTATTATGGAAACACTTATAGGTATAACAGCATTAATTGTAAGTCTGATTATTTCAATATTTGCTTAGATATTATTAAGAGTCACTATTTGATAAGAATATATAAAACAGGAGGCTGCAAATGGTAAAAATACCGGTATGTTTGAACAATATGACTGATGCAAAGCATCTGGTACAGATAGCAGAAGGCTGCGATAAGGATGTAGACCTTATGTGTGGTAAGTATTTAGTTGATGCCAAGTCGATGCTCGGAGTATTTAGTCTTCCACAGTTTGACAACGTAGAGATGTGTGTGGATGATACTGAGAAAGACAAGGTGTACGAAAAATTAGAACAGATGAATTTATTAAGATAAGAAGAAAGGCAGGTAATTATTATGTGTTTAGTAAGTCAGGAAATGAGAAAATTAGCCCCAGAATTAGATCCTTTGAGAATTGGCACAGGCTGGAAGAAGGAAGACCTTGGAAAAGTACAGGTCATGGTAGAAAGTACATATGGTGACAGTCATCCGGGAAGCGGACATCTTAACATACTTGTGGAAGAGGTTCGAAAGGGTGTTGCTGAAGAAGGCGGATTCGGAGCAAGGTACTATTGTACAGATATATGCGATGGTGAAAGTCAGGGAACTGACGGTATCAATTATAGTCTTGCAAGCAGGGAAATGATAGCTAATATGATAGAGATACATGCAAATGCAACACCATTTGATGCAGGTGTATATCTTTCAAGCTGTGATAAAGGAGTTCCTGGTAATCTGATGGGACTTGCAAGAGTTAATATTCCATCTGTATTTGTTCCAGGCGGTACAATGAATGCAGGTCCGGAAATGCTTACACTTGAGCAGCTTGGAATGTACAGTGCACAGTATGAAAGAGGCGAGATTGACGAAGAGAAGCTTGACTGGGCAAAATGTAATGCATGCCCTAGCTGTGGTGCATGTTCATTTATCGGAACAGCATCAACATTGCAGATAATGGCAGAGGCACTTGGATTAGCACTGCCTGGAAGTGCTCTTATGCCAGCTACAAGTCCTGACCTGTTAGCCTATGCAAGAGAAGCAGGAAGACAGTCAGTAAGGCTTGCAAAGATGAAGAATATGAAACCATCAGATATAGTAACTATGGATAGCTTTGAAAATGCAATTCTTGTACATGCAGCAATATCAGGAAGTACTAACTGTCTGCTTCATATTCCTGCAATTGCACATGAATTCGGAATTGAGATTACAGGAGATACATTTGACAGATTACACCGTGGTGCACATTATCTTCTTGATGTACGTCCAGCAGGAAGATGGCCAGCAGAAGTATTCTATTATGCAGGCGGTGTTCCGGCAATTATGGAAGAAATTAAGGGCCATCTTCATCTTGATGTAATGACTGTTACAGGAAAGACTCTTGGTGAGAATCTTGAAGAACTTAAGTCAAATGGATTCTATGAAAGATGTAATAAGTGGCTTGATGATTTCAACAAGCGCTACAATGTAAATGTTACCAAGGAAGATATAATCAGACCATACGATAAGCCTATTGGAGAGAATGGAAGCATTGCTGTTCTTAAAGGTAATCTTGCCCCAGAGGGAGCAGTAATTAAGCATACAGCCTGCCCTAAGGAAATGTTTAAGGCAGTACTTAATGCAAGACCATTCGATAGCGAAGAGGCATGTCTTGATGCAGTAATTCATCATAAGGTTCAGAAGGGTGATGCTGTATTTATAAGATATGAGGGACCTAAAGGAAGTGGAATGCCTGAGATGTTCTATACATCAGAGGCAATAAGCAGTGATAAGGAGCTGGGTAAGAGTATAGCACTTATTACAGACGGAAGGTTCTCGGGAGCATCTACCGGTCCGGTAATTGGACACTGCAGCCCGGAAGCAGTAGATGGAGGTCCTATTGCACTCGTTGAAGAAGGAGATCTTATTGAAATCGATGTTGAGGAAAGAAAGCTTAACATAGTAGGTGTTGCAGGAAAGAGAATGACACCTGAAGAGATAGACAAGATTCTTATGGAAAGAAGAAAACAGTGGAAACCTAAACAACGCAAATATAAGAAGGGCGTATTAAGATTATTCAGTGAACTTGCAGCAAGCCCAATGAAGGGTGCTTATCTGGAATACGATAAATAAGAATAGTAAATGTACAAGGGGTGGGAAGATTAGGTTCTTCCCCCCCTTTTTAACCAGCGTATTTTTCATGAATTTATAGGAAACTAGTGTGTTTATAGCAGAGTTTGAGAGAAAAGATTTATACAGTTATTATGGTGTTAATGAAGACAATATTAAAAATAAGACGGAAAGGTACTCAGCATTGATAAAAGGAATTGTGTTCTTGACAAATAAAGGTGGTGTGTTATAATTCATTTAACATTTAAGTTAAATGTTAAATGAAGGAGGGATGAATGTGAGCATGCAGGATACGCTTCAGGCGCTTGCTGATCCTACAAGACGCGAGATACTTAATCTGCTTAAGCAGTCCCGAATGTCTGCTGGAGAGATTAGCAATCATTTTTCAATTTCGGGTGCGGCAGTTTCCAGACACCTGTCTGTTTTGAAGGAAGCTGATTTAATTCGAGACGAGCGGGAGGGCAAATATATTTATTATGAGCTTAACGCTACTGTGCTTGAGGAGATTTTATTATGGATTAGTGAATTAAAAGGAGAAAAAGACCATGATTAAACAACATAAAAAAACGTTAATATTAACATCTGTCATAACATTACTTCCAATCTTTATAGGTTTACTTTTATGGAGACAGCTGCCAGCTTCTGTCGCAACACATTTTGGAGTTGACAATCAACCAGATGGGTATTGTTCTAAAGCATTTGCAGTATTTGGACTTCCGGTAATGATGCTGTTTTTTCATCTTATATGTATATGCAATCTTAGGAATCACTTTCTGTGCCTGTAAAATTTCCCCACACACTTTACATTTCGTTCCGGCTGTTAATCCTGTTCTCTCTGTTGTAGCCTTTACTGCTTTAAGTGTTATAGGTGTGTGCCCCTTTGCTTTCACTACCTGCTGCTTCTCAATAACATAACCGCATACAGAGCATTTCTTTCCCGCTGTTAATCCAGCTTTTGTACAGGTACTGCTTACTGCCGGAACGGTTGTCGCCTTATGCTTTTCTACCGTTTTTAATATTTTTTCTCCACAATCAACATACTTGCAGTTATGCCAATGATTTTCAGCGTCGCTGCTCCATTTTGTGTCACTAACATGGATACATTTTACGACAGAAACTGTACCGTCATTTGCTTTTAAAGCTATATCTTCACCATTAACATTAATTGCCTGTTCGATTTTGAGTGAAATAATATACGGCTTAAACTCTGCCTCTTTAGAAGCGGTAAATTCCAAAGTTAAAATTGTTCCATTCTGTGTGTTGTTTTCAAAGTTATTAAGATTTGCCAAATATACATACTCTTCTTTATCAAAAGTGCCCGGTAATATGGTATCTTCATTCTCAAATATTTTCCCATTAGTTGCTGCCACCAATGTTAATGCAGAATGGTCGTAACCTACTTTAAACTTCAGTCCCCAAATTCCCGGATTGTCTTTTATGCTGACCGTAACAGTGAATTTGTCGCCTCTTTCCACGGTTTTTGAGTCTACATAAAGTGTACCTTCTTTAGTTTCTGTCTGTGCAAACACAGATGTGTCTGCACAAACGTAACCTGTTAAAATAAACACAGTAATAAATACGGCAAGTAGTTTGCATATACCCATTTTTCTTGAAATATTCATACGTAAAACCTCCTATTTCTATTATTTAATTACATTTTTTCTAATCAGCAATATGGCTAACTGTAAATCTACCTACCTGTACATATCCTGAGCCACCATACTTGGCAAATACGTTAATATTGTGATTATCCTCTGTTAATTTTTTACCATCAATAATAAAGTAATTTCCATCTACTGTTACGCAGGAATCACTATTAGTACCACTGCCTGAAGTTGAGTAAGTCAGATTTGATACTTTGCCTGAATTTCCGTAAGTATTAAGTCTAACTTTAATTTTTCCGGTCTTGGTAACTTCATAATTACCTACTGTATAATCAACGCTTGGGTAGCTTCCAAGTCCCCATGTATACTCTAATTTGTTTGCCCAATATTCTTTGTGTCTGTCTTTTATAGATTTAATATTGCCTGTAATATCTGATACTCTGGTGGTCATGTATACATGCTGTCCAACCATTCTTCCACTTGATTCCATATGTATCTGTGTTGGATATGTAGCATACTTAGATGTAGAACCTGCTCTCGTTTTTGTATCCATTTCCAGGGTAAATGAAGATGTTGTTCCATTTGCCCATGATACTGTATTATAAAGTTTCTGGGATCCTCCAACTGTATCTCTACAATCTACATAAACATCATAATATGAACAGTTAAGGTCATATGGTTTAATTACAAGAACGCTATCATATAACTTTTCAAACTTCAGATAATACTGGTCTGCCGGACGGCTTATTACCACATCGTAAACGCCAACATCTGAAGGAAGACCTTCTTCATATTCATCTTTGCTTTGTGATTTATATTTAATTGTAAAACTCTCCTCTGTATACGTTGCCTCTTCACTTAATCCTTCCGGTGGAGTAAATGTGTAATCCGCAATACGTTGTATGTCAGAATCATAATAATATGACTGCTTTGTGAAAACAAATGCTTCACTTGGAATAGGTAGTAGTTTTCTCCAATAAGCGTACAATGTAAGACTTGATGTAATAAGAACCTGATCCTCTGCCTTAACCTGCTCACCATTGTCAATATCCGTGTACCAACCAAGGAATGCATAACCATCTCTTATAGGAGTTGGCAATTCACCATAGTTTTCTGAATATGTCACCCTCTTTGTCTTTGTGTCCAGTTCATTTCCACCATTTTCTTTGAATGTAACTGTGTATACAGCCGGTTTCCACTTAGCATAAAGAGTTATGTCTTCTGTCGGAACAGTTTTTGATGTAAATAAATTATTGCATTCTTTATCTGTGCACCAACCGTCAAAAACATATCCTCTCTTCACTGGAACCTGCATTGTCGGAAGTACTGTTGTTTCCTTTCTTGTTATAGGATCTATAGTATTTCCACCCATCGTATCGAAAGTTATTGTTACAAGTTTTTTAATTACATTCTTACATTCAACGTAATAAGTTGTCGGCGATGATATTTTATCTAATTCAGGACTTATGCTTAAAACATCTGTGTTGTTTTCCTGAGCAACTTCAAAGAAATCATAATTTGGAACTGTTCCTCTCTTTACCTTCACAACTGTATTTTCAACATCGATTCCATTAAATACAAATGTCGCTGTTATGCTGTCGTCCACATAATTTGCTGTTGCAGTAACTCCCTGTGACAATGCTTCTGCAATCTTACTGTTAATCGGTTGTTTTAAATCAATAACCTGTTGGTGTCCATTTACATTAATAGTTGCTGTTGTCGTAACCCCAGCGAACTTATTGTATGCCCCCTGTCTGTTTGAACCTGTATTTTCCAAATCAGAGAAATCAAAGCTTTCACCAAATTTTGCATTAAATGTCTTGCTTCGTTTTGTTCCATTGGCATTTTCTATACCATTTACTGTAATTGAGTAAGTCTTGTAATCCACGTAATAATCATAAGAAGTGTTATCTACAAGAGTTACATTTTCTGTCTTTTGACCGTTATAACCTTTTGTTAAGGTATACTTATAATCATTCCAATTAAGTATTTCTCTTAATTCTTCTTCAGTTGGTAAATCAAACTCCTCATTCTTTAAAACTTTCTTAGTCCATACAGTTTTATAACCGTCATCGTCATTACCTACACGAACTGACGCTGTATAGTATTCTTTAAGTTCCTCCGTTGTAAGATTTGTCCAAATAACAGGAACTGTTACTGTCATGTCATACTGGCTAAATGCTACCTTGCTATGTAAATAAGTAATTGTCATTTCTCCAGCTATATAACGTGTGTTTTCAGGAACATTTACATTAATCTTGCCTGTTTTATAATCAACACTAAAGTTTCTGTTTGTAAATCTAATATTGTAATTAGATGGGTGAAGGGATTCTACGCCCTGAACACCTGTATTAAGTTCCACATATGACAATGCCAGCACATCCTTTGGCACATCCATTGTAATGCCGTTGGAGCGGTCGCCGTCCTCATCTCTTACTACAATTACTTCGTCTTCACTTGGCTCATAAGCCGTATTGTAATAAAATACATTTCGACCTGCCGTCAGCAATGGATATTCCTTATCCACAAAATCATTACTGTATTCAAACAGGTTTCCAATGGCGTTTGCCTCAAAACTCATCATAAAATAAAGTCCAAATTCCAGATACAACGCGCCTGCCATTCGTTCCTTGCTTACTGTATTTTGAGAATTTACCGGACGATACTTTGAATATTCATATATAAAGAATCCATAAAGTTTAACATATGGTCCAAGTTCTGCTGCTATACCAACAGATGCAAATTTGCCACTGCCGATACCTGCATAGAACTTAGCTCTAATTCCCGACTTTAATCCTAATTTTCCCATTACATAGAACTGAAAATCAAACTTTTCATCTAATAAATCCATTGATGAAGAGCCTGCTGAAGGTTTAAATAAACCTACCTTGAACCAGAAACTATATCTCTTTCCTACTTCATATTCAAGGTTTGGTTTTTATAAGTTTTATAATGAAGCGTTCACAGAAATACTTTAAAACCCAGCAGGAATATCTGGGACATATTAACGGTCAGGTTGAGGAAAACTATTCAGGGCATCTTGTTGTAAAGGCATTTGGAAAAGAGCAGGATGTAATTGATGAATTTAAAAATACAAATAATGTTCTATATGCATCTGCATGGAAATCACAATTTTTATCAGGAATGATGCAACCTATAATGACCTTCGTTGGAAATTTAGGATATGTGGGAGTGGCCGTTTTGGGAGCATTCCTTGCTATTAACGGAACTATAACTATTGGTGACATTCAGGCATTTATAACATATGTTAAGAACTTTACACAGCCAATTCAGCAGATAGCACAGGTTACCAATATGATGCAGTCAATGATGGCGGCAGCAGAACGTGTTTTTGAATTTTTAGATGAAGCGGAGGAAGATCAGATAACGGAAAATGCTGTATCAATTAATAATGTTGAGGGAATTATTGATTTTGAACATGTACATTTTGGCTATAACGAAGATAACATTATAATAAATGACTTTAATGCACATGTTAATAAAGGTCAGCAGGTGGCAATTGTAGGACCTACAGGGGCCGGAAAAACTACCATGGTTAAATTGCTGATGAGATTTTATGATGTTAATTCCGGTGAAATTAAGCTGGATGGACATAACTTAAAGTATTACAACAGAAATGAACTTCGTAATGCTTTTGGAATGGTACTTCAGGATACGTGGTTATTTAAGGGTTCAATTATGGAAAATATCAGATACGGACGATTAGATGCCACAGATGAAGAGGTTATTGCAGCAGCTAAATCTGCTCACGCACATCATTTCATAAAAACATTGCCGGGAGGATATAACTTTGAATTAAATGAAGAGGCATCTAATGTTTCTGCAGGTCAGAGGCAGCTCCTTACTATAGCAAGAGCGATACTTGCAGATAATCCGGTTATGATTCTTGATGAGGCAACATCTTCCGTAGATACAAGAACAGAGCATAGAATTCAGAGAGCCATGGATAATCTGATGAAGGGAAGAACAAGCTTTGTTATAGCTCATAGGTTGAGTACTATCAAAAATGCAGATATAATACTTGTTATGAAAGACGGAGATATAATAGAGCAGGGAACTCATGATGAGTTAATGAAGAAAAACGGATTTTATGCAGACTTGTATAATTCACAATTTGACATTGTGGCATAGAAAATAAGAAAATGAGGATTAAGTAAATGAAGAATATTGAAAAGTACTTAAGAGAAAACGGATATGCAGACAGAGGATTAAATGAAAAATTTGAATTTAGAGATATCCATAAGGATGAAGCAGATCAGGCAGTGGAAATAGAACAGATATGTTTTCCGCCTCACGAGGCATGTTCAAAAGCACATATGAAGGACAGAATTGAGAAAGTTCCGGAACTGTTTTTGGTTGCAATAGACAAAGAGACAGGAAAAATGGCAGGGTTTTTAAATGGCATTGCTACAAATGAAGGAAAGTTCAGAGATGAATTTTTTACTGAGGCAGATTTAAACGAACCTAATGGGGAGAATGTTATGCTGTTGGGACTTGACGTTCTTCCTCAATATAGAGGGCAGGGACTGGCAACAGAAATAGTATTTAATTATTTGTGCAGAGAAGAGGAAAAAGGCAGAAAGAGATTAATTCTAACATGTCTTGATGGAAAAATTAAAATGTATGAAAAAATGAGATTTGTGGATCTTGGTATATCAGATTCCGTATGGGGCGATGAAGAATGGCATGATATGTGTTATACTATAAATGTTGAAGGAAAATAGTATTTTTTGAAGCATTTAATTATTAAATCAGAAGTATCATTTACTTCGATATTATCAATTGTAGTTTCGTTATATGCTGTTGCAGAAGCCTTGGCAATAACACTGTCATCAGCAAGGTTACATATTTCAAAATAAGTATCTGAATTATTGTCATCAGATGAGTAGTTTATTGTAACGGAATATGTTCCTTTTTCAACACCAGGAAGTGTCATATTCATAATGTTGCCAGAAACAGTATCATCAGCGACAAGATAGCCATTACTGTCAAGTTCAGCCCATCCAATATCAACGCCTTCTGAATACATAAAATTAATATTTTTGGTACAGTTATTATCGAATGCAGTTAAATCAAAAGGATTGATTTCTGATACATATATAAGATAATCACCGTAATTATTAACAAAAGTATATTTGTTAACTATAAATTCAGGAAGTGTTGTCAAATCATCAAGTGTTGTGATAAGCACGGTTCTTCCTGTCCACTGGCTGTTTTCATCATAATAAAGATAATCGCCCCAGCGGTTGCTTCTCTGATAAGTATCATCAGTAAGTGTTCTGTATACAAGATTAAGATCCATTATTCTGAAATTTCTTGCATCTATCTGCATTTGCGCAGAAGTTGTACCCCATACATATGCTATAGGAACATCAAGAGTATCGACTTCTTCAAGAAGAGGAACAAGAGTATCGGAGTCTATAGTCTTTTCGTGATAGAGCCTGAATAATCCAACGCTTTCACATAAGAGCACGAATGATATTGCAAATGTAATGAGTGCTTTAAATATATGCTCATCACTGAGCTTATTAATAGCCTTTAAGCATATTACAATCTGCATAAGGTATACAATAATAAGGTAGCGGTATTCAAAAAAATATCCATCATATAAAGTATAAGAGAATATGAATATTGCGATATTAACTAATATTATTGTATATGGAATTATCTCTGTAAAGTCGATATCCTTCTGTTTTATTTCTTTAATAATGCGTTTAACAGATATTACCATAAGAATTAATATGAATAATATAAAGCCTATGGATAATATCTGGATTATTCCCCTGAATGAGAAAAGGCTTGTTGTTGTTTCAATAGAAATTCCACACAGTAATTGCAG
>ERZ779874.3726-NODE-3726-length-11061-cov-7.139833_pt1 | contig 11061 bp, 9 predicted proteins | sample MGYA00511031_ERZ779874 | MGnify/ENA primary metagenome ERZ779874 (study PRJEB29588, sample SAMEA2156850) | human gut metagenome | biome: human gut; feature: human-associated habitat; material: faeces | place: Denmark | collected 2008/2010 ...
ACACCGGATTCCAGTGACTGCATAATGCTGTCCATATCTTTTCCCTGGACCGGCAGTGGAATAGTAGTAGTTTTGTTTTGTTCTGTCATAATACTCCTTTCCAAAAACGCCCCACGACATTGTGCTTATGCCGCAGGGCTTTTTATTAGTTGACGAGATGATTATTTTTTATTAGAGTTCCATATCGTGCTTCTTTGTTTTCGGTTTCTGATCCGGCTGTTCTTTTCCTGCTTTCTCTGTTTTTGCAGCCTGCGCTTCTTTTTCTTTCTGACGTTCTGTAAATCTGTCGGCTTTTTCAAAGACGTGATCCTTTGTGTCAAAGTGATATACATCATTGGTAAGGCGTTCTGCTGGTGCTACCTGAGTCGCATTGACTTCTTTTACCATATCTCTTAACATTTCTGCATCCACTTGCCCGTCATCTGGCAAGACCAGCATTTCATGGATGGATGATGGCAAAATGAAGAAATCATTTCCCAGAAGTTCCCCCATGTTATCCATGAATTCCGGATAAAAGATCACACCGGCTCCATCAATTCTGTCTGTATTCGTAACAACAAAGAATGTCGGCATCTCGCTTGATTCCTGCAATGTTTCCTGCAGCATTTCACGTTCATCCGGTGTCAGCATGAGAATATTTTTCTGGTACATTTCATCTATCAATGCACCTATACTTGATACCTCCGGAGCCATGACACGCGGTGAACTTTTCATCGCATCTTCATGAAGCTGTTCTGCAGAGATTCCATACTGTTCAAGCAGATCATTCTTGATAAACATGGAACTTAATCCATCCTGATCCTTGCCTACTGCCACATGATAGGTGATTGCGAGATCTTCCTTCAGATGGTGTGGCGCATTTTCGAGGACTTCCTTATTTGCTTCGGCTGATGATACACGGATAAACAGCTTGTCCTTCACATCTTCATAATTTAAAATGGATTTCAGATCAACCTGTATCGGTGCCTCAATGACTATATCTGCAATCTTTCTACATACAGTTTCCATTGTTACGCCAGGCTGTGCTTTATATGCTTCATACAGTTGGTTAAGATTAATTGTTGGAGTAAGCATCTCCCCTTCTTTTCTCACCATCAATCCCGTATAGGCACGGTTCAGTTTCTGACACTCCATCGTTGACACCTCAGCATTCTCATAATCCTTCGGTAAAAAGAGTCTGATATTGTCCTTTACTTCATTTACAAATTCATTAAAATTCATTCTTCGTTTCCTCCTCTAATCTGTTTTCTTATTTCTTTTTGCTTTTGTTTTTTGGTTTCTTTTTGGGAAAGGATAAAGAAAAATTCACCCTTCCGGTTTCATCTGCATCCATATGAAGATCTGCCTCAAAGTACATATTCTTCTTTCTGGAATACAGGTCTTTTACATGCACACATCCACTTTTCAGAAGTTCTGCAGCCATCTTTTTATCCATGGTTTTTTCCATGCTCTGCAGATAGCGGTTATCTTTCCAGAGAGCAAAGTGACAATCGTGGTTGCTACAATAGAAGTTGGTTTTGCTTTCATATACCAGGCTTCCACATACCGAACATGTTCCAATGCTTTCTCTGGTCTGAAATCTTCTTGTTTCTTCTTCGGAAATCGCATCGCATCCATTCAGCATCATGGTCAGCATGTTTTTGATCTCGGTCATAAACTGTTCCGGTGCAATCTCTCCATGCTCCATCAAGAGCAGCTGATTTTCCCATTCTGCAGTCATACTTGCAGATTTCAGAAAGTCTGGCAGGATCTCCACAAGGACTTTTCCATCATCTGTTGGAAGGATCTGTTTCCCTTTTCGGGTGGCATACTGGGAATAGATCAGTTTTTCGATGATACCAGCTCTTGTTGCCGGAGTTCCTAATCCTTTCTTTTCTGTGTCTTCATCGAATTCCTTATTTCCAGCAGTTTCCATTGCTGCAAGGAGAGTATCTTCACTGTATGGTTTTGGTGGCGATGTAAAATGTTCTGTCTTTTCTGCAGCTACAGCATAGAAAGTCTGTCCCTGGGTTACTTTCGGCATCCTCTCTTTCATTTCCTGATCCGGATCTACGATTGCCATGCGATCCTTATTCTTGAAGCAGTTTTCAAAGAGTTTCCATCCATCCTGCAGAACAATCTTTCCTTTTGCTTTGAAGATTTCTCCCTGGCATTCCACTTCAATCTCTGTTTCCTGGTAAATGTGATCCTTACTCATTGCCATGACCGTATGGACTGCAATCAGGAACAGAATCTTTTCTTCCCAGGATTTCAGTTCATCCAGATGGCTGGATGCAAGCTCCATCGTTGGGATGATTGCATGGTGATCTGTCACTTTGCTGTTATTCATGACTTTCTTCACATCTGGCTGCTCCGGCTGATCAAACGGACCTGTCAGCTGATATTTCTCATAAATCTGACGAACCACATTTCTTGCGGTCTGTTCCATATCTTCTGTCAGATACTGGCTGTCTGTTCTTGGATAAGTGATCAGTTTCTTTTCGTACAGGCTCTGAGCGGTATCCAGTGTCTGTTTGGCTGTCATTCCATAGATACGGTTTGCTTCTCTCTGCAGTGTGGTCAGGTCATAAAGCTTTGGTGCTTTTACTTTCTTTTCCGTTTCTTTTACTGAAGTGACAATAGCTTCATTTCCATGGCATCTGCTTCTTAACTGTTCCGCCTCATCCGGATCAAAGATTTTTGGCTTTACTGCCGGAATTCCGTCACAATCCAGTTCTACATTGAAATACTTTTCTTTCTGGAAATTGCTGATCTGTCCGGCACGTTCCACCAACATGGCAAGTGTCGGTGTCTGAACCCTTCCAACGGTCAGCTTTTTGAAGTACTTTGTGGTGTAAGCTCTGGTTGCATTCATTCCTACCAGCCAGTCAGCCTGAGAACGGCATACAGCAGCTTCGGCCAGATGTCGGTATTCCTCTGCGGATCTCAGATGCTGCATTCCATCAAGGATTGCTGAATCTTCCAGAGAACTGATCCATAATCGTTTCACCGGCTTTTTACTTCCGGATAAGTCATAGACATGTTTGAAGATTAATTCTCCTTCACGTCCGGCATCACAGGCATTTACGACGTATTCAATTTCCGGACTGTTGAGCAGTCTTTTTAAGATATAGAACTGATCTTTCTTATCTTCTGAGACTGTAACTTTCCAGTCTTTCGGGATGATCGGGAGATCTTCATATCTCCACTGGTTAAATTTCTCATCGTAAGCATCCGGTGAAACATATTCGGCCAGATGTCCGAAGCACCAGCTGACCATACAGTCGGTTCCTTGTAAATATCCGTCTTCTCGTTCCTGTGCTCCAATCACTTCTGCGATTGCTCTTGATACACTTGGTTTTTCTGCAATTACTAAATACATGATGTATTACCTCCTTCATATAACGAAACGGAGAGAGCATGTTTTACAGCCCCCTCCGCTAAAAAAGTTTATTTATTTTTCATTTTCTTCAAAATCTTCGTCTTCAGACTCTTCCTCATCCGGAACTTCTTCCAGTCCACCTGTTTCCAAACCTTCCGGCTGATCATCCTCATCTTCCTCTTTTTTAGGTTTATAGATCTTGAAGTAGTAGTAAGCTGCCACACCGCCGAGAGCCAAAATCAGGATTGTTGCCATTGCACCCATATTGGTTTTTGCAGATGCTGTTTTCTCCGGATCAATGGTAGCTTCCTTGTCTACATCCTCATTATTTGTTTCATCCAGCACTACCTTTGATTTATCTGGCTGTGGTGTTACGACAGTAGCAGTGCTGTCTTTATCCAGAAATTCGGACAGATCATTCTCATCAATCTGGGATAACATATAGACATTCTGTGATGTGGCACTACGGTCGATCACGATATAGAAAGTGTTGTTATTCTTCGTTGTAACCGTAAGAAATTCCTTTGTGGAATCATCGGTAATGTCATCCTTGACTTCACCATTGCCAGGTGTCGTAAATGCAGTTCCCTTGTCTGTTCCATCTTCCGGCAGCACCTCGTTTGTGTTTGTCGCCTCGTCCTTTTTCTCTTCTTTGTCTGTTGACTGTTCCGTCTGAGTTGTCTCTACTTTGGATGCCTCTGCCGATTCATCCACATAGGCAAATGCTGTGGTTGATGCTGTAAAAAGCATCATGACTCCCAACAGCAGTCCTGCCATTTTCTTATTCATTTTCTTCCATTTCACCATTCTGATATTCCTCCTTATTTTCTTCTGTGAATACAAAGGAGCCTGAACCTTCATCGTCAGACTCCCTGCTTACCTGAAATTTAACTTTTCCACTCTGGATACCATCCAAAAGATCATATAACTGATTATTATCCATCTTCATACCACGGATGCACCTGATCATCTCATTGTCCTCTTCCTGCTTTAATGCAGCCTGGACACCCCTAAGATATTGCTGCAGATCCGCGATCTTTTTCTCTGTCTTGGCAATCTCATCCAGATATTTTTTAATCTTTTTATTCAAACTTTCACCTCCCTTCGTTCACCCCTTTATGGCAGTCTTCCAAAGCACATGAAATGTTGCTGCCAGTAGGATGTGCTGATATTTGAGTAATGGATCGGATCCCCGCAATGGATCATCATATTGTTACCGACATAGATACCCACATGGCTTGCACCGGATGTGTTATACGTTCCCTGGAAGAAGATCAGATCTCCTGGTTTTGCTTCTTGCGGTGATACATAAGTACATACGCCTCTTAATCCATCTGCGGTCAATCGTCCATAGTTCCAGCCATTACCACAGTGGTTAATGACATAAGATACGAATCCTGAGCAGTCAAATCCGGACGGAGAGTAACCACCCCATACATAAGGTACTCCCAGATATTTTTCCGCTTCTCGGATCATCCGGGCAAATTCTTCATCCTGCAGTGCTTCCGGTGGAATCTCATAACTCATTCCATTACCGCCTGATCCACTGGTCACATTGTTTACATCCCACAGATAATTTCTGTTTCCATAGGTCGTATTTAACGCATTGTAAATAATCAGCTGTTCTGCATTCAGATTGGCTCTTGCCACAGCATCAAAGCTTCCATTTGTCAGTGTCACATATAGAATCTTCTTAGTGCTGGTACTGGTAACCGTTACTTCCTGACTGCCATTGTCATCTGCGATATAGGCTTCCCAGGTCTGATGTCCATGAGCAGAGGCTGCAGCGTGGTTATCATAGTAAACATCAAACTGCACACCATATCTTGCAAAGGCTCCGGTATCCTCAACTGTGTATTCCACACCATTCATTACTACCTTAGTGCCAATCGGCACAAATGGATTGGAAGCATCTACAGCAATGGTATGGTTTGCAGTTGGATATGCACCACTGGCAGTTGGACCTCCGGACCATACACCACAACAGATTCGACAATTACAATATCCACTGGTCACTACCTGTCCCAATGATTCTCCGACTCTAACATTTCTGGTTTCTGTCACCGTTTCTGTTCGACCTTCCGTATTCAGATGATATTGTGCTTCAAAAAGAGCTTGCAGTTCATTTTCAACATCTGAGTACGTCCAGTCCCCATATTTTGCAGTAAGATACGAGATAAGATGGTATGGATTATGACCAATCTCAGCAATGTTGTACTGATACTCGTCATAATTTGGATGTCTTCGTTCCATCTCATTGATCTGCTGATTCAAGGCACTTTCCAAAGCGGCATATCTGTTTTCGGCAGCATAGATATCCTCGTCTGAACTTGGATACGTTGTAATACCGATCACAGATCCAGCACCCTCAATAGAGGCACTGCAGCTCCCCAGAGATACTGCTATGACAAGAAAAAGAAGCGCAAAAATACCGATGCCTGCGAACATGGCACGATTACGCTTTATAATCTCTTTCAAGGCAATCTTTGCTTTCACCGTCATGTTCTCGACACCGGTAATGGTTGTCGCTCCACCTAGACTGCCAGCGGATTTTCCGGCTCTGGCTGCCCGGTATGCATCCTTATATCGTTTTTTCTGAAAGAAGCGGTTATAGAAATGTCTCTTTTGCTCAGCGTTCTTTACCGATTCTGCATGTTTGACTCCTTCCATACTTTCTGCAGAACCAAATTTCAGTTTCTTTTCTACAGTAGCCTCACGATAACCTCTGCGATGGGTTTTCACATCCGTTCGTTTGCTGCGGATCTGAGCATGACGTAGGCCACGTAACGCAGCTTCTGTTTCACGCTCTGCAAGTCTGGCACTTTCCACACCTGCATTTTCATCTGTTTCTTCCTCTTCGGAAGTGACTGCTTTCATGCCAGATATAACAGCTTGTGTGGCAATGTACTTCCCGGCTGTCCCTCCCGGTTTCATGCCAGCACCTTTCACCATCTGATTTCCTTCATCATCAAAAGATAATCTTCCGGCTTTTGCCTGTTCTTTGGTCATCTGTTTTTGCAGCTGCTTCTTCCGAATGGATTTCTTTTGGCTGTTCAGATTATTATCATCATCCGGGATTTTTTCATGACGATGCAGTTTCTTTCGATATCCGGATACTTTTTCTTCCGGTGTGACTTCAACTGTATCCTCAACAGCTTCCTGCCGGACAGAAGATTTCCGGATCTTTTCCATCTGCAGTCGTTTACCTTTTCCCGATTTTGAATCTTCATTCTCAGCCTTTTTCCGTTCCCGTTCAGGAACAAATTCTTCCTTATTTTCCGGTCGTCCTCGACTCCTGTGACTGATATCTTTTACACTACCATCACGAAGATTTTCTTCTGTCAGACCATCCCTGGTCATCTTTGCGACCTTTTTATCTTTGCCTTTAAATTCTTTTCCAGCTATAGGTCATCACCTCCTGGCACAACTTTTCTTTCTGTACTCATTCAGTTCCTGGCGTCCTATAATCGGGATACCAGGATAACCATCTGCCTGTGTCCTGATTGCTGGAGAGCTCGCCTGGATATGAAATACCCAGTTCAATTCACTCGGATCTCTCGGCCAGAAACCATTGATCAGCATAGCCTCCTTGAACTGATTGTTGTGCAGATGGATCTGGGTACGTTTATACAGAACTTCTTTCAGATCATCACTGGTAAGATGCGGATAGATTTTCTGTGCCGGATAAAAATTCCAGAATACCCAGTCAAGGATAATGTTCTGTGTTTCCAGCGGAAGTTCATACAGATGATGATCATCATTGACTGTATGAACACGGTATCCAGGCTGTGCATTTTCCAGATTTTTCATCTGAATGTAAGGATTATCCTGGTTCCACTGCCTGATTCGGATCTTATCGATTTCCTTCATGCTTTTCCGCCTCCATTTCTTTCTCTCGTTTTTCAACTTCTTCCGGTTTTGTAGTCATCAAACTGTACAGCTTCAAGTTCTTATCGAACTTGTCCTTAAATGGAATAATTGTTGTTCCATAGAAAAGAAGTCCTTCTCCTTCCCCGGAATTCGTCACATAAGACAACTGATATGGGGAAATATTCAACTGTTTTGCAAGGATCTGTCTGTCACCTGCAGCCTGGTTCAGCATCAGGATAAAATCACTGTTCTCAAAGATATTTTCAATTTCCCTGCTGGCAAGAAGATCTTTGATATTCTGGGTGATACCACTTGGAATACCACCCCATTTTCTGAATCTCTTCCATATTTCTACGGAATAAGCTGCTGTCTGTTCTTCTTTGAGCAGAAGATGGAACTCATCGATATAGTACCTGGTGGATTTGATGCCGCGGTTGATCGTAACTCTGTTCCATACCTGATCCTGGACGATGAGCATTCCGATTTTCTTCAGCTGCTTTCCAAGTTCCTTGATGTCAAAGCAGACAATACGGTTATTCAGTTCCACATTGGTTCTATGGTTAAATACTTTCAGTGATCCATTTACATAGATTTCCAACGCTGTTGCAATTCTCTGTGCCTGCGGTTCTTTCTGCTTTCTGAGGCAGTCATACAGGTCACCAAGGACCGGCATATTTTCCGGTTTTGGATCTGCAAAGTACTTCTGATACACCAGTGGAAGACAGCGGTCGATCACTGATTTTTCCTCTGCTTCAATTCCATCCCTGCTTCCCATGATCAGCTCACATAAAGACAGGACAAAATCGGATTTTACACCAAGTGGATTGTCATCATCGGAATAATCCATATTGATATCCATTGGATTGATATAATCCTTACTGGTTGGTGAAATGTGTACGACCTGTCCGCCAAGTGCATGGACCAGTGGATAATACTCGCCCTCCGGATCTCCGATGATAATGTCATCCTTCGTAACAAAGAAAGCGTTGGTGATTTCTCTTTTTGCTGCAAAGGATTTACCGGATCCAGGCGTACCAAGGATCAGTCCATTCGGGTTTTTGAGCTTTTTACGATCCACCATGATCATGTTGTTACTGAGTGCATTCAATCCGTAATATAAGGATTCTCCTGTCATAAAAAGCTCCTGTGTCGTAAACGGAACAAAGATTGCTGTACTGGTAGTCGTAAGAGCCCGCTTGATTGGGATATGATTTACTCCCAACGGAACACTGCTCATCAATCCTTCTTCCTGCTGATAATCCAGACGTTTCAGCACACAGTTATATTTCTGTGCAATACCGGCCGTCTGGAAGATGGCATTATCCAGTGCCTGTTTTGTCTTTGCAGTATTTAAAAAGAGCGCTGTTACAAGGAACATACGCTCATTTCGTGACTGCAGATCTTCCAAAAGACGTTTGGCTTCTCCGCCATACGTATTCAGATCCGATGGGATGATATCCATGTCGTATCCGGCCCGGACTGCTTTTTTCTGTTCTTCGATTTTCATACGGTTGATATCCGTCACTTTGCTTTTTACCAGCTTGATTGCCTTCATCTGATCCACAGACTGGACATGCAGGTTGACGATCAGGTTCTTATCGATATCCAGAAATTCTGCCAGCATCTTATCCGTAAGCTCCGGTGCCAGGATCTGCAGATAAGAGACAGCCCCGATAGTATTTCCCATCTGGAACGTATTTCTGTCTCGGAATACAAAACTGGTCGGTGCCACATAATCCTTTGTATTGAGTCCTGTCCGGATCATGGAACCATAATCAAACTGGAAGTCTGTCATGATATCCGGATTGAAAGTCTCATACAGTATCTGCAGACGTTCCACGCCATTCAGCGGATATGCCGGAACTCCAAGGATCTTGAAGTTGTTCAGGATATCTGATTCAATACGTTCCAGCTTTGGCTTTGCTTCCCGGATATTATCCGCTTCGATGGAAAAGGTGATATATTTTGACTTCACCAGACCGTTGTTTCCTTTTGCCAGCTGCTTTTTCAACATCTTTGCGTATTCCATACGGACATCATCAAAAGCATCCTCCTGTGGTCGGATCCGGATGACCTGCTCAAACTCCTTCATGCTGCTCTTATGGTTGATAAAGCTCAGCTGAAAATGGATGCTGCTGTCAAAGTAATTGAGGAAGTCACACCAGTTTTCAAAGATTGCATTTTTATCTTCATTCTGAGCCAGCTGATAGTTGATGTCATAGAAGCGGATACACTTAGAATAAGTTTTTCCCTGTACCCTGCAGATTCCATCTCTTCCCATTTCCTTATAAGCGATCGACTGCTGGACGGACAGTTTTTTCTGCCTGCGTTTTTCCTCCTGCTTTTCTTTTTTCTTTTTCTCTTTTCTGTCTACTTTTTTGTATCCGGTATCTGCGACAGTTTTCTTATTTTTCTTTTTTCGCAACCGTTTTTCCTCCTTTCGGTTTTCCTGCATCCGGAGACTGTCTGATCTGTTCCGGATCTGTCTCATAATAGTTTTCAGTTTCATATTTTCTAACGGGTGAACGAAGAAACTTCACCCTGATCATATGCATCAGAACATCTTCCAGATGCATCCCGTCTTTTTCGTACATGGCAAATAAAAATGCCGGTAACATCAAAAGCACCATGACTGTTGCTGCATTACTGTTTCCCATCACATTACGCAAGAGGAAATAGCTTGGAATTCCCATTGCAGCACCTATACCGATACAGATCAGCTGTCTTTTGGTCAGGTTAAATGCTACTTTATTTTTTACCTTCGTTAAATCTTTCGGTACGCTGACATATGCCATGATTTTCACTCCTTCCTGTAATTTAGTGCGCGTTAAATATCGACTTACTTAAGGATGCCGTCTTAAAGAGGCTGTAACATAAGATCACTGTGTAAGCCATAACGCCAAATAATGAAGAACTCAGATTATCTGAATACTGGATACCTGCAACAAGCACTGCATAGATTGCAACGCATACCATCATCAGAAATGCCTGGAAAGCCAGGGCAAAGAGTCCTCTGAAATAATTTGTGCCGATCTGTCCCCATTCTCTGTTGCTCATAGTTGCGAATGGAATCGGCGCAACTGAGGTATATAGGTAAATCTCTATCATACGTCCATACATGATCACTGTGATCAGTACAGACAGGATTCTCATACAGAAGCCGGCGATAAGGGTTTCCAGCGCCAATACAACAAGTTCTCCGATTTCCATACTTTCCAGGGTTGCGGAAAGATCCGTCAATGCCGAAGAAATATCAATGGCGGTACTTCCTGTGATAACACCGGCCGCAGAATTAACTACGTGCTGACCCACATCGAATACCGCCATTGTAATCGTAAATGTGTTACTCACCAGATACACAGCGATCCACATTTTTACGAAGTACTTGAAAAACATCCAGGTATCAATATCATGCATGTTGTTGCGCTCGGTCAGCATAGAAATCAATTCGTAGCAGAGTACGAGTGTGATAATAATACCTGCGATCGGCATGATCACGGAATCCGATAAGTTCCGGATCATACTGAATATGCTGCCGTTCCACCCTTGCGGGGTCTGTCCAACCTGGGTAGCGATCTCACCGGTCTTTTGATTGACATCAGTAAACATCGTGTCCAGGTTGGAAGTGATCATCCCGGTTAAGAGTTCCCTCATCCATTCCTCAATCGCATCAAAAATCTGACTGAACATGGATCTCTACTCCTTTCTCTTAACCAAATAATCCACTCAGAAGCGGGATCAGCTGTGTTCCGATCAGGATAACACCACCACCGCTCATCAGCTGTTTTATGTCTTTTATGAGAAAATATTGGCTCGAAATAAGCCTTGAA
>ERZ779874.3727-NODE-3727-length-11056-cov-7.430688_pt1 | contig 11056 bp, 8 predicted proteins | sample MGYA00511031_ERZ779874 | MGnify/ENA primary metagenome ERZ779874 (study PRJEB29588, sample SAMEA2156850) | human gut metagenome | biome: human gut; feature: human-associated habitat; material: faeces | place: Denmark | collected 2008/2010 ...
TTGGACAGCTCCGTGGCCAGCTTGACGCGCTGGGCCTCGCCGCCGGAGAGGGTGGTGCTGGGCTGGCCCAGCTTCACATAGCCCAGCCCCACATCCCGCAGGGTGGTCAGCTTGTCACAGATGGCGGGCACGGCGGAGAAGAACTCCCACGCCTCGTCCACGGTCATGTCCAGCACGTCGGCGATGTTCTTCCCCTTGTAGCGGACCTCCAGCGTCTCGCGGTTATAGCGCTTGCCGCGGCAGATCTCGCAGGGGACGTACACGTCCGACAGGAAGTGCATCTCGATCTTCAGCATACCGTCGCCGCCGCAGGCCTCGCAGCGGCCGCCCTTGGTATTGAAGGAGAACCGGCCCGGGCCGTAGCCCCGGGCCTTGGCGTCCGGGGTAGAGGCGAACAGGTCGCGGATCAGGTTGAACAGGTTGGTATAGGTGGCCGGGTTGGATCGGGGCGTCCGGCCGATGGGACTCTGGTCGATGGCGATGACCTTGTCCAGCTGCTCCATGCCCTCGATGGCGTCGTGCTTGCCGGGGCGCACCTTCATGCGGTTCAGCTGAGCACCCAGCGCCTTGAACAGCACCTCGTTGATCAGAGAGGATTTTCCGCTGCCGCTGACGCCGGTGACACAGGTGAACGTCCCCAGAGGGATGGACACGTCGATATGCTTCAGGTTGTTCTCCCGCGCGCCCCGCACCGTCAGCCATTTGCCGTTTCCCCTGCGGCGCTGTGCCGGCAGGGGGATGGTGCGTTTGCCGCTGAGGTACTGGCCCGTCAGGCTGTCAGGGTTCGCCATGACCTCCTCCGGAGTGCCGCAGGCCACCACCTGCCCGCCCAGGGCGCCGGCGCCGGGACCGATGTCAATAAGGTAATCGGCGGCGCGCATGGTGTCCTCGTCGTGCTCCACCACGATGAGGGTATTGCCCAGATCGCGGAGGCGCTGCAGCGTGGCCAGCAGCTTGTCGTTATCCCGCTGGTGCAGGCCGATGGAGGGCTCGTCCAGGATATACAGCACGCCCATGAGACTGCTGCCGATCTGGGTGGCCAGACGGATACGCTGGCTCTCGCCGCCGGACAGGGTGCCGGAGGCACGAGAGAGGGTCAGATAGCTCAGACCCACGGACTGCAGAAAGCCCAGGCGGGCGTGGATCTCCTTCAGGATCTGGGCGGCGATGATCTGCTGATTGCCGGTCAGGTCCAGATGGTCAAAAAAGGCCAGGGCGTCGTCCACCGGCAGGGTAGTGGCGTCGTAGATGGACTTGCCGCCCACGGTGACGGCCAGCGCCTCCGGCCGCAGGCGCTTACCCTGGCAGGCCGGGCAGGGGCAGGGGGTCATCAGGCCCTCGATCTCCTTCTTGCTGGCATCGGACTGGGTCTCCTGATACCGGCGCTCCAGGTTGTTGCAGATGCCCTCGAAGGCCTGGTACAGCACACCCTTGCCCCGGGGCTGGTCATAGTGGAGCTCCAGCTTTTCGCCGCCGGTGCCGTAGAGGATAACGTTCTTCACCTCGTCGCTTAGGCTGTCGTAGGGCTGGGTCAGGGAGAAGCGGTATTTCTTACTGAGGGCCTCGAAGTACATACGACTGATGCCGTCGGACCGGATGGAGGCCCAGCCGGTGGCAGTAATGGCGCCCTCCAGGATGGATTTGCTGCCGTCGGGGATGATGAGGGCCGGATCAGCCTTTAATTGCAGGCCCAGGCCGGTGCAGGTGGGGCAGGCGCCAAAGGGACTGTTGAAGGAGAACAGACGGGGCGTCAGCTCCTCGATGGAGATACCGCAGTCGTCACAGGCGTAGTTCTGGGAGAAGGTGATATCTCTCTCCTCCCGCAGCAGGTTAACGGTGACGAGGCCATTCGCCAGGTTGGAGGCCGTCTCCACTGAGTCGGTCAGCCGGCCTGCGATGTCCGGGCGGACGATCAGTCGGTCCACCACGATGTCGATGCGGTGCTTGAGGTTCTTCTCCAGAGAGATGTCCTCGGAGAGTTCGTACATATTGCCGTCCACCCGGGCCCGGACGAAGCCGGACCGGCGGGCATCCTCCAGCACCTTGGCGTGCTCGCCCTTGCGGCCGCGCACCACCGGGGCCATCACCTGGATACGGGTGCCCTCGGGCAGGGCCAGTATCTGGTCGATGATCTGATCCACCGTCTGACGGCGTATCTCCTTACCGCAGTGGGGGCAGTGGGGCGTGCCCACCCGAGCCCACAGCAGACGCAGATAGTCGTAGATCTCCGTCACCGTGCCCACCGTGGAGCGCGGGTTCTTGCTGGTGGTCTTCTGATCGATAGAAATGGCCGGGGACAGGCCCTCGATGTAATCCACGTCGGGCTTGTCCATCTGCCCCAGGAACATACGGGCGTAGGAGGACAGGCTCTCCACATACCGCCGCTGGCCCTCGGCATAGATGGTATCGAAGGCCAGGGAGCTTTTGCCGGAGCCGGAAAGCCCCGTCAGCACCACCAGCTTATCCCGGGGGATGGTGACATCGATGTTTTTCAGGTTGTTCTCCCGCGCACCCTTAATGAAAATTTCAGTCTGCATGGTATGCCTCATTTCTGCAACATATGGTTGCAGATAAGTGTAGTGAAATCAATTTTTAATGTCAACAGCGAAATAATTTTTATACGATCACGTCAGCCGTTTTCGCCCGCAGAAGGGCGATGAGGGCGTTGGGATCGCACTCCACCTGATGGCCGATCTTCCCGGCGGAGACACAGATGGCGCCATACAGCGGTGCTGTCTCGTGGAACACCGTGGGAAACTGCTTTTTCATGCCCACCGGGCTGCACCCGCCGTGGACATAGCCGGTCAGGGGCAGCAGCTCTTTCTGTGGCAGCATGGCCACGGACTTCTCCCCCACCGCCTTGGCGGCCTTTTTCAGGTCCAGGTTCTCGGCCACAGGGATGTCGAACACATAGTATGCCCCGCTGGCCCCCTTTGTCACCAGGGTCTTGAACACCTGCTCCGGCGGCTGGCCCAGTATCTGCGCCACGGACACGCCATCGATGGGGCCGTCCGGGTCGTAGCTGTGGGCGGTGTAGGGTATTTTTTTCTGCTCCAGCGTCCGCATGACGTTGGTTTTTTCCTCTTTGTTCTTTGCCATAGGGACAGCCTCCTTATCTGTTTACGCATACAGGGCGATGAGGGACAGTATCAGGATATGCACGGGGTAAAAGGCGTAAAAGCCGTACTGCACCGCCCGGTTGGAATAGCCGCGCCGGCCATTGTAGAGCCAGAGGGGCAGCAGTGCCGCCAGCGACCACAGTTCGATGGACACGCCGCCCATAATGCCGATGCTGAACACCGCCAGTCCCACCGCCTGCGCCGTTCGCTTCACGACGGTGCCGCAGGACACGCGGCGGACACCGTAGAACAGCACCACCAGCAGCATACCCCAGCCCCGATAGTCCGTCCCGGCCAGCTCCAGCAGGCAGAACGCGGCGGCCACGGCCGCGCCGGTGAGCAAAAAGGCCGCCGGCGTTTTCTTTCGCAGCGCCCAATCGACGCACCAGCAAATCAGCGCACCGGCCAACAGCGTCCACAGCACGTTCTGGGAATAGGGATACCACACCGCGCCGCCCACCATCAGGTCGAAGGGGACTTCGGACAGCAGGGCAAACGCCAGCAGCCGCAGGGCGTATTTCCTCCGATCGCGGGTGTAGACGCAGCCCTCGGCAATGAGGAAGCAGAAGATGGGAAAGGCGAGCCGTCCGATGCAGCGCAGCCACAAAACCGTTGGGAACAGCGTGTGCCCCATGTGGTCAATGAACATGGTGCAGGCGGCGATGAGCTTCAGGTGAAAGCCGTTCAGGACTTGACAGGTTTTTCTTCGCATTTTTTATCTCCATTGGCCAGCAGGATCACACAGCCGAACACGCAGGCCATACCCAACACGGTCCAGACGGTCAGCGCCTCCTTGAACACGAACACACCTACGAGGGTCTCCACCACCGGCTCGATGTTGGTAATGATCGAGGCGCGGCCGCTTTCCACGCCCTCAAGCCCCTTCGTATAGAAGATGTAGGGCAGCACCGTGGCCACGATCACCACACCGCACACGCCCACGATGCCCTGCGTGCCGGAAAAGGCCAGCGGCAGCGTCTCGAAGTCCGCGAAAAATACCGAGCCAAGCCCCGCCACCAGAAATGTCCAGTAGATCATGGTATAGCTCTCGTAATGGGCCAGACCGTAGTGGGCAAACACCGTATAGCTGGCGTAGCACAGGCCGGACAGCACGCCCAGACCGATACCCGCCCAGGAGGCGGTCATATCGCCGCCGATGATGCCGCTGACCATCACGCATCCCAGCAGGGACACCACCAGGGCGATGAGCTTGCGCTTCGTCAGCGGTGTCTTCCACAGCACGGCGCTGAAAATGACCACAAAGGACGGGGCCAGATACAGCAGCACCGCCGCCACCGACAGGGAGCACATGGTCTGGCACTGGAAGTAGACCAGGCTCAGCGTCAGGATGCTGAGCAGTCCGGAGCACAGGAAAATGGGCAGATGCTTCAGCTTGATGCGGAACACCTGACGGTGGAACAGGGCGAACACGATGGTCAGGATCAATAGCGTGCCGAAGTTCCGGATGAACACCCGGTTGCCCAGCGATACGCCCACCTCTGTGAGCATACGGTTGGAAAAACCGATAAAGCCCCAACACACGGCGCTGAGGATCACGTAGATATAGGAAAGGTACTTTTTCATAGGTCGTTTCTCGGTTCGGTTTATTTCTCCCCCCGCAGCTCAATGATCTGATCCCGCAGCAGGGCGGCATATTCGAATTCCAGCATACGGCTGGCCTCTTTCATTTCCTTCTCCAGACGTGCGATGGTCTCAGCTCGCTCACGGTCAGAAAGCTTCTTCTTCGACAGCTTGGAGGCCTCCTCGGCGCTGTGGCTGATCTCCACCATCTCGCGGACACTCTTGCGGATGGTCTGCGGGATAATGCCGTGGGCCTTGTTGAAGTCGTCCTGCAGCTTCCGTCGGCGCTCCGTCTCGTCCATAGCGGCCCGCATGGGGGGGGTAACGGTATCGGCGTACAGGATGACCAGGCCCTCGGCGTTGCGGGCGGCGCGGCCGATGGTCTGTATCAGGCTGGTCTCGCTGCGAAGGAAGCCCTCCTTGTCGGCGTCCAGAATGGCCACCAACGACACCTCCGGCAGGTCCAGGCCCTCACGCAGCAGGTTGATACCCACCAGCACGTCGAACTCGCCCAGACGCAGGTCGCGGATGATCTCCATGCGCTCCAGGGCCGACACGTCGGCGTGCATATACCGCACCTTGATACCCAGTCCGCGGAAGTGGGCGGTCAGGTCCTCGGCCATTTTCTTGGTGAGGGTGGTCACCAGCACGCGCTCGTTCCTCTCCGCCCGTGCGTGTATCTCCGCCACCAGGTCGTCGATCTGACCCAGCACCGGGCGGACCTCCACTCTGGGGTCCAGCAGGCCGGTAGGTCGGATGACCTGCTCCACGATCTGGTCCGCCTGCTGCTTTTCAAAGTCCCCGGGGGTGGCGGAGACGAACACCGCCTGGGAGAAGCGCTCCTCGAACTCCTCGAACTTCAGAGGACGGTTATCAAAGGCGCAGGGCAGACGGAAGCCGTAATCCACCAGGCTCTGCTTGCGGGCATGGTCGCCGTTGTACATGGCCCGCACCTGGGGCAGGGTCACATGGCTCTCGTCCACGAACAGCACAAAGTCCTCCGGGAAGAAGTCCAGCAGCGTCATGGGCGCGCTGCCCACAGGACGCTGAGAGATGACCCGGGAATAGTTTTCAATGCCGGAGCAGTAGCCCAGGGTACGCATCATCTCCACGTCGTAGCGGGTGCGCTGGTCGATGCGCTGGGCCTCAATGAGCTTGCCGTTGTCCTCAAACCACTTTTTGCGCTCCGCCAGCTCGCGCTCGATCTCCTGCGCCGCCCGCTCCAGCTTGTCCTTGGGCGTGACGTAGTGGCTGGCGGGATATACCGCCACGTGCGTCAGCTGCTTCAGGGCCGCACCGGTGACCGGATGGAACTCCGTGATACGCTCGATCTCGTCGCCGAAAAACTCCACACGGATGGCCCGGTCCTTATAGTAGGCGGGGTACAGCTCCACCGTGTCGCCCCGTACCCGGAACACATTGCGCTGGAAGGCCACGTCGTTGCGCTCGTAGCGGTCCTCCACCAGCCGCCGCAGCAGCTCGTCGCGCTCCAAAGTCATGCCGGTCCGCAGGGAGATCATCATGCGGGCGAAGTCATCCGGCTCGCCCAGGCCGTAGATACAGCTGACCGACGCCACCACGATAACGTCCCGCCTTTCCAGCAGCGCGCAGGTGGCGGACAGCCGCAGGCGGTCGATCTCCTCGTTGGTGGAGGCGTCCTTCTCGATATAGGTGTCCGTCTGAGGCACGTAGGCCTCCGGCTGGTAATAGTCGTAGTAGGAAACGAAATACTCCACCGCGTTGTTGGGGAAAAATTCCCGGAACTCCTCGCACAGCTGGGCGGCCAGCGTCTTGTTATGGGCCAGCACCAGCGTGGGCCGGTTGACGCGCTCGATGACCTTGGCCATGGTGTACGTCTTGCCGCTGCCGGTGACGCCCTTGAGCACCTGCGCGCGCAGGCCGTTTTCCAGGCCCTGCGCCAGCTTATCGATAGCCTGGGGCTGGTCGCCGGCCGGCTGATATTCAGAAACGACTTTCAGATCAGGCATGGTATCCTCCGTTTATCGCGCCAGCAGGCCACTTTCCGCCATGGAGACATAATCGCTGTCAGCCACCACCACGTGGTCGGCCAGGCGAATATTCAGCGGCGAGAGCGCCTCCTGTATCTGCCGCGTCACCAGCAGATCCTGCTGGGAGGGCAGGGCTACGCCGCTGGGGTGGTTGTGGGCCAGGATAATGCTGCTGGCGCCGGCATACAGGGCATTCTCCACTACCTGGCGCACGCTGACCGGCGAAGCGGCCACGCTGCCCTTGCTGATGCAGCGGCAGGTCAACAGCTTGCCCTTGGCGTCCAGGCAGACCTGGTAGAGCATCTCCTTCTTCTCCCCCGCCAGCAGCTCCATGAAGTACGCGCCGGTGCGGTCAGGGGAGTTCAGCACCTTCTGGGGCAGGGACGAGCACCGGGCCCGCAGGGCCATGTCGCCGACCAGCCGCACCAGCACGGCGGCGTTTTCTCCCACGCCTTCTACGGAGGTCAGCTCCTCCGGCGTAGCGTGGAGCACCCCCTGCAGCGAGCCGAAGCGCTGGATGAGCCGGTGGGCCGTTTCGTTGGTGTCCTGCCGTGGAATGGCGTAGAACAGCAGCAGCTCCAGCAGTTGGTGGTCCTCCATCCCCTCTGCACCCAGCGCCAGATACCGGCGCTTGCTGCGCTGGCGATGCCCGTCGTGCAGGCCCATGATGACCCCTCCCCTCCTGCGGCTAAAACTGTAAATTCTCGACAATAATATAGTATACCACATATCTCCATGTGTCACAAGTTGTTTTTTCGAACATTTGTTGCGGTGCAGGATCGCTTGACTTTGTGGCGGCGGCGTGGTATAGTACCTGTGCTGTCCGCCGCCACCGGGTGACGGGCAGGCGTTCGCGGGCGCGCCGTTAGGTCTTAGAAGGTGCGTCCTGTGGGCGCATTTTTTGTTTTTGGAGGTAATCGGTATGGCGTGGCTCTATCTATTCATCGCAGGCGGACTGGAGGTGTTCTGGTCTACGTTTTTGAAACTGTCTGAGGGCTTCACAAAGCTGTGGCCGTCGGTATGGGCGGTCGCGGGCATGATCGCCAGCTTCTTTTTCCTGTCACAGGCCACGAAGACGCTGCCCATGGGCACCGCCTACGGCATCTGGACGGGCATCGGCGCCCTGGGCGCCGTCATCGTGGGCATTCTGGCCTTCCAGGAGCCTGTCACTGTCCCGCGGCTTATTTTCGTGGGGCTGCTGCTCGTCGGTATCGTCGGGCTGAAGCTCACCGCATAACAGCAAAAAAGGCCGCTTTGCCGTGTGCCGATAAGACAGTAATCTGAGAAAACTACAAAATCGGCATCTGCTAAGCAGGATTGGACAACAAAACAGGCGGCACTCAGCTTCGGTTGAGTGCTGCCTGTTTTTGTATATCTAAGGGTTGAAAATCACTTATTTTTCTCTCTGTGGGGCATTGTTCAAAAGCGAGCATATCAGACTTCATTTATCCGCATGGAATAGAATAGAGACGCGGGAATAGTCACATTTCAACATACCGGTTACACGGATCAAAGAAGCGTTCGATGGTGAAGTTGTTATTCTTGACGGCATATATTTTCACTGGCTAGTACAGCATTGATTTTATTCGCAGAAAACAGGATGAAATTAAAGGACAAAAAAGTTACGCGTTTCCCAGAAAAATATCCCGGACTGATTGAAATTGTCATATAAATCATGTATAATCAGTGTGTACACACAAAAGCGCCGTGCCAGAGTGGAGGGCATCAAGGATGGAGCTAGAGCGAAAACCAAGCGATTTCTTTGAGAAAGCAAAGTCTCTAACAAAAAGTACTACACAGGTAGTTTCAGATGTTGCTTCTGGAATTGCAGAAAATACCAGAACTGCCGTTGCTTCGACTGTCGAAAAAGTAAATATGGCAAGAAACGAAAAGAAAGCCTCTGCCGAAAAAGCACAAAAAGAAGAAATTACTACAGCGATACTCCCACTAAATGGCACCAAAGCAGAGACATTTATCTATGCTCTTGGAGATTCACCAATTACACTTACAGCAAGAAAAATAAATCAAATCAAAGATACATTCCCTATTCCCCGTGAGCAAGTGATACTTTGGGCAGATGCTGAATTTGACCTTCGACCAAGTGGTATTGCCGTTACGAATAAAGGTGTGTTTATCAGAACCAATGTGTCGATACTCGACGGCAAAATCGGTATCAGCAATTTTGCACTCGATGATTTAGATGGAGATGAACAACAGGCTTATTTACAACATCAAGCGCAATTTCATAATGGAAAATCGGTTTTAATCTTTTACAGTTGGAATGATTTTGATGCGAGTTGGTTTGTTGGTGAATCTGAGATCGAGAACAAGGCTTTGCTGGTCGAACCTCAATGTTCAAAAACCTTTGTTGAAGTTTGCCGAAATCAGACCGCACAAGTTGCATACAAGGGCACAGTATCTTCGGATTTGGGTGAAGTAGATTCTAATCTCAAAGAAGAAACGATTAAGACGAGTGTTGCGGCTGGAGCAGCGGTTGAATCTTCACAAATCGCGATTTTTGCAGAGCAAAAATCCAACATTAACACTCCCGCAGGACATGGAGAGATGGCAGAAGAAGCTATCACTATATTGGATAAACTGCATGGCTTCGACGCAAAAGTAGTCGGACGTGATAATGCCAAAGATGGAGCTGACCGACAAATAGGGGATATTTTCATCCAGACAAAATACTATAACTCTGCACGCGGCTCTCTCGAAGCCTGTTTTAATCCGGAAACTGGGCAGTACCGCTATATGAGCGATGGAAAACCCATGCAACTTGAAGTGCCAAAAGACCAATATGAAAAGGTGGTAGAAGGCTTTAGAAGAAAAATAGAGAACGGAAAAGTACCGGGAGTTACCGATCCAAATGAGGCTGCAAATATTGTTCGTAAAGGCAGATTAACATATCAGCAGGCAGTTAATTTAACCAAACCAGGAACAATAGAATCCCTTTCTTACGATGCCTTAACCGGTGTTGTAACCTGCTCTTGTGCTTTAGGAATCACGTTTGTGGCTACTGTGTTTCTGGCTTGGAGAAAAACAGGAGATATAACGCAAGCCATTCAAGCGGGAGCTTCCGCTGGATTGCAGGTATTTGGCATTTCCTTTATTCAGCACATGATCGTTTCACAAGTTGCTCGAACCGGATTAGCTAATTCCTTGCTGGTACCGAGCCAGTATGTCGTTGGCAAATTGGGGTATCAAGCATCCGCAACAATTGTGAATGGCATTCGCGCACTTTCTGGAAAAGGTGCTATCTACGGTGCGGCAGCATCCAAACATCTTGCCAAAATTTTGAGGAGCAATGCCATAACATCTGTTCTCTCCTTTGCGGTTTTTTCTATTCCTGAAACATATAATGTTGCTTCTCGCAAAATATCAGGTGCTCAGTATGCAAAGAACATGAGCGTCCTTGCAGGTTCTATTGCCGCAGGTGCAGGTGGTGCGATTGCTGCCGGTGTTGTTGCGGCTAAGGTTGCAGGAGCGGCGGGAACTGCTGTTGCTCCCGGTGTTGGCACTGTGGTTGGAATAGCCGGTGGTTTTGTCGGCGGAGCTGTAGGCGCAAAGGTTGTTAAGGTTGCTGGGGATATTCTGCATGAGGATGATGTAGAAACTTTTGGTAGAATGTTTAACGCTTATGTGTCTTTAATGATAGGGGAATATCTGCTTGATGAAGGAGAAATCGACAGTATGATTTCTCGGCTCAACGAAGTCAAACAAAAGGAATTTAAGACATTGTTTGAAAATCTCCAGAAGTCAAGCGAACAAGAATGTGTTGTGCGTGATTTTCTGAATCCACATTTTGAAGCTGTGATTGCCAAGAGAACGCCGTTCCTACTCCCGACGCCTGAGAATATTATTGATGCAATGGCTGAATTGGTCGGAGACGATACAGAGGATCAAAGTAATGCCAGATAATAGGAATCGCAAGCGACCGATACAGGTCAAATTCTTCGTAGATGAAAAAGAACTCAGCTTTATAAAGTCGAGGATGGCACAGCTTGGGATAGAGAATATGAGCGCTTACCTTCGCCAAGTGGCAATCGACGGATATGCGTCAAAACCGGATTTGCCTGAACGCCGTGAACCCAAAAATCCCTGACTCATTTTCCGAAGATAGATTGATGTTCAGCTCCGTAGGTGCGTAGCCGATTTCTCTGAAATCGTTCAGGGGTTTGGGGGATTTCCCCAACAAGATTGCACGGGTGTATAAACCGAGCATTGCTTGCCAAGTGCGTTTCGCAGTTGGCAGGTAATGAGAAGTGGGTACCGCCGTGCATTGCTTGCCAGAATGGCAAGCTCCGGTGTGGGTACTCACCGGATTTGCTTGCTATTCTGCAAGGA
>ERZ779874.3728-NODE-3728-length-11055-cov-3.905182_pt1 | contig 11055 bp, 10 predicted proteins | sample MGYA00511031_ERZ779874 | MGnify/ENA primary metagenome ERZ779874 (study PRJEB29588, sample SAMEA2156850) | human gut metagenome | biome: human gut; feature: human-associated habitat; material: faeces | place: Denmark | collected 2008/2010 ...
GCGGCAGTCCCTGCAATGGAAGCGGCCCCGGCCGCACCGAAGTCCGCAAATGCCCGCGATGCCGCAATGGCCGAGGTCATCCGCCGGACTCTGAAGAGCTTTCAATAACAAAAAGTTTCGTTTGATCCAACGGATATGACCTTTACGGAAAGGAACGAAAACCATGGATATCAGTTCGCAGGAAATTGAAGCGATCGTCAAGCAGGTGCTTGCCGGTATGGGCGGTGCACAGACAAACGCCGCCCCTGCAGCCTATACCGCTGCACCCGGCGGTGCAGCAGGCGACCGCGGCGTGTTCGAGAACGTAGACGACGCAGTGGAGGCTGCATGGAAAGCCCAGCGCGACTGGGCGGCCAACTACAAGATCGAGGACCGCCAGCGCATCATTGAAGCCATCCGCCGCTGTGCCCGGGCACATGTGGAGGAGTGGTGCCACAAGATCGTGGAAGAGACCGGCATGGGCCGCTATGAGGACAAGGTGGAAAAACATCTGGCCGTCATCAACAAGACCCCCGGCCCCGAATGCCTGACCACCGAAGCCAAGAGCGGTGACGCGGGCCTGATGCTGGAAGAGTACGCACCCTTTGGTGTGATCTGCTCCATCACCCCCACCACCAACCCTACCGAGACCATCATCAACAACACCATCAGCATGATCGCAGGCGGCAACACCGTGGTGTTCAACGTGCACCCCCGCGCAAAGCGGGTGTCTGCCGACTGCCTGCAGGCACTGAATACCGCCATCATCGAGGCGGGCGGCCCTGCAAACCTCATTACCATGACCCGTGAGCCGACCATGGAGAATGTGGACAAGATGGCCGCAAACCCCAAGATCCGCCTGATGGCAGGCACCGGTGGCATGGGCATGGTGAACGCCCTGCTGCGCAGCGGCAAAAAGTGCATCGGTGCCGGTGCAGGCAACCCGCCCGTCATCGTGGACGAGACCGCAGACATCGAGCTGGCAGGCCGCAAGATCTACGAAGGCGCTTCGTTCGATAACAACATCCTCTGCTTTGCAGAGAAGGAAGTGTTCGCTGTGAACACCGCCTACGACGGCCTGCTGCACGAGCTGCAGAAGCAGGGTGCCTACCTGCTGAACAAGGCCCAGACCGAACAGCTGGTGAACATCGTGCTGCAGCCCAAGAAGGGCGGCGGCCACGAGGTGAACAAAAAGTGGGTGGGCAAGGATGCCGCCCGCATTCTGGAGACCATCGGCGTGCATGTGCCGGATACTTGCCGCCTTGCCATCTGCGAAGTGCCTGCCGACCATCCGTTCGTTCTGGTGGAGCAGATGATGCCGGTGCTGCCCATCGTGCGCTGCCAGAGCTTTGAACAGGCGGTGGAAGATGCCGTGGTCGCTGAGCACGGCAACCGCCACACCGCTTCCATCTTCTCCAAGGATGTGGACCACATGACCCGCTTTGCCCGGGTCATTGAGACCACCATCTACGTAAAGAACAGCGCCACCAAGGCTGGTGTTGGCATTGGCGGCGAGGGCCACTGCACCATGACCATTGCCGGCCCCACCGGCGAGGGCATCACCTGCGCAAAGAGCTTCTGCCGCCGCCGCCGCTGCATGCTGGCCGAGGGCGGGCTGCGCATCATCTGAGTTTTTGAAGGACGAAACCATCACATACAATTTTTTCAGTGTTCTGACAGGAGGAACAACTTATGAAAGCTCTGGGTTTTATCGAGACGAAGGGTCTGGTTGGCAACATCGACGCTACCGATGCAATGCTGAAGGCTGCTGACGTTGAGTTCATTGGTTCCGACACCATCGGTGCCGGTCTGACCACCGTGATCGTTACCGGCGAGGTGGGCGCTGTCAAGGCTGCTACCGAGGCTGGCGAAGAGGCTGCTTCCCGCGTGGGTGAGCTGTTCTGCGTCAACGTCATTGCACGTCCTCACGCAGATCTGGCCCGCATCATGCCCGCCAAGGGCCCCGCTACCGGCAAGTCCGGCCTGCCCGCAGGCGAGCAGGTGCCGCTGGATGCCGCTCTGGGCATGATCGAGACCAACGGCCTGACCGCTTCCATCGAGGCAGCCGATGCCATGCTGAAGAGCGCAGATGTCTCTCTGGTGGGTCAGGAGAAGATCGGCGCAGGCCTTGTTACCGTGTTCGTGCAGGGCGACGTTGGCGCTGTGAAGGCTGCTGTTGAGGCAGGCCAGACCGCTGCTTCCCGCATTGGCGAAGTGGTCAGCGCACTGGTCATTCCCCGCCCGCACGCAAGCGTGTCCGAGTGCATGCCTGAGCTGCGCTGAGCCCTGCGCTGACGCTGCATAAGAAAGGAGCGCTGTGCCTTGGTTTACCATGACATCAGTCAGGAACAGCTGCTGCTCCTGATCACGCAGGCCGTGCAGGCAGAGCTGCAAAAGCGCAGCCGTCAGGTGCCGGTAGGCATCTCGGTGCGGCACATCCACCTTACCCGCGATGATGTGGACAAGCTGTTCGGCTATGGCTACCAGCTCACCCCCAAAAAGGCGCTGAGCCAGCCCGGCCAGTTTGCCTGCGAGGAATGTCTGGACATCATCGGCCCAAAGGGCGAACTGAAGCATGTCCGCATCCTTGGCCCGGAGCGCAGTGCCACTCAGATCGAGCTGGCGCAGACCGACTGCCGCAACATCGGCATCAAAGCGCCGGTGCGTTCCAGCGGGGATACAAAGGGCACGCCGGGCGTGACCCTGCGCGGCCCCAATGGCACCCTGACCGTGCCGGAGGGCGTGATGATCGCTGACCGCCACATCCACATGACTCCCGCACAGGCAGCGGCCTTCGGCCTTGCCGACGGCGACCGCGTGAAGGTAAAGATCGACGGCCCCAAGCCGGGCGTGATGGGCGGGGTGCTGATCCGCGCAAACGACAAATGTGCACTGGATTTTCACATCGACACGGACGATGGCAATGCCTTCCTGCTCAAGCAGGGGCAGCTGGTCACCGTGCTGGGCAAAGAGGAGTAAGCTATGATTTTAGGGATCGTCAAGGGGACCGTTGTCGCCACCCGCAAAATGCCGGAGCTTGTAGGCTATAAGTTCCTGCTGGTGGAGCCGGTGTTCGGCTCCAAAAAGGATACCATCGTGGCGGGCGACAACATCGGCGCGGGTGTAGGCGAGATGGTTCTGGTCACCACCGACGAGACCACCCAGCATGGTCTGGACCATCCGTCGCCCATTGATGCTTTCATCGTGGGCATCGTGGACAATCCTCCCACCCTGAGTAAGTAACACCCTGCAAGTTTTGCCGCAGAGAGGGGCTTCCTCCCGGCGGGATCGTGAGGCTTAAACAATGAAAATTATTATCATCGGCAGCATTGCCGCCGGGGTTTCGGCCGCCGCCAGACTTGCCGCCGCCCAGCGCGGAGCGCAGATCACCGTCTACGAAAAAGGCGGCTTCTACTCCTGCGGCACCGGCGGCCTGCCCCATTACCTGTGCGAGGATCTGGACAGCCTGAACAAGGCCATTCAGGCCAAGGAGACTGAGCTGAACGCGCAGGGCATCACCGCACATCTGCGCCATGAGGTGCGCGGCATCGACGCAGCTGCCCGCAAGGTGACGGTATGTGATCTTGCCACCGGACGCGTGTTTGAAGACCACTACGACAAGCTGGTGCTGGCCACCGGTTCTTCCAACCGTGTGCCGCAGGTGCCCGGCAGTGACCGCGTGGGCGTGCAGACCCTCAAGACCGTGGAAGATCTGATCTTCCTCAAGGAGTTCGTCCGTACCCCCTATGTGCGGGACATCGTGATCCTGGGCGGCAGCTGGGCCGGTTTGGAGATCGCAAAGTCCTTCCTCAAGCTGGGCCGCAATGTGCGTATCATTGAAAAAGAGCAGCAGCTTTTGCCCCAGTTTGACCCTGAGGTGAGCAAGCTGATCCAGAAGGAGCTGGAAGCGCAGGGCGTGCAGTTCAATCTGGGCGAGCAGGTGCGCTCCTTCCCGGGCCGTACCTTCGTGGAGCAGGTACAGACCAACCGCGGCACCTACCCCTGTGACCTTTGCGTGGTAGCCATCGGCGTTACCCCCAACACCGGCCTGCTGGCCGGTACCGGGGCGCAGCTGGCACCCAATGGCGCTGTGCTCATTGGTGCCGACCTTGCCACCAGTGTGCCCAATATCTATGCCGTGGGCGACTGCGCAGCCTGCCGCGACGGCTCTCTGCGCACCAGCAGCCTGAAGGTGGCGGATCTGGAGATCGCCCGCACCGGCCTGACCGAGACCGAGGCCCGCAAGGCCGGTCTGCGGGTCAAGAGTGCAATGGCCACCGGCACCGACCGTCCGGGCATCTGCCCGAACCCCCACCGCATCACCATCAAGCTGGTGTATGAGGCCAATACCCGTCAGGTGCTGGGTGCGCAGGCATGGGGAGAAAAGAATGTTTCGGCCCGCATCAACGCCATTGCCGTTGCCATCCGCGCTGGCATGACCGTGGAAGCACTGGGTCAGGTGGATTTCGTCTATTCCTCCTCGTCCTGTTCCATTTGGGACCCGGTGCAGATCGTCTGCGGTCAGGCACAGTAAGCGGAGGGTGAACACATGGCAGAACGCATCAACGCCGTCAAGACCAGCTTTTTTGGCAAGGGTGCCATCCGTCTTCTGGGACCGGAGCTTCAGAAGATGGGCATCCGCCGTGCTTTGCTGGTGACGGACCGCTTTCTCTATGATTCCGGTGCCGCTGCCCGGGTCGGTCAGGTACTGTCCGATGCCGGTGTGGAGTACGCCGTGTACTACAATGTGCAGCCCAACCCCACCGTACAGGTGGTGAACGACTGCATTGCCGCAGCCCGTACCCTGCAGGTGCAGCTGCTGGTGGCTCTGGGCGGCGGCAGCGCCATCGATACCGCTAAGGCAGCCAGCATCGTGGTGGCCTGCGGCGGTACCGTGGAACAGTACGAGGGCGAGAACAAGTCCTCCAAGCCCGGCCTGCCCATCGTGGCGGTGAACACCACCGCCGGTACCGGCAGCGAGTGCACCTCCTTCTACATCGTCACCGACCCTGTCCGCCACAGCAAAATGGCCATGGTGGACCCCAACTGCATGGTCAGCATTGCGGTGAACGACACCGACTTCATGTCCTCCATGCCGCCCAAGCTCACCGCAGCCACCGGCATGGACGCGCTGACCCACGCCATCGAGGCGGCGCTTTCCAAAAACGCCAACCCGCTCACGGACAAGGATGCCTACTGGGCCATGCAGGCGATCGTGCAGAACCTGCCCCGGGCCGTTGCCAACGGTCAGGATGAAGCCGCCCGCACCATGATGGCCTACGCCGAAAATGTGGCAGGCATGGCTTTCTCCAACGCGGGCCTTGGCATGGTGCATGCGATGGCACACGCGCTGGGCGGACACTACAACCTGCCCCACGGTGTGTGCAATGCGGTGCTGCTGCCCTACGTGCTGGCCTTCAACAGCCGCAGCCCGGTGTGTCGGGAGCGGTTCATGACCATTGCCGCTGCCATGGGCCTGCAGGGCACTTTTACCCCGGACACTGCCGCACCGGCAGTGATCCAGTTTGTCCGTCAGCTCAGTGCAGGCGTGGGCATCCCCGCCAATCTTGCGCAGCTGAACAAGGTGGATCCTGCAGATTTTGCCGCGCTGGCAGAGCTTGCCCTGCACGACACCTGCATGTCCACCAACCAGATCACCCCCACCCGCGGCGAGGTGGTGGCGGTATATACCGCTGCTTTCCGCGGATGAACTTTGAGACCTCCTCCATTTTCTCCATACCCAAACAAAGCCGCCGCTCTCCCTCTGCAAGGGAAAGCAGCGGCTTTGTGCTGTAAAAAAGGGGTGGTGGGATTGTTTTTAAAGAGGGTTCTGTTATAATAAAATAAAAATGCGGCGCAGAAGTAAGAGGAGAAAGCGATGGAAACAAGAGAAAAACAGGCGTACCTGATAGAAGCACATAAATGTGATGAGATGCTTCTGACCCTGTTGCGGATGCTGGATGTACCGTGGAATGATATATTCATCCACATGGACAGCAAAAATACGGACTACCAGCCGGAAACGGTGGAGTGCCGCATGAAATATGCGAAAGTGTTTCACGCAGAACGGCACAGTGTTGTGTGGGGCGGTGTCAGTCAGGTAAAAGCGGAGCTTGTGCTATTGAAAACAGCAGTGGCCCATGGCCCGTATCAGCATTACCACCTGCTCTCCGGTGTGGATCTGCCCATTCAAACACAAGAAGATATCCGCGCATTCTTTGAGGCAAACCCGGACAGGGAATTTGTCCATTTCGACCCGCACCCGTTCAGCCCATTCAACGATGAGCGCGTTTATTACCGGCACTTTTTCCAGAATATCGATCTGCGCCGCCATCCGGTGCTCGGCGTGATCAATGGAATCCTGCTGTCGGGCCAGAAGCTGCTGAAAATAAAGCGCAATCAGGATGTTCACTTCACAAAGGGCAGCAACTGGTTCAGCTGCACTGACGGCTTTGCACGGTATCTGTTGACAAAAGAAGAGTGGGTCCTGCAGGTGCTGGACAAGACCTTTTGCTCGGACGAGTTCTTTGTGCAGACACTGATCGTGCAGTCGCCGTATCAGGATAAGATCTATCAGGGGCCGGGTGATACCAGTGCCCGTGCCATCGATTGGGACAGAGGCAATCCGTGGGTCTGGAAATACGCTGATCTGGAACAGCTGAAAGCATCGCCCTGCATGTTTGCCAGAAAATTTGATATCGAAAAAGAACCGGAGCTTGTGCATGAAATAGAACGCCTGTATGCACCTCATATATAAAAACAGTGCCGGACAGTTTTCAGGCTGTCCGGCACTGTTTTTTACTGTTCATTCTTTTTCGCCAGATCCTTGGTGTACAGGGCACGGGTGGCGTTGAGCACAGCCAGCACCATCACGCCCACATCGGCAAAGATGGCGGTCCACATGCTGGCCATGCCGATCGCGCCCAGCACAAGGCAGGCGAACTTGATGGCCAGTGCAAACACGATGTTCTGGTACACGATGCGCAGGGTGCGGCGGGCAATGCGCATGGCCAGCGCGATCTTGGCCGGGTCGTCGTCCATCAGCACCACGTCTGCGGCCTCAATGGCGGCATCGGAGCCCAGCGCACCCATGGCGATGCCCACATCGGCACGGGACAAAACCGGGGCATCGTTGATGCCGTCGCCCACAAAAGCGAGGTTTTCTTTGGGCTGCTTTGCGGCCAGGAGCGTTTCGATCTGGTCCACCTTGTCGCCGGGCAGCAGGCCAGCATGGTATTCATCCAGACCCAGCTCGGCGGAAACGGCCTTTGCCACAGGCTCCGCGTCGCCGGTCAGCATGACCGTCTTGCGGACACCGGCCTGTTTCAGGCCCTTGATGGCAGCGGCACTGTGAGGTTTGACCACATCAGCGATGAGCAGATAGCCTGCGTATCTGCCTTCCATGGCAACATGGACGATGGTGCCCGGCTCGATGATCTCGGGAGCTGTCAGGCCCAGCTTTGCCATCAGGCGGGCGTTGCCGGCAGCGACGGTTTTGCCGTCCACCTTTGCGGTCACGCCGTGGCCGCCCAGCTCCTGCACATCGGTCACACGGCTGGGGTCAATGTCCTTACCGTAGGCGTTCTTGATGCTCAGGGAGATGGGGTGCTTGGACCAGCTCTCGGCCAGTGCGGCGGCTTCCACAAGGGCATCCCCGGTCACGCCGTTTTCGGGGTGGATGCCCACCACCTTGAAGGTGCCCTGGGTCAGGGTGCCGGTCTTATCAAACACCACGATGCCGGTGCGGGCCAGCTCCTCCAGATAGGTGGAGCCCTTGACCAGGATACCGCAGGCGGAAGCACCGCCGATGCCGCCGAAGAAGCTCAGCGGAATGCTGATGACCAGTGCGCAGGGGCAGCTGATGACCAGGAAGGTCAAAGCGCGGTAGATCCAGTCCCCAAAGCGGGCAGGCTGGCCCATCAGCAGCAGCACGATGGGCGGCAGGAAGGCCAGCGCCAGCGCACCGTAGCAGACAGCCGGGGTGTATACCCGGGCAAAGCGGGTGATGAAGTTTTCGGCGCGGGCCTTCTTCATGCTGGAATTTTCCACCAGATCGAGAATTTTCGAGACGGTGGACTCGCCGAATTCCTTGGTAGTCCTGACTTTCAGCAGGCCGGTCATGTTCACGCAGCCGCTGATGACCTCGTCTCCGGTCTGGACGTCGCGGGGCAGGCTCTCACCGGTCAGGGCAGCGGTGTTCAGGGCAGAGGTTCCCTCCACGATGATGCCATCAATGGGCACCCGCTCGCCGGGCTGGACCACGATCACGGTGCCCACCTCCACATCATCGGGGTCCACCTGCTCCAGCCTGCCGTCCTCGTCCTCAACGTTGGCGTAATCGGGGCGGATATCCATCAGGCTGGAAATGCTCTGGCGGCTCTTGCCCACGGCCACGCTCTGGAACAGCTCGCCGATCTGGTAAAAGAGGATAACGGCGCAGCCTTCCACATAGTCGCCCAGGGCAAAGGCACCCACGGTGGCCACCGCCATCAGGAAGCACTCGTCAAAGGGCTGGCGGTTCTTGACGCCCTTGATGGCCTTGCGCAGCACGTCCTTGCCCACCACAAAGTACGGGATGAGGTAGAGCAGCAGCTCCACCGGGGTGGGAAGTGCCGGCAGCACACGGAGCAGCAGCTTGAGCAGAATCACAAGGGCCAGCGCGATCAGGATCTGCTGCAGGCTCTTTTTTTGCTTTTTGGTCATACAAAACGCTCCTTTTGTCGGATTGCGGCGGTTCTGAGAAAAAACGGGAAAACGCAGTGGAATTCAACAGGTTTTCCCCACAAAAATGGATTTTCCACCCTTTCCCCCGTGTTTTCCACGGGATTTTCCCGCAGAAAACTTGCTTTTCCACGTTTCTTTTTGGAGTTTTCCGCGAAGGGTGTTGAAAAGTGCGTGGAAAGTGTTGAAAACTGCCCGTTTTTTTCACGAAAAAGAGGAGTTTTCCGCTGCCCGGCGGCAGAGGAAAGAAAGGCTCTCCCACAGGGGGAGAGCTGCCGCCCGGCAGCGATGCCGGGAACCGGACCGGAAGAGGTCAGATGTCAAAGATCTCGCAGTCGTCCTCCACCTTCTTGCAGGCGGACAGCACATGCTCCATGGTGGCGTGGGGGTCGGCACCCTCGGCAAACTCCACCTTCATCTTCTGGGTCATGAAGCTGACAGTCGCCTTTTCCACACCGGCAACGGTGTTGGCAGCGTCCTCCATCTTCTGGGCGCAGTTTGCGCAGTCCACTTCGATCTTGTAGGTCTTTTTCATCGCAGATACCAGCCTTTCTGTTTTTGTGCGGGCCGCGGCCCGGAAAATCATTCTTCGATATGGTCCATCCCCAGAGAGAGGATGCTGCGCACATGGTCGTCGTCCAGTGCGTAGTACACGGTCTTGCCCTCCCGCCGGAAGCGTACCAGCTTGGAATCCTTGAGCACCCGCAGCTGGTGGCTCACGGCCGACTGGCTCAGCTGCACGGCGTTGGCAATGTCCTGCACGCACAGCTCATTGTCGTGCAGGGCGTACAGGATCTTGATGCGGGTGGAGTCGCCGAACACCCGGAACAGGTCGGCCAGCTCGTACAGCACTTCGTCATCCGGCATGTCCAGCTCTTCCGGCTGCACGAGGGGTTCGTTCTGCTGTGCCATGGAAGCATCTCCTTTCGGGATGAAATCATATGAACGTCTGTTCATGTGTTCATGATATCACGCACATGCCTGCCTGTCAAGCCCTTTGCAGAAGAATTTTGACATTCCCGCTGCATTGATGAAAAAACACCGCAAAACGCCAAAAAGATGCAAATTGAAAAAAGAAAACCCGGCCCGCTGGAAAGCGGACCGGGAGCGGACGGGTGGCGGAGCGGCTCAACGCTTCTTCCCGGCTGCTGCCCAGGGGGCGTACATCAGCACAAGGGCCAGCGCGATGGCGGGCAGAAAGCCCAGAATGTAGAATTTTTCACCAAACCACGCGGTGAAGGTGCTGGTGATGACGTTGCCGTAGGGGTTATTAAGGAAGTAGAAGTTCGTGCACAATGGTTTGTTCAGAAAGTAGATGGGCAGGGCGGAGCCGAAGAGAAAGGCCAGCACCTGCGGCACCCGGCGGACGCTGGGGCGGTAGCCGCCTACGACGAGGAGGACCGGGTAGAGTACCAGCAGGGCGTGGATGGAGATGGAGTGCAGATTGATGAGCGTCCACCACGAGGGCACATCGAGCCAGCTTGGGCAGAGCAGCGCCAGCGCCGCGCCGGGGATGCAGAGGGCATACAGCTCCTCTTTGCACCAATTCTGGTCGAAGAGGGTGTTGTAAAGGCAGACAAAGACGTTGATGCTGCACAGATGGAGCGGCAGATAGCTCCAGTTCCACTGGCCGGTCAAGGCCATGCCCAGCAGCAGAGCAGCTTCGTCCAGTAAAAGCAGACCTGTGACACCGACCAAGATCTTCCGGCGCAGCTTCGCCCCGCTGCGCTTGTACCAGAGCGCGACCCCTGCTATAAAGAGCAGCGAAAGGGCCAGCTCAATTCGATGGATCTTGCCGTAAAGAGGATAGCATTGGTAGCCTTCGCCGTATTCCAGCGCGGTGATATCATAGGATTTCCAGAAGTCGCTCATAGAGGACACCGCCTTTCGGCCCTATCATAGCGCGTTTTGGGCAAAAGCGGAAGAGGAAAATTGCAGAAATCACTCCAAAACAGGTGCATCGGCGCGGAAAGTGTGGTATCCTATCAAGGTACTGGAAAGTATTTGCCGATGCGGCGATTGAAGAAAGGAAGTATTTTTATGTTGACTGTTGGCATCAAGGGCGAGCAGAGCCAGCTCGTGACGAACGAAAACACTGCAAAGACCATGGGCAGCGGCACGCTGGACGTCTTCGCGACGCCCGCGCTGGTGGCGCTGGCCGAGAAGACCTGCTGGATGAGCGTGGCGGGTGAGCTGGACGAGGGCTGCGGTTCCGTGGGCACCAAGCTGGAGCTGGAGCACACCGCCCCCACCCCCGTAGGCATGACCGTGACCTGCGAGAGCGAGCTGACCGCCGTGGAAGGCCGCAAGCTGGTGTTTAAGGTATCCCTGCAGGATGAAAAAGGCCCCGTGGGC
>ERZ779874.3733-NODE-3733-length-11042-cov-2.387367_pt1 | contig 11042 bp, 8 predicted proteins | sample MGYA00511031_ERZ779874 | MGnify/ENA primary metagenome ERZ779874 (study PRJEB29588, sample SAMEA2156850) | human gut metagenome | biome: human gut; feature: human-associated habitat; material: faeces | place: Denmark | collected 2008/2010 ...
GCACCGTGAAATGGAGGGCAACACCTGGTATTATAGTGATGAAATTACCAACTATAAATTGACGTATCTGGAAATTCCTTTGCTGTTTGCTTATAAGTTCCGTTTAAGTTCCTCGATGAACTGGGTAATTGCTGCCGGCCCTTATGTAGATTGCGGTATTAATGGGGATATTCGTGATGTGAGAAAACTTTATAATTCCAGCCCGGATGGCTATGGCTCTCAGTATACATACGAAACAGAAGAATCTGAAGCTTTTGGTAAACGCTTCACCGGTGGAGCAGCTTATAGTATGGGGGTAGAAGGACGCCATTTCACATTCGGTCTAACCGGACGTACAGGTTGGACTTCATGGCGTAGGAGTGAAGGATTTACGAATCTGGAGTTTGAAATAGGATATAAATTCTAAATAGAACACTTGCGGTTGCATCAGCTTACACTTGCGGCTGCGTTGTCTTACACTTGTATAAGTGTGAGCTGACGCAGCCGCAAGCATATAATAACGCAACTATAAGCTGATGTTATTCTTTTTAATAGGGAGAAAGTTAGAGATTGGCCGCCAAAAACTTTCTTACTTCATTAATTGGCATTCTTCTGCGTCGTGCATAATCTTCCAATTGATCATTTCCAATCTTGCCTACTGCAAAATATCGTGCGGCAGGATGTGCCAGCATTAATCCGCAAACAGTGGCGTGTGGACGCATAGCACCGTTTTCTGTAAGCGTAATGCCTATTTGCTCCATATGAAGCAATTCATTCAACAGAAAGTTGACAGACTGATCGGGCAGAGAAGGGTAACCGACGGCAGGACGTATGCCTTGGAATTTTTCCTTTAACAACTCGGGGATGGAAAGATTCTCATCCTTTGCGTACCCCCAGGCAACTTTACGCACGTATTCATGCATCTTTTCGGTAGCGGATTCAGCAAGTCGGTCGGCAAGTGTCTGTACCAACATACGTTTGTAGGGATCCTCCTCATAGAGTAGTTCAACTTCTCCGTCACAGGAAGCTGCAAAAATACCTACCGTATCAGGTGTACCGGAAGCAAGAGGGCGGACAAAATCGCTGAGGCAGAGAAAAGGACTGCCATCCGGATGGGGGATCTGTTGGCGGAGTAAAGGAAAGCGTGTGCCGTCCAGCAGTAAATTATCCCCATCGGCATTAGCCTTGCAAAGACGGAAAATGGTGTGTACATGGTAAGTCTCATCCAGCTGGTTAAGCATTCGGTTAGCTTCTTTAAGTAGCTGCATTGCCTCAGCGGCTTTGGCACGATCCTCTTCAGAAAAAGTCGTAAGCCAGGAAGCACGGCAGGCATCGCAGCCATGGATATCCGCAATAGTGGCGAAGCGGGGCTGAAATCCCCACGCATGAAAGAAGTATATCCAGTTGATGTATGGAGTAACGTCATGAATAGCGTACGTCAACACCTTATCCGCAGGGCTGTTCATCATTTATCTTTGTAATCGAATCTCAATTCTTCGCCACGGTAAGTATCATCTACTTGTCCGTCACTGTATATCAGGTGTCCGTTAGCAAATGTTCTTTCTACTTTCCAACGGAAAGAATTACCTTCCAGCGGGCTCCATCCGCACTTGCTGAGAATATTCTCAGAATTGACTTCCCAACGGTCTCCGTGGCTGACAAGTACAAGGTCGGCCTTATAGCCTTCGCGGACATAACCGCGATCACAGATACCATATATCTGGGCAGGAGCATGGCACATTTTCTCTACAATGGTTTCAATAGAGAAAATTCCTTTTTCTGCCAGTTCGAGCATGCTGACCAGAGAGAATTGAATCATCGGCATACCTGACATGGCTTTTAGTGCACCACCTTCCTTTTCACTAAGCAGGTGGGGCGCATGATCGGTAGCAATCACATCAATCACGCCGGTATTGACGGCATTCCGTAAAGCATCACGATCAGCTTGTTTCTTAATGGAAGGATTGCACTTGATACGTGTTCCCAGTTCTTTATAATCCTGTTGGCGGTATAACAGATGTGCAACACAGGCTTCGGCTGTAATGTGCTTTTCTTCCAGCGGTATATCACTGAACAATTGCAGTTCTTTGGCTGTAGAGACGTGAAGCACATGCAGACGTGCACCCGCTAAGCTTGCCATGCGTACCGCAAGTTCTGTTGAGGCGTAGCAGGCGGCTGAAGAACGTATGTTGGGGTGCTTGCTGATGGGAACTTCCGGTACATCACTGAACATCTTCTTATAGTATTCAGTGTTTTTTTTGATGATTTCCTGGCTTTCGCAATGAGTAGCAATCAACATATCTGTTCCATTGAATATATTGAGCAGACTGTTTGTTTTGTCTACCAGCATATTTCCGGTACTGGAACCCATGAAAAGTTTGATGCCACATACACGATGTTTGTCCAGCTGGTTGAATTCCGTATAGTTATTATTAGTGGCTCCGAAGTAGCAGGAGTGGTTAACAATACACTTCTCATTCAGCAAATCAAACTTTTGTTCGAGCGCACTAAGGGTGGTAGTCAGAGGGTTGGTGTTCGGCATATCCATGATGGAAGTGACACCACCTGCGGCGGCTGCACGACTTTCGGTGAGAATATCCGCTTTGTGGGTTAATCCCGGATCGCGGAAGTGTACATGGTCGTCGATAACAGCCGGTAGCGTCTATGGTTTCATCACAAGGGACAGAGAGCTTTTTCCCATAGGTAAGTACTTCGGCAATCCGGTCGCCTTCAATCACTACGGAACCTTGTACAGAGCGTCCCTCGTTCACTATTGTTGCGTTATGTATCAGTGTTCTTTTCATCTTCACTAATCATTTATCATTAATCACTAATTGTTTTTTACTGCTTGCGGGTATTTATGGAACCAACTATGCATTTTCAGTTTGATAACACCAAAAACGGCCTCTCCAAAGATACTGCTGTTCATTTTTGAGGTACCCAGTTCCCGGTTGATAAAGATAACCGGTACTTCCACAATCTTGAAACCGCATTTGTAAGCAGTGAATTTCATTTCAATCTGGAAGGCATAACCTTTGAAGCGGATACCATCCAGATCGATTGTCTGCAATACCTCACGACGGTAGCACTTAAAGCCGGCGGTCGTATCATGTATCGGCAGTCCGGTGATGAGGCGTACATACTTGGAGGCAAAATAGGACATCAATACCCGTCCCATAGGCCAATTCACTACATTGACGCCACTGACGTAGCGTGAACCGATAGAGACATCGGCACCTTCTTCGGCGCAGGCTTTGTACAGGCGTGGCAGGTCAGCAGGGTTGTGGCTGAAATCGGCATCCATTTCGAAGATGTATTCATAATTATGTTCCAGTGACCATTTGAAGCCTGCGATATAAGCAGTACCCAGTCCCAGTTTGCCTTTGCGCTCTATCATGAACAAACGTTCGGGAAACTCTTGCTGAAGGGTCTTGACTATGTTGGCAGTGCCATCAGGCGAGCCATCTTCTATAATCAGGATATGGAATACTTTTTCCAGGGCGAAAACGGCACGGATGATGTTCTCGATGTTTTCCCGTTCGTTGTATGTAGGAATGATAACGATGCTGTCCGATGTCTGCATATTCATAAAAGGAGGTTCTAAATTGGGAACAAAGTTAAGTGTTTTCTATCACATACGAATAAAACTAAGGATTATTTAGTAATTTTGCGCCCGTTATGATGACTATTACCGAGCTACAACAACGATATGCCGCCCATCCCAATGTGGAAGCTATGAGTGGTTTACTGAAGAATCCGTCTGTCCGCACTCTTTTCTGTGGTGGACTATGTGCTTCTGCTGCTTCACTGTTTTCGTCCGTGCTGGTGCAGCGTGGAGAATTTCCTTTTGTTTTTATTCTGGGCGATCTGGAAGAGGCGGGATATTTCTACCATGATCTTACGCAGGTGCTGGGGACAGATAAAGTCTTGTTTTTCCCTTCTTCATTTCGCAGGGCAATAAAATACGGACAGAAAGATGCTGCGAATGAAATACTTCGTACAGAAGTGTTGAGTCGCTTGCAGAAAGGTGAAGAAGGGCTTTGCGTGGTGACATATCCTGATGCATTGGCCGAAAAGGTCGTTTCCCGGAAAGAATTTGGGGATAAAACCCTGAAATTGCATTCGGGGGAGAATGTGGATACGAACTTCATCATGGAAGTATTGCGTAGCTATGGCTTCGAGTATGTAGATTATGTGTATGAACCGGGACAATATGCCGTACGTGGTAGCATTATCGATGTGTTTTCTTTTTCTTCCGAGTTTCCGTACCGTATTGACTTCTTCGGGGATGAAGTGGAAAGTATCCGCACGTTTGAGGTGGAGACACAGCTTTCCAAAGAAAAGAAAGATAGCATTGTAATTGTCCCTGATTTAAGCCGCAGTCTGGAGCAGGGTGGTGCGCGTGGCATGGTTTCGTTTCTGGATTTTCTGTCGGCGGATACCGTACTGGCAATGCGTGATTTACTTTGGTTGCGTGAGCGCATTCAAACAGTGCATGATGAAACACTTACTCCACAGGCAATTGCTGCCCGCGAAGCAGAAGAAAGTGGCTGTATAACCTTAGATGGCAAGCTGATTGACGGAAGCGAGTTTACACTCCGTGCATTGGATTTCCGTCGTATGGAATTTGGTAATAAACCGACAGGTACACCGGATGCTACGATTACTTTTGATACGTCTGCACAGCCTATCTTCCGCAAGAACTTTGATATGGTGGCTGAGAGTTTCAAAGAATATATGGAGAAGGGATATGCGTTGTACATCTGTAGTGACAGCATGAAACAAACTGACCGTATCCGTGCCATCTTTGAAGACAGGGGGGATCAGATTGCATTTACGGCCGTGGAACGTACGTTGCATGAAGGGTTTGCCGATAATGCCTTGCGGCTTTGTATCTTTACGGATCATCAATTATTCGACCGTTTTCATAAATATAATCTGAAGAGTGATAAAGCACGTAGCGGTAAGGTGGCTCTAAGCTTGAAAGAGCTGAACCAGTTTACTCCGGGAGATTATGTCGTACATACCGATCATGGAGTAGGGCGTTTTTCAGGGCTGGTGCGTATTCCTAACGGAGATACGACACAAGAAGTGATGAAACTGGTCTATCAGAATGAAGACGTGGTGTTTGTTTCCATTCATTCATTGCATAAAGTATCTAAGTATAAAGGTAAGGATGGTGAAGCTCCTCGCCTGAATAAGTTAGGTACCGGTGCCTGGGAAAAACTGAAAGAGCGCACCAAAACTAAGATTAAGGATATTGCACGCGATCTTATCAGGTTATATTCTCAGCGTCGGGAGGAAAAAGGATTCCAGTTTAGTGTGGACAGTTTCCTGCAGCGGGAGTTGGAAGCATCGTTTATCTATGAAGATACGCCTGATCAGAGTAAAGCTACGGCGGATGTAAAAGCGGATATGGAAAGTAATCGCCCGATGGACCGTTTGGTTTGTGGAGACGTTGGTTTCGGTAAAACGGAAGTGGCAGTCCGTGCAGCTTTTAAGGCGGTGGCGGATAATAAGCAGGTGGCTGTTCTGGTACCTACGACAGTGCTGGCTTACCAGCATTTTCAGACGTTCAAGGATCGTTTGAAAGATTTGCCTTGCAAGGTGGAATATTTAAGCCGTGCTCGCACGGCAGCGCAGGCAAAAGCAGTTATAAAAGGTTTGGCTGCCGGAGATGTGAATATACTGATCGGTACACATCGTATTTTAGGTAAAGATATACAATTCAAGGACTTGGGATTACTGATTATTGATGAAGAGCAGAAATTCGGGGTATCTGTAAAAGAGAAACTGCGCCAGCTGAAAGTGAATGTAGATACCTTGACTATGACGGCTACACCTATTCCCCGCACATTGCAATTCTCATTGATAGGGGCACGTGACCTGAGTGTGATACAGACACCTCCGCCCAACCGTTATCCTATTCAGACTGAAGTGCATACCTTTAACGAGGAAGTGATTGCTGATGCCATCAACTTTGAAATGAGTCGTAACGGACAGGTGTTCCTTGTAAATAACCGTATTTCCAATTTGCCCGAATTGAAAGCAATGATTGAGCGGCACATTCCGGATTGCAGAATAGCTATCGGACATGGGCAGATGGAACCGACAGAACTGGAAAAGATAATCTTTGGCTTTGTCAATTATGACTATGATGTATTGATAGCTACTACCATTATAGAAAGTGGTATTGATATTCCAAATGCTAATACCATTATTATCAATCAGGCACAGAACTTTGGTTTAAGTGATCTTCACCAGATGCGCGGCCGCGTGGGAAGAAGCAATAAGAAAGCTTTCTGTTATTTGCTGGCACCTCCTCTTTCTTCTTTGACTCCTGAGGCGAGACGTCGTTTGCAGGCTATTGAGAACTTCAGCGATTTGGGTAGTGGAATTCATATTGCCATGCAGGACCTCGATATTCGTGGTGCAGGCAATATGTTGGGGGCAGAACAAAGTGGTTTCATTGCCGATCTTGGTTATGAAACTTATCAGAAGATATTAACGGAAGCTGTTCACGAGTTGAAGACTGATGAGTTTGCCGATCTCTATGCTGAGGAGTTGAAAGCCGAAGGTGGTGTCATTAGTGGCGAACAATTTGTTGATGAATGTCAGGTAGAAAGTGATCTGGAACTGTTGCTTCCCGCTACATACGTCACGGGTAGTAGTGAGCGTATGTTACTTTACCGCGAGTTGGATAGTCTGACATTGGATAAAGATGTAGAGGCTTTCCGTAACCGGCTTATCGACCGTTTTGGTCCTGTTCCGTCAGAAACGGAAGAGTTACTGCGTATTGTGCCGTTGCGTCGTCTTGCTGCCCGCCTTGGTGCGGAAAAGGTTTTTCTTAAAGGTGGGCGTATGTCGCTATTCTTTATTTCCAATCCGGAAAGTCCCTATTATCAGAGTCAGGCATTCGGTAAAGTTATTGCATACATGATGAAGTATACCCGTCGCTGCGATTTGCGCGAACAGAATACTCGTCGTAGTATGCTAGTGAAGGATGTGAAGAATGTGGAAACGGCAGTTGGTGTTTTGCAGGAGATTGTGGCGATGCAGGTGGAAGAGGGATAGTTTTCTGATAGCTATCGTCCAAATTGTATCGCAAATCCCAGATTAAAGAATGTAACATTGTTTTTAAACCAACTGTGGTCTATTCCGTCATCATAATCGTATGGATTGGAAAGCCGTGCGTCGGGGTTTGCAAACCAGTCGGCTGTGAGTATATCTGCACGAAACACTCCTGATAATTTCTTGGTAATGTAGAACTCGTAACCCATGCCGAATGACAGTCCGCAATAGCCTCTCTGAAAAGATATTCCGTTCCGTTCACCTCGTTGGTAAGTACGTTCCTGATAGTTCATGTAGCCTATGCCGAATGAAAGAAATGCTCCTTGATTTCCCTCACTCCACAAGTAGCGGTAAGTAATATTGGGGTGTATATAATGGAGGTGCATTTTATCCGGTAGACGAGCTACCCGTAAGTAATCATACTGAAGCCCTAGGGCAAAGTTGGGCATGAAGTAGTAGCGCCCTTCTGTCATCAGGTTGTATCCCGCACGGTCGCCATTTTTACTGAAAAAGTCATTACGGTTTCCTTCTACACGCGGCAATGTTACTCCGCCACCCAGTGAGATACTGAAGTTTTGCGGTAGGTTATCTTGTGCTTGCAAGGTCGTGCTTGCATAACTCAAAAAGATAGTGAAGAGAATAAAGAGTCGTTTCATCATTGTTAGATTAATATTTATCGTTTTCCATATAGTTTGTCTATCAAATCAATCCGTCCGATACGGCGTAGTTCGTTGATGATGTTCTTTCGTTCTTCCGGTTTATACCAGAAAAAGAATTGGCGTTGCGCTAACTTTTCACGTGGTGTTTTAGCACTGAATACAGGCTCCAATGTGTATGGATGGTAGCCGGTATACCAAGCTTCAGTGGCTACGGTCATGGGGGTAGGGGTAAAGTCTTGCACCTGTTCCAGATGAAAATCAAGGCGTTTGGTGATAACAGCCAGTTCTGCCATGTCCTCTTCCTTACAGCCGGGATGACTGGAAATGAAATAAGGAATCAGCTGTTGTCGCAATCCTTCTTCGCGGTTGATACGATCGAATATTTTCTTGAATTCCTGGAATTGGCCGAACGAGGGTTTGCGCATGATACTCAATACCCGGTCACTGGTATGTTCCGGAGCTACTTTAAGACGACCGCTGACGTGGCGGGCTATTAACTCGCGGGTATATTCAGCAGTGCTTTTATTAGTTGCCGGATCTTTGCTTTGATGCAAGAGCAAGTCGTAGCGTACACCACTACCGATGAAACTCTTTTTGATGCCGGGTAAAGTATCTACCGCATGATAAATATCCAGTAAAGGCCGATGGTCGGTATTCAGGTTCGGACAAACTTTGGGATGGATACATGAGGGGCGTTTGCATTTCTTGCAAATGTTCTCATCCCTCCCTTTCATCCGGTACATATTGGCAGATGGACCGCCAAGGTCACTCAGATACCCTTTAAAATCGGGGAGTTCCATTAGTGCCTTTACTTCTTTAAGAATGCTTTCTTTACTGCGGCTTACAATAAACTTTCCTTGATGTGCCGAGATCGTGCAAAAAGCACAACCACCGAAACACCCACGATGGATATTTACCGAAAACTTAATCATATCGTATGCCGGAATTCGCTTGCCTTTGTATTTGGGATGAGGCAGACGGGTGTAGGGCAAATCGTACGAATGATCGAGTTCAGCTTCCGTCAGGGGTGGGTAAGGAGGATTGACAACAACAGTCATGCCATCCACTTCCTGTGTAATACGGGAAGCAGTATATTTATTACTCTCTTCTTCAATGTGGCGGAAATTGGCAGCCTGCTTCTTCTTGTCTTTCAGACATTCAGCATGAGAAAAGAGACGGATATCTCCTTCTTCGCTGATGAAATCCGTTGTCTTGCATAGGTAAGCAATTTGCGGAATGGTATTTAGTGATAGCCGCTTATCATTGAATCTTCTTATCAGTTCCACCACCGGTTTTTCTCCCATTCCGTAAATCAACAAGTCAGCACCACTTTCTATGAGAATGCTTTTCATAAGCTTATCCTGCCAATAATCGTAATGCGTCACGCGACGCATGCTTGCTTCGATACCTCCCAATACGACGGGAACATCGGGATATAATTTCTTCAGAATTTGGGTGTAAACAATTGAAGGGTAATCCGGACGCATATCCGGACGTGCATCCGGTGTGTAGGCATCGTCACTACGTAAGCGCTTGTTGGCAGTGTATTTGTTTACCATAGAGTCCATACATCCGGGACTGATGCCAAAGAACAGGCGGGGACGTCCTAACTTTTTAAAGTCGCGTAAGTCATCCCGCCAATTGGGTTGAGGTATAATCGCCACGCGCAAACCTTCTGCTTCGAGGATACGTCCGATAACAGCAGCCCCGAAAGAAGGGTGGTCTACATAGGCGTCACCACTGAACAAGATAACGTCCAGTTCGTCCCATCCGCGCAACTCCACTTCTTTTTTCGTTGTGGGCAACCAATCAGTCAGTCGATATTCTTTCATGCCGCAAAGATACGCATAAAATGAGGTTCAGCCAGAAAATGCGTAGTTAAATTGCTGTTGATGATGCTTGCGGCTCTTCCCCAAGTCCGGGGCAAAACAGCTTCGTGAGACGATGAAATCCATCTCGTGAGATGGAGGCTAACAAAAATATCAAAGAATCGTCTGTTATATCCTTATATTTTATACTTTTGTACGCAGATGGCACAAGCAAAATATAAATCAATCTATATATTATGGAAATACCTCCGTATGAAGAATCAAAAGATGTGATACAACGCAAACTCGATCAGACAACTATGATTTTGCAGAATATCAATGCTTATTTTTTACTGATAGATAAAGATTTTATAGTCTGCGATACCAATTACTATTCCTTGAATAAGCTTCCAGCTCCTGAGGTTGGTATGACACAAAAGGTCGGTGACCTGTTGCATTGCCGGAATGCTGCCGAAGCCGGCGAATGTGGTATGCATCAGCAGTGTAAACTTTGTGGTATCCGCGCGGCTATTGGAAGAGCTTTTCATAAGAAAGAGAGTTTCCAAAAAGTAAATGCTTCTATGAATCTTCTGAATGACAAAGAAGACAAAGTGATTCCTTGTGATGTTTCAGTATCGGGTGCTTATGTTGTTATTAACGGGGAAGATCATATAGTATTGACGGTTTATGATGTGACGGAACTACAGAATGTTCAAAGGTTGCTGAATATTGAGAGAAAGAACTCGATATCTGCAGAGAGATTAAAATCCACTTTTATTGCGAATATAAGTCATGAAGTCCCCACACCATTGAATGCGATTGTCGGCTTTTCGGGATTAATAGCTACCGCTTCTGATGAAGAGGAAAAGAAATTGTATATGGATATTATTTCAGAGAACAATGAGCGTTTGTTACGTTTGATAAATGATATCTTTGATCTTTCGCAGATAGAAGCCGGAACTTTGAATTTTGAGTATTCTGAATTTGATGCCAATGACTTGTTAAGAGAGTTGGAAGGTATGTTTAAGGTGAAACTATTCAATAATCCTTCAGTTGATTTGATTTGTGAAGACTCAGTGCAATCTATTATCATGTATTCTGAACGCCAACGCATCATTCAGGTGATGGCAAACCTGATTCATAATGCGATCAAGTTTACCAAATCAGGTGAGATACGCTTTAGTTGCCGTATGGAGGGAACGGATGAGGTTTACTTTTATGTATCTGATACTGGAATTGGAATTCCGAAAGAAGAACAGCAAGAAATATTTTCCAGTTTTAAAAAGTTGGATCGGGAAGTACCGGGAACAGGTCTGGGGTTGACACTTTCACAAACTATTATCCAAAATTTGGGAGGTAGGGCTGGTTTGGAATCTGAGGTCAATAAAGGTTCTACATTTTGGTTTGTAGTACCCTTGATTATGGATCCGTATAATTGAATGAGAGAAAATAATATAAAACGAATCCTGTTTTAGCATAAGAAAACTTCTAACAGGATTCGTTTTTTTATTTCTTATTTCCGGAT
>ERZ779874.3734-NODE-3734-length-11041-cov-8.951666_pt1 | contig 11041 bp, 10 predicted proteins | sample MGYA00511031_ERZ779874 | MGnify/ENA primary metagenome ERZ779874 (study PRJEB29588, sample SAMEA2156850) | human gut metagenome | biome: human gut; feature: human-associated habitat; material: faeces | place: Denmark | collected 2008/2010 ...
ATCTATAACCAAAAAAGACGTGCGTCTGATTCTGATAATGTGTCTTCCTTGAATGATTTAGGATGCCTTTCCATGTGGGGAGTAGGTACGCATCGCAATATGAAAATGGCACTGTCTTATTTTATGGAAGCATCGATGAAGAACAACCTCTTTGCGACTTTGAATCTGGCTTTGTTGTATCAGGACGGTTATGGAGTAGAAAAGGATTTGAACAAAGCCCGTGATTTGTTTATGCGTGCCTATGAATCGGGGTATACAGACGCGTTGGTGCTGTGTGGAGATTCGTATTGGGAGTCGGAAGACGGGATGACCCCCGATTACTCGAAGGCGTTGGCATGTTATCAGAAAGCGATGTTGCGCCGTTGCCCGTATGCGGCTTTCCGTTTGGGATGGTTGTATAATGAAGGCTTAGGCGTGGAGCAGGATACGGTGAAAGCCTTGAATTATTATAAGCAGGCTGTATCGATGTCTTATCCGGACGCTTTGGCTGATATGGGAAGTTTTTACCGTAAAGGAATACTGGTGGAACGGGATTATAAGAAAGCGATGGAATATCTGCAAAAGGCTGCGGCCAAAGAAAATGTAAAGGCTATGTATGAGATTTACCAGATGTTTTTGCGCGGTGAAGGTGTCCAGCCCGATTTTAAATTAGCCAAAGAATGGTTGCGCAGGTCAATGGATGCGGATAATTCAATATTGAAGGGATACTCTTCAATAAAGAAACAGATAAAATCGATTATTCACGCTAAAAAATAGAGCTTATGCGGAGGGTTTTAGTGGCTTTCTTTTTATGTTTGGTCTCTGTTGTTTGTGCAAACGCAGGCAATGGAAAGGCTGATGTAAGTTTTGCAAGTCGGAAAATAAAGCAATTGGCCTCCTTGTTGCCGATGCGGCAGATTCCGGACCGTGATACGATAATAGCTGTGCCTCAGGTGATTAAAAACAAATCGTTGGTGTTTCTTTTTAACGACCGGAAAGAAGTGTCCCATATCGGATTGTCTTTGTTTAGTGATGCGACAAAACTTCTTTTGGATAAAAGTATTTGTAATTTCTTAGAGCGTTGTTTGCTTGAGCTGCTGTTGCAAGAAAGCAACCAGTCGGTACAGCGGAAACTGACGGAATACCATATCGGTTTGTTTTTGGATGGTAAGGCTTATGGTAAAGGGAATATGATGTCTTTAAGCAATATGCTGGAACTGATGGAAATGCCTGTGAACTTTTCTTTGCGGCATAAGGATAAGCAGGCGGAAGCTTATTGGAAGTTCGGACATCACACGCTAAGTATGTCGTTTCCTTTGTATCGGGAACTGATAGACGGGACAGACAAGAAAGAGTCTGATGATAATGTCTATCATCAATTGCAGGTAGCGGTTTTTGATACCGCGACGCTGGTTGACAAACCGGTAGATAAGCAGAATTTGCAGCCGATAGAAGGAGGAAAGGTATGGGTGAATAAGGGAGAAGTGTTTGCGGTTCAGCCTCTGTCTTCCAATCGGTATTATGTGTGGAACGGAAATCAATATGTTCCGCTTTTTCAGAAGGAATATGTAGAATATTCGGCTAATAATTTGTTTCAGACTTATCTGAACGGAAAAGGGAAATTCCTGTTGATTACCCATCGTAAGTATGGGCAGTTTACTCCGGAAATCACCATACCTCTTCTGAATTTTCTAAAATGTTTTGCCGATGATTTTATCACCTATTCTTATACGGGATATAACAGGAAAGGGAATTTAGAAACCATAGTGGTTTTCAGCCATAAGAAATTGAATTACATTCATTTGTTGAAAGTATCGCTGGACGCGAAGCAATTATTTGCCACGAATCCGGTGTTGAAAGCTGATTTTTATTCCAATATACCGCAACAATATATTAAAACGTTATTACAATGAAAAAGGTTAAGTTGATTTTATTATTCGTGTTGATACCATTGTTTTCTTTTGCTCAGTTAGAAGATACGAAGCTTGTTATTACCGATGGTTTGGATAATGCTTCTTTGAAAGCTGTTATGGAGAATAATGTATCTTTGTTCTTGAAGGCTTGCAATGTAGCTGTGATGGAAGGGGAAAAGCCCGATATTGAAGAAGGATTGACGAAGGACGCCGAGGAGGTGCTGAAAGAAATGTGGAAAATGAGTCCCATGTCTTGTCCGGTATCTACGGTGGAGGAAGTTTGTTTGCAAACTTCGGAAGGATATCAAGTGAGGAATATTCCAGTGACTATGATGGCGGCTGCCGAAGGGGAACAAGACCAGGAACTGGTGCTTCATTTTACTTCTTCTGGTTTGATTGATAATATTTCGATAGCCCTTGAAGAACATAGGTATAAAGATATTATTGCCGAGCATGAATCTGTTGAGGATTTATATCGTCGTCAGGTGATTATAGATTTTGTGGAAAATTACAGAACCGCTTATAACCGGAAGGATTTGTCGTATATCGAATCTGTATTCAGTGACAATGCGTTGATTCTTACGGGAAAGGTCATTCGTGAGAAGCCGAAGTCGGATTATGCCATGCGTGCTTTGAGCCGCGAGAAGATAGTCTATCAAAAACGTACGAAGAAAGAATATATTTCGAATCTGAAAAAAGTTTTCAAGTCGAATAAATATATCAATGTGTTGTTTGATGAGGTTGAAGTCATCCAGCATCCGAAACTGACTGATATTTATGGAGTCACCTTGAAGCAGGAATGGAATTCTGACAGATACCGTGATGTCGGTTTTATTTTTCTGATGATAGATTTTCAGGATGAAATGCATCCGTTGATTCAGGTTCGTACATGGCAGCCAGAGAAATTGGATGGAAAAGTGTTGGCTCGTGAGGAAGTGTTCAATCTGGGAGATTTTGATATAGTTCGCTCTTTAGTAAACGATTAACCAATATGATTAAATTATGAAAAAGAAATTGTTCTTGTTGTTAGGTGGATTAGTATTGGCCATAGCGTCAGCTTTTGGCCAGCGGAGTTTGGAAATAAAAGATATCACTACGCCTCGTGATGTGTTTTCGGGGAAGGATACGGAGGCAGGTATTGTGATTTCTTGTCCTGCTAATATTAAATTGACTATTGAGTCATCGCATGATAAGGTTGTTGATGTATATAATACGGAAGATAAGGGAGAAGAAATTTTTTATTATCTGCGGTTTGAAACAGGCAAGCGCTATCGTGGGCGTAAGTTGACAATCAGGGCCGATGGATATGCTCCTGTAACGATTATGGCGGAATTGAATCCGAAGGAATTAAAACGTTATCAGTTGATAGACCCGGATGTAGAGTTTGTTTATGGGTGTTATTATGAATATCGTAAGCGGGGAACAGAATATTTCCAGCAAGCGATGTATTCGGAAGCAAGAGAACAATATGCCATTGCCCAGGAATGTTCTGACTGTCCCGAAAATTCAGGGCTGGATGTGTTGATTGCGAATATCGATTCTATTTCATCTTATAAAAGTAAGGCAGAGTCGGCATTCGAATTGATGGATTACGAATTGGCAAAAGAATATTATGGCAGAGTCCTGGCATTGAATCCTTCTGATGAAAGTGCATCTTCAAGATTGTTTGATTGTACTCGTAATTATAATATTGATTGCCAGAAGAATTATGATGCGGCAGAGTCCTACCGCTATGAAGGGGAGTATGAAAAGGCGATAGCCCTGTATCAGAAAGTGGTCGACGCCAATTGCCAGAATGCGGTTCTTGCAAGTGCGAACTTGAAAGCGTTGCGCAAAGATGTGTATAGCCGTAAGCAGCGTGCGCGTGCTTGGTTGTACGAATGGAGTAAAAGTGCTCCTGTCGGCATTACTACCGGTACTTATAAAAGCAGGGTAGGCGGTTATTTCAGTTTGAGCTTTAATCCGGATCTTTTCAAAGCGATGCAGAAATCATATAATGATGTAGAGGAAGCTGAATTTAACGTGTCATTTGGTTGGACGGTTAATCCGGTGAAGAAATATCCTGTCTGGATTTTCTTTGGTATAGGTTATACGGGTGTCGGTGAATTTGTGGATAGTGAGGGCAATCGTTATTTCGAGCCGGAAGAAGGTACAAGTACTGCCACGGATGAAGAATTGCCTGTTTATGATGAAGAAGAGAATAAGCCCGAATTTAAGGTGTACAGTGGAATATCTCCGGAAATAGGTATTGCCGGTAAGATTTTCAATCGTTTGGTATTGCGTTATACCTTCCAATACCGTTTCGCTGTATCGAAAGAATACGAAGATAAGTTTAGCAGAACCCGCCACGCTATCGGTATTGGTTTCTGCTATTGATTCCTATTGAGAGCAAAACAAAAAGGGCTGGCTTTATTGGCGAAGTCAGCCCTTTTTGTCTGATTGGGTGTCAGTGCCAGAATCCTGTCTGGCGGGAGGTAAAAGTGTAGACATTTCGACGGACGGCAAAATATCAAAGAATCATAGTTTGATTAACTCGGCGATACTTTGGCGGGTTTGGCGTATCTTCTGGTTTACTTCCTTACTATATTGTACATTTTCGTTTTTAAATAGATTCTTGTATTTACACTTGCTGATTTTAAATTTCAGGTCGCCATCGTTGCCTGTGATATTTATTCCGAAATCTATCGGGATGGGTGACTTTAACATATCAATGTGGTAATTGTAATTCATGTCTATCCCGTGGGTTCCTCCTATGATAGCTTTGTATCGGTCCCATTCGACAGCAAATGGGATGACTTCGATTTTTCCGTTGTTCATTACAATGTTGGCTTCCAGTTGGTTGATGACTTTGTTCGTTCTGTCTTTGAATCGGAATCGTTTGGCTATTTCATTAAAAGTCTTGTTGTCTAAAACTACTAATTTCTGTCCCTTGAAGGTACAGATAGCCTTGGTTGAGGCTAAGACTGGCAACATTTGGTTGTCCAGTTGGGTAAAGGCAGTGACATGGCAATCGGCCAGTCCATCCATTGATTTGGTTAAAGGGAGCATCGTGCCTATGGTAGGGATGACTTTATGGATTTGCGCTACCAGAATATCTTCCAGGTTGATATCGAAAACAGTTTTTATGTTATCTTTTTGATGACTGTCGTAGAGCAGATGGATGGCTGTTTTGCCTAAATTTGTTCTGGTAGAGAAATCGGCTAAAGCCTTTTGCTCTTTTAGTGTGATGTTTCCCTTGATTTGTTGCAGGCTCATTTCTTTGTAATTGCTTTCATCGATATCGAAAAGGATATTCAGTGAAAGGTTTTTCGGCAGATAGATGCTGCGGTCGGTAATGGTGGTTTCTTTTTTAATGGATTGTATTTTTTGTTCAAAATTATCGATGGTGAGGTCTTGTATGTTTCTTGTTTCTTTCTTTTGGTTGTTTGCTTTCCCGTATAGAAACGTTTGGTAGAGTTCGTCATAGTCGATATATTGCGCGGACATTTGCAACGAACCTTCCAGTTCTTTTGTTTGGGAGTCGGCAGCCAATGAACCGGATAAGAGACAATCCGATTTTCCGGCTTGTATTTCGAAGCGGTTTAATGAAAATTGGTCATTTTGAAAATGCAGGAATCCTTTGGGTATATTTATTTTCAGCGGGAATAAAGCTGTATAGACCTGTGAATTTTTCAGTTCGATGATTCCTTTGATGTCCCATGTCCTGCCTTGATGAGATGAGGGCCTGAATTCAGCTATGAAATTGCTGTTTCTCAATATAGCGGCATGTTGTTGTCCCGTATCTACATATCTGAGCATATCGGCCTTTACGACCAAGGCCCTTTCTTCTTTCAGCGGGTTGGAGGGTGAAGCCTTGCTTCCGGCATGTATTTCGATGTTATTTCCCGCTATCCATTGTTTTTGGTTTGTTTGGGCACGTAGGTTGCTACATTCGGCATGGGCGGTAATGGGTTGTATCGCTTCTTTGTTTGGAGTCAGGGTCGTATTGGTGCGTATGTGGAGTTGCGACAGATTGAGGTTTGTCGCTTGCTTATAGACTACGTGAAGCGTGTCGATGTCAATAATGCCATTAAGAATTTCGTTTTCTTTAATGAAATCACTTTTGTTTTTTTGGTTGCCTATATGGATATTGACGTTTTTCGTATATAAATTTAGTTTTTCTTTTTCATTAATGGCTGAAATGTTGTCTGCCTGGAAATCGCCTTGGATTTTAATTTGTTGGAATTTTTGTTTCAATACGTCGTCCCATAAGAAGGCGCAAGCCATATCCATCTTGACTTTCCCTTCCATTTGGGTGGTATTTTCAGGCAAGAATTCTTTGCTGAATCGGTTGAAGTCTAAATTCCCTAAGATGTCGGCTGCAATGTAAGGATTGGTTAAGAGGTTGGAAATCATGCACCTCATATTGATTTTACTGCCTAATCCTTCAGCATTTAGATTGTCTATGGCAAGGAAAGAAGAATCCGGTTTGTCCTGCAGGTGATTGAAATTAAGATTCAGGCTTAATTTATCAATTCCGTAAGGCATATCCTTTCGGATTAAAGAGCCGTTTTGTATAAATCCGCTTATCTGAATGTCAGGCAAAGTGTTTCCTCTGGTCGCTCCTTCGATGCTGCCTTCCAACGCTACTTTACCGTTAATCTTATAATCTTTGCATTGTGAGATAGATTTTTCGGGGATAAATTCGATTAAGTCTTTCAGGTCGGCTGCTAATAACTTGAAACGGAGGTCCACGTCCGGAGCTTTCCCTTTTTCAGTCTGATGGATTGTGCCGTTCAGCGAGAAAGGGAAATCATTGACCATTAGTCTGGCGTCATTCAATGTGATAAATTTGAATTTATTGACTGCGCTACAATGAGAAGTTAATGTAAGTGATATATTTTTATTGGGGATAAAAGCCTTGTTGTCCGAATAGATTTGGGGGATTTGCACAGTCAGGTCGAATTCCTTGTCGGGCATACCCAATTCGCCTTTGGCTTCCGCATAGGCTTGTGAGACTTTCCATGTAGTCCCTTTTTTAGTCAGATAAGACAAGCTGCCTTCGTATACTTTTATTTTATTTACTTGCAGGTGTACTTTTTGTTTACTCTTGTTCGGTTTTTTTTTGACTATAGGCAACATCTTTTTTCCGCCTATACAGTGAATATGGGGCTGGTATATTTGTATATTGTTGATGCTTAGTTCTCTGTTTGTTAAGAACTGGGTGAATTGTATGCTGCCGGTCGCTTTCTTGAATGTACCAGACAGAACATATTTTATGGAATCGTTTGGAGTGTGTGCCGGTAATTTGACTTTTCCTTCTTTTACAGCGATAGAGATGGTAGGCCATGTATCCCAATAGCTAAGTTCGATTGATTGACAATCAAACAAGATATTGGTCTGTTCGTTAACCTCTTGTTTTATCAAGTTTGTCAGCTTTTCAGGTGTCAGGTAGAATGTTTTTGCTACTACAAATGCAATAACGGATAATAAACCGAGACCCAATATGACGGTTAAGATGGAGATGAGTGTAACTTTTAAATATTTCATAGCTTACGGCGGGTTAAGATGTTTGTTTTTATTGCAGGCACTTGTTGGTTTTCACTTTGTTGTAACTCCATGCAAGTATTTGGCAAAAATAATCATTTTTTTTGTATATGTAGCGATTCCACCGTTTTTATGCCATGCGTATTTGTACTTTTTTATTAAGAAGCTGTAATATGCAATCGGCACAGACATAAACCGGTTATGTCCGTGCCGATTGTTAGGTTGGTACCTGTTGTATGGAACGTCCTTTATTTGCTTCTTTCTTCTATCACGCAGTTGGCTGGAGCTTTGATATTCTCATCCAGTGTGATGGAACCGATGCTGTCCGCTATGATACGGCCTGATGTCGGGTTTTTGATGTTGGCAATTGCGCCGCGGATATCAGCGTTCAGGGTGCTGTATTCAAAAGCACGGTCGCATGAGGGATCGAAGGTACAATTCTCCAGCACTAAATCCTCGGCATAGCAAAGCGGTTGTTCGCCTGAGATGTGGCAATTTACCAAGCGCAGGTTTTTCGAGTGCCAGCCTAAGTATTCACCATTCAGTTCCGAATCGTAGATAGTAACGTTTTCCACTTCCCAGAAAGCGTCTTTGGTGGTAATCTTGGCATTGTGTATTTCTACGTTCTTCACATATTGGAATACATATTTGCTATCGCTTTCCAGTCCGTCTACATAAATATCATTGCTGAACATGAACGGATAAGTTCCGTCGTGCAGTTTAAGGTTTTTCACACGGATTCGGTTGCAACGCCAGAACACTTCGTCGGCATCGTTCATTTGTACGTTTTCTATATCGATGTCGTTCATCTCGCGAAACATCTTCGGAGCATCAATGACAGTATCTTTCATTGTCAGATGGTCGGAATACCACAAAGCGGAACGTCCGCCTACGGCAAAATAGCAATGATCGATAGTAAAGCCGTGTACGTGCCAGAAAGGATAATTCCCTTCAAACCGGCAATTGGTGGCTATGATGTTGCTGCATTCCTTGATGCCTGATTCTCCTTCGCGGATAATTACGTTATCCAGATGGAGGTCGTGTGAAGCGAACAAGGGGCGTTCGCCTCCGAATTCTTTGTCTTTAATCAGTTGCATAGTATATTTCTTGTTTTAGCGTTATTTTCTACGGTGCAAAAATAAACAATTCTCCGCATATATATTGTAAATGAATTACAGATGATGCTACCTTGATTACAGATAGGTGCGTTTGTCGATGCAGCTATATTCGTTGCTCAAGTCAAATGATTGGCAATGGGTATGAATGTAGTTGCAGTTATGTCGAATGCTTATTGGAATGGCTGAGCCATGCCTTTTGCCCCTGCGTTTATAGAATTTGCCATACGGAACGGGCTTCAGGATTGCGTGGTGTGCGGAGGGGCTCAGGAAGCCAATCTGTATAGTGTTGCTGCTTTCGATGGCATCCAGTCGTTTTCGGTTTGTGAAGACGCGCCAGAGAAAGCAAGCCGCCCATTCGACCGGGACCGTGACGGATTGGTTCCGGGTGGAGGAGCTGCTACATTGATAGTGGAAAGTTATGAGCATGCCGTAAAACGTGGTGCTCCGATTCTTGCCGAGATAGTCAGTTGGGGCTTTTCGGGAAATGGAAGTCATATTTCTACCCCCAATATAGAAGGGCCTGCACGTTCACTGGAGCTTTGCCTGAAGAATGGCAATGTACAGCCGGAACAGATTGGTTATATCAATGCGCACGCAACTTCTACCCGTATCGGTGATGCGCGCGAGGCCCAAGCGATAGCACAAGTATTCGGCGGGTTATCTGTTCCGGTGACTTCAACCAAAAGCCAGACCGGACACGAGATGTGGATGGCGGGAGCCAGCGAACTGATTTATTCCATTCTGATGATGAAGAACGGCTTCATAGCCGGGAATATCAATTTCGAGCATCCCGATGAAGATACGGCTTGCATTCATGTATTGCCCGAAACCCAAGAAATACATTTCGATATGTTTTTGTCTAACTCATTCGGATTTGGAGGAACGAACTCTACATTGATTGTGAAGGATTTGTAATTAGAAGAACAATAAATAAAAACATTTTACTATGACACGTAATGAAATTATAGAAAAAGTCAACGCTTTGTTGGCTGAAGAGTTTGAGGTAGACGCCGAAGCTTTTACTTCGAATGCCAATGTAAAGGATACGCTTTCACTGGACAGCTTGAGCCTGGTGGATCTGGTAGCGCTTATCCAGCAAAATTATAAAGTGAAAATACCGGTAACCGACTTGAGAACCATCGTGACATTTAATGATTTGTACGATTATATCGAGTCTCACCAGCCATCCGCATGATATCGTTTGAAATAACAAGGCTGATACCTCAAAGAGAACCGATATTGATGGTAGACCGTTTGGAAAGGGTGGAAGGTGATAGTGCCGGAACCCTTTTCTGCATACGGGAGGATAATTTCTTCTTGGAAGCAGACGGAAGGTTGGCGGAAATAGGGGTAATAGAACACATTGCCCAGTCGGCTTCGGCTTTATTCGGATATAAGGCGGCTTTGGCAGGAGTTTCGGAGCCGGAGGTACGATATATCGGAGAGGTAAAGAAGTTCCGGTGTTACCGTTGTCCGGCAGTGGGAGAAACCTTGCATACCGTAATAACGGTTGAAATGGAAGTGGAAGGCATCACGTTGGTGCATGGAGAAACCCGGGTAGGGAGCGAACTTATAGCGGAAACGCAAATGAAATTGTCAGATAAAACATAGCGTGATATGCGGTTAAGAGGTACATATTATAAGGAGTGGAGTGCCCACTATGGAGGGGACGAAGCCTCGTTTCATGTTGAGCTGTTGCCCGGATGCGATGTGTATCGGGGGCATTTCCCCGCTCGTCCGATTTGTCCGGGCGTATGCCATATAGGGATGCTGAAAGAATGTATGGAGGAAGCGGTCGGCGTAAAGTTGGCTATCGATACCATCAAGCAATGCCGGATGACGGCGGTAGCTTCTCCTGAATTTTGTTCTGAACTGGACATCCGTATGCATATCCAATGCTTAGGCGAGTCACGTTGGGCGGTGCAAGCCCGATTGTATGATACCGAACATACCTATATGGAGTACAAGGGAGAGATGAAACGGAAGGATGAGAAGGTATCGGAGTCATGAAGTATGATGTAATTGTGATAGGTGGCGGACTTGGCGGGCTGGAATGCGGATATATTTTGGCTCGTGCCGGGAAATCGGTGTTGGTATTGGAACAGGGAAGGCAGACGGGAGGATGTCTTCAGAGTTATCGGAGGAATGGATTGGAGTTTGATACCGGATTTCATTATGTAGGCGGTTTGGAAAAGGGACAACCTTTGTATCGTGTATTCGAGTATTTGGGTTTGGATTCGCTTCCCTGGCACCGGATGGATGAAACATTCTTTTCTTCCTCCTCCCGGACAAGAAGCCCGTATCTTTGAGGAAAGTGCGCCGGTTATTATCCAACAGGAAGCATATAACCGGAAGGAAGATTTTTGGGAATCCAACCGTCCGGAGCTTGCCCGGAAGAAGAATCCTAATACGGTAGAGAAATTGATGGCACGTTTTCGCTCCGTTCCTCTGTTTTATAGTAGAACAAAATTGGTTTGCGAAAAATGGAATGGAACACAGAGACAC
>ERZ779874.3735-NODE-3735-length-11035-cov-16.529508_pt1 | contig 11035 bp, 8 predicted proteins | sample MGYA00511031_ERZ779874 | MGnify/ENA primary metagenome ERZ779874 (study PRJEB29588, sample SAMEA2156850) | human gut metagenome | biome: human gut; feature: human-associated habitat; material: faeces | place: Denmark | collected 2008/2010 ...
CCCTTGACCCTGCAAGGGGCAGACGAAAAGGGACGAAGTCCCCCCTTGACCCCTTCGCGCGATTGGGTTGAGCGCTCTTCCATACTTTACCCGCGTGTTAATCCGTCAGGCGTTCCTTCGTCTCGCGTCCCTCACGCAATAGCTTGCGCATTTCCTCCCGATTTTCATCCCGCAGCGCGTCCCGATATTCCGTCACCCGCTGCACCAAGTCCTCCACCACCGGCAGAAGCGCCTCTCGATTATCAAAGAACAGCTCCGTCCACATATCCTCATTTAGCCTTGCCACGCGCGTCATATCCGCGAAACTCCCCGCCGAGAACCCGCGGTGCTTATCCGCCAGCGGGCACTTCACATACGCGCTCGACACGACATGCGCCAGCTGTGACGTATACGCAATCATCTCGTCATGCGTCTTCGGCGTCGTGAACTGCACACGCAGGAAGCCCAGTTTCATGAAAAAGTCGCGGGCGCGCTGCAAAACCGCCGGGTCGTCGTCGCCGTGACCGCACAGAATCATCGACGCATGGTCGAACAGATCGTCGCGGGCGTACTTGAAGCCGCTGTACTCGCGCCCCGCCATCGGGTGTCCGCCGATGAAATGCCACGCATACCGCTGTGATACGGGAAACAGTGCGTCGCAAATCACCTGCTTCACGCCGCCGCAGTCAATCACAAGGCTGTCGGGCTTAAAGTCCGCTGCGTGGGCAGTCACATAGTCAATAATCCCCTGCGGGTACAAGCAGATCAGCACAACATCGCACTGCGGCAGCGTCTCCGCCGTCAGTTCGCCGTCAATCGCCTCCATCAGGAACGCGCGGCGCATCGTGTCCGCATTCTTGTCCGTGCCATAAACCGTGTACGGCGTGTGGAGCTTAATGGTTTTCGCGAGTGAGCCGCCAATCAGTCCCAAGCCGACAATACCTACATTCTGCATGAAAAAAATCCTCCGTTCTTCTGCACTCCCGTTTCAAGGAATGCGCTGCAACGGAGGATTTCGACGTATCATGCGTTTTTTCCTGCTGATTTACGCCTGAACCGTGGCTTTCTGCTGCTTTTTCTGCTTCTTCGCCGGCTGCTCGCCAACTTTCGGGACGTGGTATTCGCACTTTTCGTCAAAGCGGACGGATTCCGGCGGCTTCTCCAGTTCTTCCGGATGATTGAGCAGATACGACATCGTGCCGAAGAACGCCGCGTAGTGCGCGCCGGAGCAGACGCGCTCATCCGCCGTGATGCCGATGGGCAGGAAGCGCTTCATGCGCGCCTCGCCCTTCTCCACCACGGCAACCTTCTCCACGGTACCCATGCCGAAGAACAGCGTAACCGAACCGAAGTTGTAGATGTGGTGGTTGACGTGATGCAGGCCGATGGAGGCGTTGTTGGTGATATACATGCTGGTATGGAAGGGCAGTTCGTCCAGCAGTGCGCCGGGGCAGAGCCCGTAGCGATCAAGCAGGCGAACCAGCGCGACGATGCCCGTTGCCAGACCCGGCACGACCAGTACCGCTTTCGCCAGCTTATCCGCGAAGTTCTTCTTGTCCTCGCCGCGGTTAGCGTTGATGACCTTTTCCATGCGGTCGCGCACGTCGTAGATGGTGTCGGTCAGGTCGTACTTCACCTTCACCGCCGTCTCGCCCATTTCGGCGTTCTGCGGGTTCTTGAGCATCGTGAAGGACACGGCGCACATGTTCCGCGCAAAGAACTGCTTATTGAGGATGAAGCGGTTGATTTCCGGGTGCTGGGACACAGTGCGGACGAACGCGGCGGTAATAATCTGCATGAACGTGATTTTCTCGCCCTTCGCCGCCTGCGCCGCAATGTAGCGCGTCAGCAGCTCATAGTCCACGCGGTGCTGCAGGAAAACCTGCGCGTCGCAGCGCATGGGCATCAGGTACGGCGTAATGCCGACGATGGGGTCAATGGACGACACACGCCGTCCGTCGGGTCGAAATCCGAACATGGTACTTTCCTCTCTCTCTTGTCCTCGGCTGTCCATCGGAATGAATGAAAAATGAATGATTTCAGCCGCAATTTTATTGTAAGGATTTTGGGCGATTTGTCAATAGGGCATCGGCGGATGATTTCGGATGTGCGCAAAAAGGCACTGCCGCGCTGCAGCAGTGCCCATTGCTTTGCCCTTTGACTGGGATTTTTACCAAGTCGCCTTCATGGCCTGTTCCACGCACTTCTGGTGATCTGCATCCACGCGGTCTGTACCGTGGGTCTTGCTGCCGTAGAAGTGCAGGCAGAACTGCCCATCGAAGTTGTTGTCCAGAATTGTGTTTGTGCCGTGGGGTTCGGAGTAAATCGACGCGGCATACACATGCCCGTTGTACTTCACCAGCACTGCGCGGCGGCGCCAGCTGAACGTGCCGCCGTTGATTTTCTTGAGAATCGCGGTATCTTCCGCCGTCAGCGGCTCGGCGTCCATATGGTTGCCGCCGCTCTGCCGGCGCGCGGAGAAAATCAGCCCCGTGCTGACGTCCTTAATCTGGAATACCGCGCCGTTCGGGATGACGTTCTTGCCGCCATTGAACCAGTCCAGTCGCTCGGTGGTAATCTTGCCGCTGCTGGCGCTCGCCACAGCGGATTCAATCTTCTTGAGCGTCGCGCTGCCCGCCACGCCGTCCGCCGTCAGACCGTATTTTTTCTGGAATGCCTTGACGGCGCTCTCGGTCGTCGCGCCGAACGAACCATCGACATACGCCGTGTAGAAGCCCAGCTTCTTCAGGTTGGTCTGCAGCGTCTTGACTGCCGTGCCGGTTGCGCCCTTGCGGAGCGAATCGTCATCGGTGCTGGTATTGCTGTCCGCGTTCTTGTAGGCGGTGTCGAGCTTTTTGAGCGTTTCGCTGCCCGCCACGCCATCCGCCGTCAGGTTATACTTCTTCTGGAACGCCTTGACTGCCGCAACCGTCGTATCGCCATAATCGCCGTCAATGGACGCGTTGTAGAAGCCGAGCTTTTTCAGCTTCATCTGCAAATCCTTGACCGCGCTGCCGGTTGCGCCCTTGCGGAGCGAGCCGTCGTCCTTGTCGCTGCCCGCGTTCTTGCAGGCGGTGTCGAGCTTTTTGAGCGTTTCGCTGCCCGCTACGCCGTCCGCCGTCAGGTTATACTTCTTCTGGAACGCCTTGACCGCCGCGACCGTCGTATCGCCATAGCTGCCATCGACATAGGCGTTGTAGAAACCAAGCTTTTTCAGCTTCGTCTGCAAATCCTTGACCGCGCTGCCGGTTGCGCCTTTGCGGAGCGAGTCGTCGTCCTTGTCGCTGTCCGCGTTTTTGTACGCGCTGTCGAGCTTTTTGAGCGTTTCACTGCCCGCCACGCCATCCGCCGTCAGGTTATACTTCTTCTGAAACGCCTTGACCGCCGCGTATGTGCCCGAACCAAACGTGCTGTCCACCGTGCCGTCGTAATAGCCCAGCTTCTTCAGCTTCGTCTGCAAGTCCTTGACGGCGCTGCCGCTGTCGCCCATGCGGAGCGAATCAACGTCCTTGGCGCTGTCCGCGTTCTTGTACGCGCTGTCCAGCTTTTTGAGCGTCTCTTTGCCTGCAATGCCGTCCGCCGTCAGGTTATACTTCTTCTGGAACGCCTTGACCGCCGCGACGGTCGTGTCGCCATAATCGCCATCGACATAAGCATCATAATAGCCGAGTTTTTTCAGCTTTGTCTGCAAATCCTTGACGGCGCTGCCAGTGCTCCCCTTTTCCAGCCGCGTCGCGCTGCTGGAAGAACTGGAACTGCTGGCCGTCTTGGTCACGCTGACATACGTTTTATAGACATAGCCGGTGTATTTCCCGTAAGTCACTTTATACCAGCTGCCGCTTTTGCCGAGAACCTCCAGCTTCGTGCCTTTGGGCAGGGTTTGCAGAGCATCGCTGGTCGAGGATGCTTTTTCGCGCAGAATGAGTTTGCGCGCAGTGACCGTCGCCGTATCCGCCAAGGCGGAGGAACAGCCCAGCAGCATCAGCGCCACCGCGCCGGACAGAAGCCGCCGCAGACCGGAATTCATCATGGGGAAATCACTCCTTTCCGTACAGCCTGATTTTATTACAAAATTGTTTCATTGTCAAGAGGCTTTTTCCCTGTGAATTGTAAATTCTGCGGCGTTTTCGCAGATTCTCCCCTGTTAAATTTGGCGATTATCTTCCCGTTTGCAATATCTTTTTTGTTTTCCCATGAACATGTTTCCGATATTTGATAAAATGTTACGTTTTTGTTGAGCGTACAGCGCCTTTTTGTGCCGATTTCCCTCTGCCGAACTGTCCGAGCGTCATTTTGCTGTTCGCCTTGATGAATCGGCGGAATTGTGATATAATGAAAATTGGTGCTTTGTCACCGTTGCGATTTTGATATACTTCCTTCATTATAAGAGGAGTTTTTTCATGGCAAATCAAGCAAATCACTATGATGCGGGCAATATTCAGGTGCTGGAAGGGCTGGAAGCGGTTCGGATGCGTCCGGGCATGTATATCGGCACCACCTCGACGCGCGGTCTGCATCACCTGCTCTGGGAGATTGTGGATAACGCGATTGACGAGGCGTCGAACGGCTTTGCGGATGAGGTGCGCGTGACGCTGCACACGGACGGCTCCGCATCGGTGTACGACAACGGGCGCGGTATGCCTGTGGATGAGCACCCGACCATGCACGTCAGCGGCGCGGAGGTCATTTTCACCGTGCTGCACGCGGGCGGCAAGTTCAACAACGAGAATTACAGCTATTCCGGCGGTCTGCACGGCGTGGGCGCGTCGGTCGTCAACGCGCTGAGCAAGTGGCTGACCGTGGACATCTACCGCGATTTCAGCCACTATGCCATGCGCTTCACAAGCCAGTTTGACGAGAAAAAAGGCAAGGTCATCGCGGGCAAGCCGGACGCACCCTTGGCAAAAGTCGGCAACACACGCAAGAAGGGCACACTCGTGCGTTTTCTTCCCGATGACGCGATTTTCGAGGACGTGCGCTTCAATTACGACACGGTGTTCCGCCGCCTGCAGGAGTTGGCATACCTGAACCGGGGCTTGAAAATCGTCTTTCTCGACGAGCGTGTGAGCGACCCCGCCCGCCGCGAAACGACCTTCCACTACGAGGGCGGCATCATCGACTATGTGCGGTATTTGAACGACGGCAAAACCGTCCTGCACGATCAGCCGATTTACCTCGAAGGTCAGAAGGATTCCGTCATCTGCCGCGTCGCCATTCAGTACACCGACGGCTATACCGAGAGCCTTTTTTCCTATGTCAACAACATCCCCACGGGCGAAGGCGGCACGCACGAAACAGGCTTCAAGGCGGCATTCACGAAGATGTTCAACGACTATGCCCGTCGCAACGGCTTCCTGAAGGAAAAGGACAGCAACCTGACGGGCGAGGACTTCCGCGAAGGCTTGAGCTGCGTGCTGACGACGATGGTCAAAAATCCGCAGTTCGAGGGGCAGACGAAGGGGCGGCTGGGCAACAGCGAAGTTCGCCCCGCGGTGGAGGGCATCATCACCCAGCAGCTGACGGACTGGCTGGAGAACCTCAAGAATCAGGAGATTGCCCAGCAGATTGTGCAGAAGGCGATTCGCGCCGCGCAGGTGCGTGAAGCCGCGCGCAAGACCCGCGACAACGCCCGCAAAGCGAATCAGCTTGACGCCGCGCCGCTGGTCGGCAAGCTCAGCGCCTGCCGCGGCAAAAAGGCGGAGGACAATGAGTTGTTCATCGTCGAGGGCGATTCCGCAGGCGGCAGCGCCAAGCAGGGGCGCGACAGCCGCTATCAGGCGATTCTCCCCCTGCGCGGCAAGCCCCTCAATGCCGAAAAGAAGCGGCTGGATCAGGTGCTGAGCAATGAGGAGTTCCGCTCGCTGATTACCGCGCTCGGCACGTCCATCGACGAGAATTTCAACCTCGCCAACCTCAAATACAACAAAGTCATCATCCTCTCCGATGCCGATCAGGACGGCGCGCACATCCGCGCCATTCTGCTCACTTTCTTCTTCCGTTACATGAAGGAGCTCGTCACTGGGGGGCATGTGTATATTGGGATGCCGCCGCTGTACAAGGTGCAAAAGGGCAGCAAAGTCCTCTATGCCTACGACGACAAGGAGCTGGCGAAGTGCATCAAGGAAGCGGGCAAAGGCTACACGCTCCAGCGCTACAAAGGCCTGGGCGAAATGAACCCCGAACAGCTCTGGGCGACGACGATGGATCCGTCGCAGCGCAAACTGATGCAGGTGACGATTGAGGACGCAGCGCTGGCTGACCGTCGGATTACCATCCTGATGGGCGACAAGGTCGAGCCGCGCCGCGACTACATCATCGAGAACGCCGACTTCAACAAGCCGGATAATTTCGAGCTGCCGGAAGGTCAGCGAGGGGAAGGAAAGTAAGTTATGGCAAAGAAAACAAGCGATAACCGCCCGATTCCCAAGGACGACCCGTCGCGCATCCTGCAAACGACCGTCGAGGACGTGATGCACCAGTCCATGATCCCCTACGCGGAGCATGTCATTCTGGAACGTGCCCTGCCGCGCGTCGAGGATGGCTTAAAACCCGTGCAGCGCCGCATTCTCTATACCATGATGGAACTGGGCACGACGCCCGACAAGCCGCACCGCAAGTGCGCCCGCATCGTCGGCGACTGCCTGGGCAAATATCACCCGCACGGCGATTCCTCCGTGTACGACGCGCTGGTGCGCATGGCGCAGGACTTCTCCATGCGCGGGCCGATGGTCGATGGGCACGGCAATTTCGGCTCCATTGACGGCGACAGCGCTGCCGCCATGCGTTACACCGAGGCGCGCATGACGCCCCTCGCGCTGGAAATGCTGCGCGACATTGAGAAGGACACCGTGCCGTTCCGCCTGAATTTCGACGACACGCTCAAAGAGCCGGACATGCTGCCCGCGCGCTTTCCGAATCTGCTCGTCAACGGCGCGAGCGGCATCGCGGTAGGGCTTGCAACGAACATCCCCCCGCACAATCTGGGCGAAAGCATCCGCGCGGCGATTGCTGTGATGGAGAATCCGGACATTCCGCTGGATGAGCTGATGAAAATCATCCCCGGCCCGGACTTCCCCACCGGCGGCGTGCTGGTGAAAAACGAGGAAATCCGCAGAGGCTATGAGACCGGACGCTCGAAGCTGTCCCTGCGCGCGCGTGTGCATGTGGAGGACGGCGTGAACGGGCGCAAGCTGCTTGTCATCACGGAAATCCCCTACATGGTCAACAAAGCCGCGATGCTGGAGAAGATTTTGAAGCTGTCGGAAGAAAAGAAGGGGCAGCTGCAAAACATCTACGACATCCGCGACGAATCCGACCGCGAGGGAATGCGCGCCGTCATCGAGCTGAAGAAGGACGCCGACCCGGACAAGGTGCTGAAAGTGCTCTACAAGTATTCGGACTTGCAGGTCACCTTCGGCGTGAACATGGTCGCCATCGCCGAGGGCAAGCCCGTGCAGATGGGGCTGAAAACGATGCTGGGGCACTTCATCCGCCATCAGAAGAACGTCATCACCCGCCGCACGGAGTACGACCTGAAGCAGGCGAAAGCCCGCGCGCACATTTTGCAGGGTCTGATGATTGCGGTGGACAACCTCGACGAGGTCATCGCGCTGATTCGCTCCTCAAAGAACCCGAAAGAAGCGAAAGCCCGCCTGATGGAGCGCTTCGAGCTGTCCGACGCACAGGCACAGGCAATCCTGGACATGCGCCTGCAGCGGCTGACGAATTTGGAAATCATCGCCCTGCGCAAGGAGTACGAGGACATTCTGAAACTCATCGACCGCTTGGAGGGCATCCTGCACAGCGAGAAGAAGCTGCTGGCGGTCATCCGCAAGGAATTGCAGGAGATTGCCGAGGAATTCGCCGACGAGCGCCGCACAACCATCGAAAAAGCGGACGAATCCCCGCTGGAAGTTGAGGAAGAGGCCGCCGCGCCGGAGGAAGTCATCGTGGCGTTCACGGGTGCGGGGCAGTTGAAGCGCATGAATCCCGCGCTCTACAAGAAAACGCCGCTCCCGACCCGCACGGAGGACGACAAGGAGTTCGCCGACTTCCTGTTCATGGCCAAAACAGACGAGACGCTGCTCATCTTCACCGACCACGGCAACTGCTATCCCCTGCCCGTTGCGTCGCTGAACGAAGTCAAGCCCAAGGATCGCGGGCAGCTGCTTTCGGGCGTTCTGGCGGGCTTAGAGGACGACGAGAAGGCGCTGTGGATGACGTGCATCCGCATGGCGGACGTCGGGCACCTGCCGGACATTCTCTTCATCACCCGTCAGGGCATGGTGAAACGCACCGCCGCCGCGGATTACGACGTGCGCAGCAAAAAATTCGCCGCCGTGAACGTGAAAGACGGCGATCGTCTGCTGACAATTCTCCCCGCCGCCAGCCGTGACGACCTGCTGTTGTTCACCCGCAGCGGCCTGTGCATCCGCTTCTCGCTCGACAGCGTACCGGTGCAGGGGCGCGTCGCCGCCGGGGTGCGCTGTATGCAGGTGGAGGACGGCGACGAGGTCATCTGGTGCGGGCAGCTGCAAGACAGCGACCAAATCGTGCTGCTGACCGACCGCGGCTACGCCAAACGCCTGCTCTCCGTTGATTTTGAGAAGCAGAACCGCAACGGCAAGGGCGTGAAGTCGTTCTATTTCAACAAGAATGGCAGCAACGGCAAACAGCTTGCGGGCGTGGTGCGGTTGGAGAAGGGCGACCACCTGATTCGCGTGCAGCAGGCGAAATCCCCCGCGACGCTGGTGGAAAGGGACAACGTGCGCCTGCAAGGCAAGCAGGATCGCGGAATGCCGCTGGTTATCGCGGTGATGGACGACGTGGTGACGGGGGCGGAGCTGCTGGAATAACAGCACCCGCATGGCGCCGAAAAAGGGGTCAAGGGGCAATGCCCCTTGCGGGGTTAAGGGGCGGCGCCCCTTATGGGGCTTGGGGCAACGCCCCAACTGTTGCTCCGTTAAACCTACTCAAAGAGGAAAAACAAGTCCGGCAACTTCGCCGCAGGCAGCGAAGCGTCCCTGCGCACAAACTAAAAAACTTCCAATAAAAATCAAGTAGCATCCGGAGGCGAACGCCGAAGGAGTCCAGAGGGCGATCGCAGACTTCGTCTGTTTTTATGCCCTCTGGAACTCGCGGAAGTTACCACGATGGAAATGAAGTCAACGATGCCTATCCGCATAAGCATCCAACTGCTTCATAGTTGGCTTTTCCCCTTGCAACAAGCGCCAAAACGTGATATGATGAGGACGAATGACGGAGGTGAACGCGTATGAATTCGCGCAACTCTTTTTCCTCGCTGACCATTACGCAGCTGGTGATTCACCTCACCGGCGCCCTGCTGGAACTCTACGCCGATGACACGCAGGAAATCCAAGTCATGGCATCCGGCGACGACCACGATATGAAGGCGGTTTCGCTCGCCCAGAACGGCGATACGCTGACGCTGGAGCAGTCCGCCGCCGCACTCTCGCCCTTGCCGCTCAGCGCCCGCTGGCTGCAAGTGACCATCCGCATTCCGCGCGCGTGGAAGGGGCGGGTCGAGATTCGCACGACGTCCGGCAGCGTGCATGTCCGCGGTTTGCAGGTCAGTGACCTGTCCGTGGAGTCGCTCTCCGGCTTCGTGATGCTCTCCGACTTGAGTAGCCTGAGCCTGAAGGTCAAGAACGGCAGCGGCGACATTGCCGGCAGCGACCTCTCCGGTCAGGATTGCAGCCTGTTCACGACGACGGGGATGCTCTGTCTGGAGCGCCTTGCGTTTCTGAACATCTCGCTGTCCTCGGTCAGCCGGGGCGCAATGCTCTCCTTCGCGGAGATGTTCTCCACCTTCAAGGGCGGCTCGGTCGCAGGCGGCATCAGTCTGGAGATTCCCGGCGCGCAGTGTGACGCCATTCTTCGCTCGGTGTCCGGGCGGCTGCTGACGGACGGCGTATCCATCGTCGATGGCGCACCGTCTGTCCGCGTGACGACGGCTTCGGGCAACCTGACCATCCGGCGGATTTCCCCGGAGAAACTGACAGAAAACGAATAATTAGGAGGACGATTTTTATGGCACGACAGAACTTTGGCTTCGGCGGCGGCGCGAACATGCAGCAGCTCATGCGTCAGGCGCAGAAGATGCAGCAGGCGATGACGGACGCGCAGGAAAAGCTGGATGCGCAGGAGTACGAAGCGCAGTCCGGCGGCGGCGTGGTAAGCGTAAAGGTGAACGGCAAGCGCGAGCTGCTGTCCCTGACGATTGACCCCAAGGTCGTTGACCCCGACGACGTGGAAATGCTGCAGGACCTTGTGATGGCGGCGGTGAACGAAGCGCTGCGCAAGGGTGAAGCAAACCGCGAAGAGACGATGAACAAGATGGCGCCCGGCATGGGCGGCATGGGCGGTCTGTTCTGATGCCCGGACAAATCGAACCGATTGAGCGGATGGTGTCGGAGCTGTCTCGGCTGCCCGGCATCGGTCACAAGACGGCGGCGCGGCTGGCGTACCATATCGTCGGGATGCCGCTGGAGGATGTTCACGCGCTGGCAGCAGCGCTGTGGCAGGGACGCAAGGCAATTCGCTACTGCGACGTGTGCGGCAATTTTTCCTCCGCTGAAAAGTGCGCCGTGTGCGCGGATGAAAACCGCCATAACGGGCAAATCTGCGTCGTGCGCGACCCGCGCGACGTGGCCGCCATGGAGCGGATGCACGATTACCACGGGCTGTACCACGTCCTGCACGGCACGCTGTCGCCGATGGACGGCATCGGGCCGGATGATATTCACATCAAGGAACTGATGACGCGCCTGCAGACCGAGCCGGTCAGCGAAGTGATTCTGGCGACGAACCCCGACATCGAGGGTGAAGCAACCGCAACCTACATTGCGCGTCTCATTAAGCCCATGGGCATCAAGTGCACCCGCATTGCCCACGGCGTCCCCGTCGGCAGCGACCTTGAATATGCCGACGAAGTGACGCTCTCAAAGGCGATGGAGGGACGAAGGGAGCTGTGAGGGGAACCACCAGAGGCTCTGCCTCTGGACTCCGCAAGGGAGTTCCTCCCTTGACCCTTCCG
>ERZ779874.3737-NODE-3737-length-11024-cov-3.564318_pt1 | contig 11024 bp, 8 predicted proteins | sample MGYA00511031_ERZ779874 | MGnify/ENA primary metagenome ERZ779874 (study PRJEB29588, sample SAMEA2156850) | human gut metagenome | biome: human gut; feature: human-associated habitat; material: faeces | place: Denmark | collected 2008/2010 ...
TATAATAAAAGGATTTAGTTCGAAAAGGATTTAGAGCGAACGAAAAATAAAATACAATCTAATTCGACATGTTTGCCAAAAACAATACAAGTAAATGGAAAAATGAAAGTTGTATTGCTTTCTAAAGAAAATATGAAGAAAAATCCAAAAAGTGCACAAAAAATTCATTTTTTGTTCATAATTATTGAAACCAAGACTGTCAAAACGCACAAAAAGATAGAAAAACACACATAAAAGCAATGGAAAACAACTTGCAACGATACAACTTTGTGAGAAAAAATGGTTGTATTTTATTGCGAAACCGGACAGGTTAAGTATATAATTGAATCATCAAATAAATAGAAAACGGAGGAGACATTATGAAGAGAGTTCTCAAAAAAGTAACAGCAGCTCTTCTGGCAGCAACAATGGTAGTTGGACTTGCTGCATGTGGAAGCGGCAATGGTGGCTCGGGTAACAAGAGCAGCAAATCAGGAAAGGTTAAAATCGGAGTTTCTATCTGGTCTTCAACAGACGTTCTTGGATCACAGTGTAAGAAGATGCTGGATGCAGCAGCTAAAGCACTGGATGTAGAAGTACAGTATGTTGACCAGGGACATGTATCTGAGAAAGTTACAGCTTCTGTAGAGCAGTTAGCAGCAGCAGGATGCCAGGGAATCATCATCTGTAACTCATCTGATACAGAAATGACATCTGCTATCAAGACATGTAATGACAACAAAGTTTATCTTGCACAGTTCTTCCGTGTAATCAGTGAAAAGAACAGCGCAGATATTTATCAGGTAGCTAAAGATTCTGATTACTACATCGGAGCTGTACATGAAGATGAACCGGCAAACGGTGAAGAACTTGTAAACATCCTTCTTGAAAAAGGAGATCGTAACATCGGTCTTATTGGCTGGGAGCAGGGAGATGCTACATGGCTTGGAAGATGGGAAGGTTACAAAGCAGGCGTTGAAAAATGGAATAAAGAAAACCCGAACGATAAGGCAACTCTTTCTGAACCACAGTATGCAGGTACAACTTCAGAAGGTGGATCAAAAGCAGCAGAAGCTTTAATGGCAGCAGATCCAGATCTTGATGCACTGATCCCAGCTGGTGGTGGTGGAGATCCACTTCAGGGAGCAATCGCAGCAGTTGAACGTGCAGGCAAGACAAGTGATATTGATATCGTTTCTACAGACTTCCTCCCAGACCTTGGAGAAAGACTTGAAAATGGATCTATGGCTGGTGAATCTGGCGGACATTACTGTGACCCGCTGATTTCCTTCATGATGGTTTACAATGCAATCAAAGGAAACTACAAAGACTTCGGTGGCAAATTCGAAGATGTTCCATTCCCATATTTGTATGTATCATCACCAGATGACTACAAAGCATATGAGAAATATTTTGTAGACCAGCTTCCATACACAGATGAAGAACTGGTTGATATGTCTAAACTCAGCATGGAAGACTTAAAGGCAACAGCTGCTAAGTTATCTATTGAAGATGCAGCATCACGTGCAGGTAACTAGGATAGACAAATAATAACGACTATTAACTCGGAAAGGGTGACGTCGCAAAGGCGATGCCACCTTTTCTAAATCAGAAATGACAATTATGAAGAGGTAGATAATATGGGCACTAGTAAAAAACTTTCAGGGAAAGTGATGGGATATCTGATCTTAATCGGTCTGGTCGTACTTTCCTGGCTGATCTTTAAAATCTTGACACCACATAACTTCGGTTCCTTTTCCAATATGCTCAATTACTTTCAGGCGAGCCTGATTGCTACCGTAGGTGCAGTTGGTTTTTATTTTGTAATGGTAATGGGAATGTTCGATTTCTCAATTGGTGCAAACATCATGCTTTCCGCAATCGTTGGATGTGTATTTGCAACCAGATTCAACATGGGCTATTTGGGACTTATTATTGGATGCGTTCTTACAGGCGCAATCGTTGGAATACTGAACGGTATCTTCTATGTAAAGCTTCGTATTCCATCAATGATCGTAACAACCGGTCTGGCTCTTATTTATGAGTCAATCGCAAACTATATTGCAGGCGGTGTTGAGCAGACGCTTCCGGCAAATATTCGTGCATTTGGTCAGATGCCATGGGATATTATTCTTGCATTAGTGGCTTGTGTAGTAGCTTACATATTCTTAAACTATACTAAAATCGGAACTTATACCTATGCAATCGGAAGTGATGAATTCGTTGCAAAGAATATGGGTATTAACGTAAATAAATATAAAGTACTTGCATTTATCTTAAGTGGTGCGTTCCTTGGGGTTATGGCAATCCTGACAATCAGCTATGGTTCATCTATGGTAGCTGTTACCGGAATGGCATCTATGAGCCGAAACTTCGTTCCGACCATGGGATGTTTCTTCGGTCTTGCATTTAAGAAATACGGAATGCCGCTTCCGGCAATCATCATCGGTGAGTTCGTAATCAACATCATTTTCTTCGGTTTCATTGCTCTCGGAGCACCGACTGCAATTCAGGATGTTATCACAGGACTTGCACTGCTTATTATCATTACTGTGACAACAAAGGCTACTAAGGGCGAAATCGTCAAGTAATGAAGGGAGGAAGACAGCAATGAGTGAAGTAAGATTACAGGTAAAAAATCTTTGTAAAAACTTCGGTATTACAAAAGCAGTTCAGAATGTATCCTTCAATGTAAATAAAGGAGAGGTTCATGCACTGATCGGAGAAAATGGTTCTGGTAAATCAACTCTGACCAACATGCTGACCGGTATCTACAGCATTGGAAGCGGACAGTTCATTCTGGACGGAAAAGAAATCCATCCGAAGAATCAGGTAGAAGCAAATAATGAAGGTGTATCTATCATCGTACAGGAACTTGGAACTCTGTCAGGGCTTACAGTTGCAGAGAATATTTTCCTTGGACATGAGGATCAGTTCGTACATTTTGGAATTAAAAATACAAATGCTATGAACAAGAAAGCAACAGAGCTTTTAAAGAAATATGGTTTTGACAGAATCAAAGCAGCTGATATGATCGATCATTACAATTTTGAAGACCGTAAGCTGGTTGAGATTGTAAAGGCTACATACTTTGATCCGAAGATTGTTGTTATTGATGAGACAACAACTGCTCTTTCACAGGAAGGACGTGAAGAGCTTTACAAACATATGGAAAGAATCAAAAAGAGTGGAAATACAGTTATTTTCATTTCTCATGACCTTCCGGAAATTCTTGACAAGTCTGATACAATTACAATTCTTCGAGATGGTGTTTACATCGATACCGTTAAGAGTAAAGATGTAACAGAAGATGATCTGAAGAAGCTGATGGTAGGACGTGAAGTAACAGGTGATTATTATCGTGCAGATTATGGCGAAAAAGTATCTGACGAAGTTGTATTATCAGTAAAGAATGTTACTGTTCCTGGATTGATCGAAGATGTAACATTTGATCTTCATAAAGGTGAAATCCTTGGATTCGGTGGACTTTCAGAATCTGGTATGCATGAAATCGGAAAAGCTATTTTCGGTGCATCTTATGACCGTACAGGTAGCGTAACACTGGCAGATGGAACACAGATTAATGATATTCCGACTGCGATCAAACACAGCATTGCGTACACATCAAAAGACCGTGATAATGAATCTGTTGTTCTGAATCAGAGTATCGGAGATAATATCTGCCTCCCATCATTGGATGAACTGGCAGGAAAGTCACATCTTTTAAGTGATAAGAAGCGTAAAGAATTTGCAGACAAATATGCAAAACAGATGTCTGTAAAGATGGTAGATGTAAACCAGTTTGTATCAAATCTTTCAGGTGGTAACAAACAGAAAGTCGTTCTTGCAAGATGGATCGGAAAAGATTCTGACATTGTTGTACTGGACAGCCCGACACGTGGTATTGATATCAAAGTTAAACAGGATATTTACCAGTTAATGAATCAGATGAGAAAGAATGGAAAATCCATTATCATGATTTCGGAAGAGCTGATGGAGCTGATCGGTATGTGCGACCGTATCGTAATTATGAAAGATGGAAAAATCAGTGGTCAGCTGGATAGAGATAAGAACCTTGATGAAAACGGTCTTATTTCTATGATGGTATAAGGAGGCAGCTATGGGAAGTCAAGTAAGTGCAAAAACAAATGATAAAGAGCAGCAGCTGAAAAAGGCATCTAAAATGGCCTTAATTCGTTCGCTCCTGCCAATCGTAGGATTGGTTGTTATTTTCCTGTTATTCAATGTCCTGACAGATTTCCGTATGATGGGAAATATGTCACTGGTACTTTCACAGGTATATGTAACTATGATTGCAGCTATGGGTGTTTTCTTCATTATGACAATGGGAGGTCTGGATTTCTCTCAGGGATCTATCCTCGGTATTTCATCCATCGTTGTATGTATTCTTTCACAGAAAAGCATTCCACTCGCAATTATCGGTGGCATTGCATCTGGTGCGGCAATTGGAGCTCTGAATGGTTACTTCTATGTATTCCGTAAGATTAAATCCTTCATTGTTACAATTTGTACCATGTTCTTATTCCGTGGATTTATCAAATACTTTACAACAAATGCACCTGTTGCGGGTTCTGCAAAACTGATCAACTATGACAGTACAGGACTTAAGATTGCATGTACGGTAGTTATTTTGATTATTGGATTCATTGCATTCCGTTATACAAAGTTCGGAACTTATCTGAAAGCAATCGGAGCCGGTGAAAAAGCAGCAATGTTCTCTGGTATCCGTACAGATAAGATGAAATTCCTCATCTATGTACTTGCAGGTGCAATTACAGGATTTGCGGCATTTATCAATGTAATCAAAGTCGGATCGGTTACATCTTCAGGTGGTAACCAGCTGGAAACACAGATTCTGATCGCGCTGGTATTAGGTGGTATGCCGATTTCCGGTGGCGCAAAGGTTCGTTTTGAAAATATTGTTGTTGGATCTTTACTGTACATCGTACTGAACAGTGGACTGACAATGATGGGATTCACAACACAGATGATGCAGCTCATTCAGGGTGTTGTATTCCTGATCTTCGTGGCAGTATTCGCAGACAGAGAATCTATCCAGGTAATCAAATAATAATTTACATATTGGGGAACTGACAGTTCTCGTTTACGAGAAGAATTTTCCGGATGTATACAGATCGGAAGTCAGGATTTGCAGTCCAAATAAGATTGCGAATCCTGATTTTTGGTCTATGTGGCAGAAATGGAGAGTTTATGCATAAGACAGAACAGGAAGGACTTAAATACCAAAAATTATATAATTGGGCACACACACTGATCACCAGTGGTGTGATTAAAAATATGGATAAATTTCCGTCAGAGACAAGCCTTCAGAAGAAGTTTGGATATTCCAGGCAGACGGTAAGGACTGCATTGCAGCAACTGGAGGAAGAAGGCCTGATTACCCGTGTGAGGGGAAGCGGAACCTATGTTTCTTATGACAGCAGTGGAGTAAATGGAGAAAGACCACAAATAGGTCTTCTTTTGAGCTATTATTCTGATTATCTGTTTCCGCGGGTATACGACGGGATTGAAGCTTCGCTGACAGAAAAAGGATATGGAATTGAGGTTGCGGTAACGAAGAACCGCCTGAATGATGAGGCGATTTATCTGGAAGGTCTGCTCAAAGGAAACGTCAGTGGTCTGATCATTGAAGGATCGAGATCGGCATTTCCAAATCCAAACATTCGTCTTTATAAAGAAATCAAAAGAAGAAATATTCCGACACTGTTTATCCACAATCATTATGAAAATATGCCATTTGACAGTGTAGAAATGTCGGATTCCAGATCAGCTTACGAGTTGACCAGGATTCTGATCGAGAACGGGCACCGAAGGATTGGCGGAATCTTCAAGTATGATGACAGGCAGGGGATTGAGCGGTACAAAGGATTTGTTCAGTGCCTGTCAGATTACGGCGTGAAATTTGATGATGACTGTATTCGTTGGTATTCGACGAAGGATATGGAGGAGAAACTGAGCAAAAAGGGACTGCTTAGGATGTACAGACGGACGAAGGATTGTACGGCGATGATGGTCTACAATGATGAGGTGGCGGATTATTACATGGAGTTCCTGGAAGAGAGAGGACTGCATGTGCCGGAGGACATTTCACTGGTATCTTTTGATGATGCAGAGCTTCAGGATTCGAGTACCAGTATCCAGCTGGTGACAGCGGTGCATCCAAAGTATCAGCTCGGACGTATCACAGCAAAACATCTTCTGCGGATGATGGAGGATCCGGAATGGCAGCAGATTCGTACCGGTTTCCTGTAAAGATTAGAGATGGAAATTCAGTGCGGAAAATATAGAAAGAGTGAAAAGCAGGTGACGAAATCCGGAAGGACTGTCATCTGCATTTTTAATATAAAATTTTATCCCATAATCGTGAAAAAAGTAAAAATTATTTCAGACAGTACTTGAGATTTGTCAAAAGAAAGGAAGAGAGATCATGATCTATGAACAGATCATTCGGATTGCGATCGGAGAAAAGGGAGAGCCATTATTAAAGGTGATTGATTCCTGTAACGAGGTGTGTCTGAAGGTAATCAGTACTGTTATGTATTTTACACCGATCGGTGTATTTTGTACCATTGTTCCGGTTGTAGAAGCAAATGGAACGAGTACGATCGTATCACTGGCAACACAGCTGGCCATTCTGTATGTTGCATTTTATGGATTTGCATTTATTGTGTACGGCGGTGCAGTAAAATTTCTTGGAAAGACAAGTCCGTTCAAATTTTTCCGCGCGATCATGCCGGCAGCACTGAATGCATTCGGAACCTGTTCAAGCTCGGCAACCATTCCAATCAGTAAGAGTTGTGTGGAGAATGAACTTGGTGTTTCCAACCAGATTTCCAGTATTGCAATTCCGCTTGGAGCAACGGTCAATATGGATGCCGTTTCAATCGTTATGTCATTCATGATCATGTTCTTTGCAAATGCATGTGGTGTCAATGTCAGTGTATCGATGATGATAATTATCCTTCTGGCAAATGTGCTTCTGTCAGTCGGTACACCGGGAATCCCGGGAGGTGCGATCGCATCCTTTGCGGCACTTGCTACGATGGCGGGACTTCCGGCAGGTGTTATGGGTGTTTATATCAGTATCAATACGCTTTGCGATATGGGAGCAACCTGTGTAAATGTTATTGGTGATATGGCAGGCTGTGTGGTATTGCAGGAGAAGATTGATCTGAAGTAGGACGAAAGAAAATAGACGAAAACATAGGCAGCTGGTTTGAAAAGATCAGCTGCCTTTTTACATATTATTCATCTAATAATTTGAATTTCATATACACCGGATCATGATCCGAGTAGCTATATCCGGTATTTACATTTTCATATTCTGTGCATTCAATATTATCGGAAGTAATAAATCCGTCCAGCGTCACCGTGTAGGTCACACCAGGTACATATTCCATATCTGCATTCCGTGCACTGTCCCAGAGAGCATCCTTTTCACTGTCAGAAAGATTGTCCAGGCAGAATGAAAAGTGTTCCGGAAGCTCTTCGCGTGGGAAAGGATAAGCCCAGGACTCACAATTTTCTGCATTTTTTTCGGATGCCTTAAGGTCATGGTTGAAATCACCACCGCAAAGTACATAATTACCGGCTTCGTATTCTTTTTCCATATCTGCACTCAGCATACGGATCTGTGCTTCGCGAATCGCATCACTGTTGCCGTAAGCAGACATGTGCAGCAGGAAGATAGCCAGTTCCTTCCCGTTATCTACAGGGACTCTGGAAATGCTGTAACAGCGGTCAAGGTCAAAGAACTTGCTGAAGCTTGTCGATATCGGAAAGCTTCTTCTCAGAGAATCCGTAACCGGATATTTGGAGAAAAGAGCAAGTCCGGAACGGCTGCGACCATGCGGCTGTGTGAATGGATAAAAAAGGAATGCAGAATCGTAATTCTGTGCAAATACCGTATTGTAACTTGGAATCGTATCCTTTAAAATTGAATATTCATCTACATGGTAGCTTCGTGTAGAGTTCAGATCAACTTCCTGGATCAGTGCGAAATCCGGATCTTTGGAAGCAACCAGTTCTCCGGCACCCTGAATATCAGATTCGACACTTTCCTTACTTTTTGCCCAGGAAGATTTTCCGCCATCCATAAAGAAGCTGAAGTCCGGCGTGTAGGCTCCGAAACCAACATTGTAGGTCAGAGCGGAATATTCTTTCTCGGTTGTCAGTGTGTCAGCTGCGGCTGTTCCATCGGAAGTTTTCTCGATCTTCAAAGCCTGATTATCCGGAATGCGGTGATAGCTTGCAAAGAGATAGATCAGATATGCAATCAGCGCAACCAGAATGATAAGCAGGAAGATTCCGAGAACTTTTAATATCTTTTTTATGTTCTTTTTCATAATATCCCCTTTTTGTTTGTTAAATTATAGATAAATCTATGTAAAATATAAGTTTACTATAGCATGTCTAAAAGATTATTTCTATAGAATTGAGAAAAGAAAACAGGTATAGTAAACTATAAAATAAAGCGAAATATCTCATTGAAGTTCTTCTTGCATCTCGTTATAATAGGAAATGGAGAAATGAAATCACAATAATATTGGGGAAATAATATGTGATTAGATCCGAGTATTTATTTAATGTTTGGGAGGTTTACCATGAACGAAAAGAATTACAGCAAAGTACCAGTATTTGAGAACGGACTTGCACAGCCGGTATTTCCACTTACAGATGGAAAGACAGGAGAAAAGTATGATCCGGCAACATCCAGTATCGTAAGATATTGTGTTTATGTGGAAACGGATTACGATGTGGACGGAGATGGAAAAAGAGATCTTGTGAAAGCTGTTGTCCAGGTACCAAGAAGTGCAGTAGAGGGGAATTATAAGGCTGCAACTTTATATGAGGCACGTCCATATGCGGCGGGAGTCCAGGAAGATGGATATCCGCATATGAAAGAAGTGGCAGAAAAAGAATATCATCCGGTTAATTTTGCAGATCTTGACAAAAAAGTGGATGCGCATGTTCCGCAGGGATGTATCAGTGCAATGGATCTTTCTTTAAAAGCAGATCCGGCAGACTGGTATTATCCGGATAAAGGAAATAATAACATTATGGTTTTTGAAAATATCGACACCTTTGATTATTATCTTGTACGTGGATTTGCAGTTGTTTTAAGTGCGGGATTTGGTTCAAAAGGATCTGACGGATTCAATTATGTTGGTTCAGACTATGAAAGAGACGCTTTCAAAGCAATTGTAGAATGGCTGCATGGAGACCGTATCGGATATGCAGACCGTGAAGGAACGGTTGAGACAAAGGCAGACTGGTCCAACGGAAAGGTTGCCATGACAGGAAGATCTTACGCCGGAACCATGCCGTTTGCAGTGGCAACAACAGGAGTAGAAGGACTGGAGACAATCGTACCGATCGCAGGAATCGCGGACTGGTACAGCCAGCAGAACATGCAGGGCGCACAGCGGTACTGGCCGAAAGAAATGCTGAACAGCTTCCTTGCCTATTTTTGTTCCAGCCGTTACAATGATGAGACATTAACCGAGAAGCAGCGGGAGGATATGGCAGCATTCCATCATGAGATGAGCCTTCAGCAGATCAAGGGTGGATTTGATTATAATCCGGAATTCTGGGGTATGGGAAATTATCGCCTTCATGCAGACCGGATCAAATGCAGTGCACTCATCGTACAGGGACTGAATGACGAGAACGTGTCTACCAAGCAGTATGAGATGATGTACAAATCTTTCCAGAAGGCAGGAAAGAATGTAAAAGCAATCCTTCATCAGGGTGCACATATTACACCAACGATGCCGAAGCGATATGGAATCCTTGTGGATGGTAAATTCTATGATGATATTATCAATGAATGGATTTCTCATTATTTATACGGAGTTGAAAATGGTGCAGAGAACAGACCGGCAATCCTGGTGCAGATGAACTATGACCAGAGAAAATGGGAGACAGCAGATTCCTGGGAGACAGCATATAAGATGAATCTTACATGCGAAGAACAGGGAACAACTGTAATCGATACAGACTGGGAAGCAGCGGGTGTCAGTGCAGAGAACTTCGATGATGTGATGGGTGTGAGATCAAGCAATATGGCACAGCGTTATGTGACGGATCCGTTTAAAGAGGCAGTGACATTACAGGGAACAACCTGCGTAAGATTAAGAGCAGCGTTAAAAGATGGAGATGCAGAAGCAGATTTCAATCCGGTAAACAGTAATGATGCAGATACTCTGACGATGAAGCTTGGAATGCATGAAATGTCAGGACGTATGGATGATGTGAAGCTTACTCTTCTTCTTTGTGACGTGTGCGATGAAGAATTTGACAGTATTCAGTCTATAGATCCGCAGAGAAATACAATTCCGGTCAATGTGGTAAAAGAAGGCGGAATTATCAGCGGAGGAGAGGTTCCGGCATGGAATGAAGCGGAGTTTGCTACTGTACATAAGAAATACCGTGTGATCACACGGGCATTTGCAGATCTGTGCAATCCGGAAGCAGGATATGAACCGGAGACAGCACAGAACAGTATCGAACTGAAAAAGGGTGAATACCATGATTACCATATTTATCTGAATGCGACAAGATATACGGTAGAGCCTGGACATAGTCTGGCACTGGTCATTACGACAGAAGATCCGATCAACTGTCTGATCCACAAGACCTATTCTGTGGAAATCGAGAATGCATCAGTGACAGCGGAAGTTCCGATGACTGAAGCGGTAGAAAATCGCGTGATGACGAGAAAATAAATTACATAAAAGGATAGTTATATAAGTATTTCATGAAGGATCACCAATTCCCGGAAACAGGTTTTGGTGGTCTTTTTTTCACAGTAATGTAGATGTAGCCTATGCTTCACAAAAATTTTTTAGATATATCGGGATAATTCTTTTTATTTTTTGTAAATATTGTAAAATAATTAGAAATGGAAATACCAGGAAACTGCGTAGTAGAAGTCTGGAGGAAAAGACATGAATGCGGAAGAACGAATGACAAAAGAACAATTAGAAGAATTGGAAGAGACG
>ERZ779874.3749-NODE-3749-length-11000-cov-3.105071_pt1 | contig 11000 bp, 9 predicted proteins | sample MGYA00511031_ERZ779874 | MGnify/ENA primary metagenome ERZ779874 (study PRJEB29588, sample SAMEA2156850) | human gut metagenome | biome: human gut; feature: human-associated habitat; material: faeces | place: Denmark | collected 2008/2010 ...
AACTCGGCGGCCTGCACATTATCGGTACGGAACGCCACGAAAGCCGCCGTATTGATAATCAGCTGCGCGGACGCTGCGCCCGTCAGGGTGACCCGGGTTCTTCCAAATTCTTCCTTTCGCTGGAAGATGATTTGATGCGCCTGTTCGGTTCGGACAACATTTCCGGCATTATGGATAAGCTGGGCATGGAAGAGGACGAGCCTATCGAACATAAACTTGTAACCAAGTCCATCGAATCTGCGCAGAAGAAGGTAGAAGCCCGTAACTTTACCATCCGTAAACAGGTTCTGGAATACGATAACGTTATGAACCAGCAGCGTGAAGTTATTTACAGCCAGCGCCGCAAAATTTTGCAGCAGGCCAACCTGCGCGATACCATTATGGAAATGGTGCATAAGGTTGTAGACCGCACTATGGCAATGTATGCTCCGCCGGAAGTATATTCTGAAGACTGGGATTTGCAGGCACTTATTAACTATGCCGAAGAATTCTACGCTCCGCGCGGGCTTTTAACCGTTGAATATCTGCAGAACCTCAGCCGTGAGGAACTGGAAGAATATCTGTACAAAGTTGCCGACGAGCATTACGCAGAACGTGAAGCCGCCATTACGCCGGAACTGATGCGTGAACTGGAAAACCTTGTAATGCTTAAGGTTGTAGACAACCACTGGATGGAACACCTTGATGCCATGGATATGCTGCGTGAAGGCGTTGGCCTGCGTGCATACGGGCAAAAAGACCCGCTGGTTGAATATAAATTTGAAGCCTACGATATGTTCCAGGCTATGATTGACGCTATTCAGGACGACGTTGTACGTTACATTTACCGCGTAAACGTTATTACCCAGCCTAAGGTGGAAGACCGTTTGGAAAATGCTTCTACCAACGCCGGTGACGAAGGCACCAAACAGCCTGTTGTTAAGAAGGAAGAACCGGGCCGCAACGACCCGTGCCCCTGCGGCAGCGGCAAAAAATATAAAAACTGCTGCGGCAAAGATAAATAAAAACAAAATTTAAAATAAATTACCTACGAAGGGATGTGAATTTGGTGCTGATAGAGGAATACAAACCCGAAATATCCGCATTGAAGCAAAAATTAGAGGAAATGAGGGGATCTCTTTGACGTCGCTGCCAAAGAGGACCGCATTGCTGAATTAGAACATAAAATGGGTGCGCCGGATTTCTGGGACAACCCGGATGCCGCGCAGAAAACTGCCCAGGCTGTTACGCAGCTGAAAGAAGAAGTGGGCATTGTACATAACCTTGAACAAAGGCTTGATGACCTTGAGGTTATGGTAGAGCTTGCTTTGGAAGAACCGGAATCCGGCATGGAAGAAGAACTTGAAGCCGGGCTGGAAGCTGCCAAAGCAGAAATAGAGCATTTGGAACTGGGAATGCTTTTAAACGGTGAATATGATGCCAACAATGCTATTTTAACCCTGCATGCCGGTGCCGGCGGTACCGAAGCACAGGACTGGACAAGCATGCTTCTGCGCATGTTTACCCGTTATGCTGAGCGCCAGGGCTTTGCCATTGAAATGCTGGACTATCTGCCCGGCGATGAAGCAGGCGTAAAAAGCGCTACGCTGCAAATTAACGGCCATAATGCTTACGGCTATCTGCGCAGCGAAAAGGGCGTACACCGCCTCGTGCGCATTTCTCCGTTTGATGCCAACGCACGCCGCCATACTTCTTTTGCGGCTGTTGACGTTATGCCTGAACTTGACGATACCGTCGATATTAAAATCGACCCGTCCGATTTAAAGGTTGATACTTACCGTGCCAGCGGCGCAGGCGGACAGCACGTAAACAAAACAAGCTCGGCCGTGCGTATGACGCATATTCCGACCGGCATAATCGTACAGTGCCAGAACGAACGCTCGCAGATTCAGAACCGTGAACGCTGCATGCAGCTTCTGCGCGCCAAACTGTACGAATATGAACGCGCCAAACAGGAAGCGCTGAAAAACGATATTGCCGGTGATTACCAGGACATTGAATGGGGCAGCCAGATACGCTCCTATGTTTTCCAGCCGTATAAAATGGTTAAGGACCATCGTACAGGCGCCGAAACAGGTAACGTGCAGGCTGTTATGGACGGCGGCCTGGATATGTTTATTGAGGCTTATTTAAGGTCACAGCAAAAGAAAATTTAACTGGCTAATGGGTGGAGATAGCAATGAAAAGCCGTTATAATCCGGTTTTGCTGGCAGTTATTGTTATAGGGCTTGTTTGTGCTTTATGGCTTAATTACAGCAGATATGAAATAGAAGAAAAAAACAATACCGTAGAAATGGCTATGGAATACGAAGGCCTGCAGCAGCTTGCCGACTGGGAAGGCCTGCCGCTTGATTCCGTATTGAAAGATTTTAAAGATGCCGGTGTTACTTCGCTGATAGTTTTTGACACTACCCTGAAAAAACTTGACAACAAAGGGCTTGTTTATGCCGCTCCGGGGCGTGAGCTCTTGCACGGCGGAACTGCCGGAACGCAGTTTGCGGCTTTGCGGCAGCAGGATATAATTCCAGACGCAGTTTATATTACAGAGGGTAAATCGCCTGTAACTTTTAAAGAAACAGAAAAAGACCTGTATCTGCGCTATGCGCCGGAACGTATTGCCGTTGTAAGTGAATCTCCGCGTATTATCCGTGTTTTGGGCGACCCGCGTATTATTGAAGGCGACAACTACGATACCAAAATGCCGCTGATGCAGGCGCCTCTTGGCCTTTCCACCGAAGAAATGCGGCAGATTGCAGCTGCCGGGTTTAACGTTATCGTCCGCCCGCAAAATTATCTGCCGGTAACGGAACAGCAGATAGACAGCATTTTCAGCCGTATTGATGAATCTGGCGCAAATGTTGTTTCTTATATCGGCTGCGGCAAGGAAGTAGTGGGTTTCCCCGATAAGCTTGATTACATGGCAGAAAAATTGTTGAGCCATAACATGGTTTTCGGCATGGTTGAACATTATACCCAGCTCCAGTTTGCGCCTATGGAAGGACTTATTCCCATGGCGGAAAAAATGGATTATCAGGCAGCGCGTTCTTATATTATCGACAAGGCAGAGCAGCGCAAGCTGAAAATGCCCGAGGCTTTGCGCCGCTGGGCACTTACCGATGAAGAACGCAATATCCGCATCAATTATATTAAACCTTTTATGCTGCCGCAGAACGGGCAGGATATTTTAGAGCTTAACCTTGATTATGTTAAGAGCATTGCCGCTGATGTTCAGTCGCGCGGCTTTAAGCTTGGCACCAGCGGTGTGTTTAACGCGGATGCCAATGGCTATCAGGCATATTTCCCCGATAAAATGCTGTTGGTTCTGCCTGCACTTGCCGTTGTTGCAGCAGGCGTAATGTATCTTGCATTGCTTTTGGGGCTTAGCAGTAAATTGCAGTATATTCTGTTTGCGGTTTTTGGTGCCGCAGCCGCTGCATTGGTTGTAAAAATGGCTTCGCCTTTGCCGAGGCAGCTTCTGGCATTTGTTTCTGCCTGCGTATTCCCGGTACTTTCTATGATTGTAGTTGTGGAATGGTGGGAGAGCATAAAAGTACGCTGCAAATGCATGGTGCAGTTTTTAATGCGCACTACCGTACAGCTTGGCGCGGCAGTTGCCATGTCCTTGTGCGGTGCGGCAATGATTTCCGCACTTTTGGGCGATATCCGTTTCTTTTTGGAAATTGACATTTACCGCGGCGTAAAATTAACGTTTATTATGCCGGTATTATTAATGCTGTTATGGTATGTCAAACGTTTTAATATTTTCGGCGGCAAAACTGGCGGCGGCCTTATTGCCGATATCCGCTATCTTTTATCAACGCATATCAAACTGGAACATCTGTTCATTTTAGGTGTTCTTGCTTTTGTAGCTTATATTTTTGTAGGCCGCAGCGGCCATACTTCCGGTGTTCCCGTTTGGGGCATTGAGCTTAAAATGCGTGCCCTGCTGGAACAACTGATGTATGCACGCCCGCGTACTAAAGAATTTATGATTGGGCATCCTGCCTTTTTTGTAGCAGCTTACGCGGCTTATTACAAAGCCCCGCGCCTGTGGCAGATGATACTTGTGGCAGGAGCGGTTATCGGGCAGGGCAGCCTTGTGCAGACCTTTGCACATATGCGCACGCCGGTTATCATGAGCTATATCCGTGCGCTGGACGGCTACTGGCTTGGCGCCGTAATAGGCATAGCAGCAGTAGTTGTGCTTAATTTGTTAATGCCTTATTTGCAGAAGTGGCAAAGGAGATATTTGGGTAATGAATAAAATTGTCATTTCCGGATATTACGGATTTGCCAACGCGGGTGACGAAGCCATGCTTACATCAATTGTAAGGGCTTTGCGCGGCGTACAGCCGGAAATTGACCTGACGGTTATTTCCGGCAATCCTGCCGAAACATCTGCCAAACATAAAGCATTTACCGTTTTAACTTTTTTAAAATATACAGTGCCCTAAAAAATGCCGATATGCTTTTAAGCGGCGGCGGCAGCCTTTTGCAGGATGTAACCAGCCTGCGCAGCCTTTTTTATTATCTGTTCATTATTTTAATGGGCAAAATGGCAGGCAAAAAGGTTATGCTGTATTCGCACGGCATTGGTCCAATCCGCAATACGCTGGCAAGAAAGCTGACAAGAATTGTTTGCAGCAGGGCGGATTTAATTACGGTGAGAGATGCAGATTCACAGAATGAACTCTTAAAAATGGGACTCAGCGGCAGAAATATTATTGTAACTGCTGATTCTGTGCTGGCTTTGCCAGTTGCAGATAAAACCATAGGGCAGAAAATACTGCAAAATGCCGGTATCGACATTAACAGGCCGGTGCTTGGTATTTCCGTGCGCCCGTGGGCAAATGATATAAATTGCTTTAAGGTAATTGCAGCTGCCTTAAAACAGTTTAAATCGGAGCATGACGCGCAGATAGTGCTGTTGCCATTGCAGTATCCGGCAGATTTAAAAAGCTGTGCTGCTGTTAACAGCTTTTTAAAGGATGAAAAAGACATTTATTTTTTGGATTCCGCATATAACACGGAAGAATTTTTATCACTGATAGGCAATTTTAAGCTGCTTTTAGGCATGCGCCTGCACGCACTGGTTTTTGCGGCAGTTATGAAGGTGCCGCTTTTGGCAATTTCGTACGACCCCAAGGTTGACGCATTTGTAAATACCGCCGGTGGTGTGCTTGCCGGAAGCGTGGACGATATAAAGAAAGAGCAGCTTATAAACGTACTTAAAGCCGCGTGGTGCAAGCCGCCGGTTGTACAGAATGAACGGATGGAGCAGCTGCGCAGTAAGGCACAGCTTAATTTGGAAAGAACTTTTGCGCTGCTGCGCGGTGAATAATGAAAGGAGCAGGCCGTATGCTGGAAATGATAGATGTAAGCAAAATTTATCCAGGCGGTTCAGTCGCTTTGCAGGACATTAACGTCCGTATTGAGCAGGGCGAATTTGTTTTTATTGTAGGCCCGAGCGGCGCAGGAAAGTCTACTTTCTTTAAAATGCTGTTCCGTGAGGTTCTGCCTTCCAGCGGTAAAGTTATCGTAAACGGGCATGACCTTGTAAAAATGACAGATAAGGAAATTCCGTATTTCAGAAGGCAGCTGGGCATAGTCTTTCAGGATTACCGCCTGCTGCCTGACCGTACCGTATATGACAATGTTGCGTTTGCAATGCAGGTTATCGAAACTCCGTACCGCAAAATCAAACGCCGCGTTAACGATGTGCTTGACCTTGTAGGGCTGCGCAAGCGTGCGCATGCTTATCCTACCGAGCTCAGCGGCGGCGAACAGCAGCGTATTGCCATTGCACGCGCCATTGTTAATGACCCTATCCTTTTAATAGCCGATGAACCTACCGGCAACCTCGACCCGGAAACCAGCTGGGAAATTATGGATATTTTCCGCGAGGTAAACAAAAGCGGAACTACTATTGTAATGGCTACGCATGACAGGGAAATAGTTGATGAAATGGAAAAAAGGGTTATAGCCATTGAGCACGGACATATTGTGCGCGATGATGCAAAAGGAGTATACGGCTATGAGTCTTAGTACGAAAGAATATTTTGTAAGAGAAACATATAAATCCATACGGCGCAACGGCCTGATGAGCGTAGCTTCTGTATCGACCGTTGCTTTGTCGCTGTTGGTTTTGGGTATGTTTCTTTTATTATTTTTAAATACCAATAACCTTGCCCAATATCTGGAAAGCCAGGTACAGATAACCGTTTATATGCAGGACGAAGCGGACGGCGATGTGCTTGAAGCAACGCGTACCAAACTGGAAGGGCTTCCCGGTGTTGAAAAAGTTACTCCGGTAACCAAAGAAGAAGCGCTGGAGCGCTTTAAAGAACGCCTTGGCGAACAGCAGAACCTGCTTAACTCGCTTGGCACGGATAATCCATTCCCGTATTATTTTGAAGTGGAAGTGGACGCTCCGGAACGCATAGCCGAGCTTACTCCGCAGATAGGCGAGATGGAAGGCGTGGAAACCGCAAAATTCGGGCAGGAAGTTGTTGAGCAGCTGTTTCAGATTACTAAAATACTGCGTATCGGCGGTATTCTGCTGGTTGTGATGCTTGCTTTTGCAACGCTGTTTATTATTGCAAACACCATCCGCCTGACGGTTTTTGCCCGCAGGCGCGAAGTTAACATAATGAAATACGTAGGCGCAACCGACTGGTTTATCCGCTGGCCGTTCATGCTGGAAGGCATGACGCTGGGCTTTTTCGGTTCGCTTATTTCCATTACCATAATAGATATTTCTTATTCGGCACTGCTTTCGCGTATTTATTCCACGCTGGCGTTTTTGCCGATGCTGCCTCCTTACCCGATGCTGATTTATGTTGATTTGTTTATTATCATCAGCGGTACAGCTATCGGTGCGGCCGGCAGTTATGTATCTTTGCGCAAATTCCTGCGCGTTTGACGGGGAGGGCTGCGCATGTTGAAAAGTAAAGTTCTGGCGGCAGTTCTGGCGGCATGTGTTGCAGGCCTGCCGGTGCTGCATGGTTACGCCGACGAACTTTCTGAAAAACAAGCTGAATATGACAGGGTGCAGCAGCAGATGCGCGATATGGAAGCGCAGCGCGAAGAAGCAAGGCGTGCTGCCGATGCGGCCAGCAGCCGTATGGAAGAAGTAGTAAGTGAACTGCGCCAGCTGCAGATACGCCTTGACGAAATTAATGCCCGCCAGGCAGAACTTGACGCTGCCATTGCCGATAATCAGGCTAAACTGGCAGAAGAAAAAGCCAACCTTGAACGCAGGATGAACATTTTTAAAAAGCGCCTGCGCGATATTTATATCAACGGACAGATTAACTATCTGGACGTACTTTTGGGTGCGAAAGATTTTTCCGATTTTTCGTCCCGTATGTTCCTGCTGCAAAAAATAATCAGCCGCGATATTGCAATGCTTGATGCCATTAACAAATCAATGGCTGAAATTGAAAAGCGGCAGGAAGAACTTGATGCCCAGACGAAGGAGCTTGATGCTTTGAGGGCAGAACTTGAAGTAAAGCGCCAGGAAGCAGAAGCACGGCGTGAAGAAAGAGCGCAGCTTTTATATGCTGCCGAAGAAGAACGCAGCCAGGTTGAAGGCGAGTACGACCGCCTTGCAGCTATCAGCGAAAACATCGCCAGCATGCTGCGCAGCCTGCAAAATGCGGGCGGTATGCCGGGCGGCGGAGGCACTGGCAAATTTATCTGGCCGGTGCAGGGCGAAATTACTTCCTACTATGGCTGGCGTACACATCCTATTTTCGGCACTACCCGTTACCATTCCGGTTATGATATTGCCTGTGACACCGGTACGCCTATTGCCGCGGCAGACAGCGGCACGGTTGTATATTCCGGCTGGCTGGGCGGTTACGGCTACTGCGTAATGATTGACCATGGCGGCGGGCTTGTAAGTTTGTATGGGCATAACAGCGAACTGTGGGTATCTGAAGGCCAGTATGTGCAGCAGGGCCAGACGATAGCGCTTGCAGGCAGTACCGGCTGGTCTACCGGCCCGCACTGCCATTTTGAAGCACGCCTGAACGGTGAACTTACCGACCCGATGAACTATCTGCCGTAATGGGCTGCAATTGGAGGGGCATAAATGCTGAAAAAAAGGTTTAACTTTTTAACTTTGCTGCTGGCATGTGCCTGTACAGCAGTAATTACCCTGGCCGTTATCATGGCCTTGGTGCAGAAAGCGGCCGGCAGTTCTGCCGGAGGCATGGTATTTTTAAAAACACTTGTTACCGTGCGTGATAATTATGTGGAGCCGGTTGACGATGAAAAGCTGTTTGACGGTGCTACTTCCGGCATGGTTAAGGCTTTGGGCGATCCGTATTCCGCTTACCTTGACAAGAAAAGCTTCAGCGAAATTACTGATTTGACGGACGGTGTTTTTGGCGGCATTGGTGTTGTTCTTGGCAAAAAGGACGATGATTTTGTTGTAGTTGCGCCTATGAAAGGAACACCTGGCGATGAAGCCGGAATAAAAGCCGGAGATAAAATTCTTGCCGTTGACGGTACGAATGTTGACGGTATGCAGCTGGAGGATGTTGTTGCCAAAATACGCGGTAAACAGGGCACGGAAGTGGAGCTGCTTCTTGAAAGCGCAGACGGCGCAGAGCGCACCGTACGCGTTATCCGCGGCGATATTAAGGTGGAATCGGTAGGCGGGCAAATGCTGCCCGGTACAAAAATCGGTTATATACGCATTTCGGTATTTAATGAACAGACCGGCGCCGATTTTGCCAAAAAGTATATAGAGCTTGAAAAAGAAGGCATGCAGGCCTTGCTGCTTGATTTGCGCCATAACCCCGGCGGCATTTTGGGCGAATGCGTAAAAGTTGCGCAGTACATTGTTCCCAAAGGCACGGTGGTATCTATTAAGGACCGCAGCGGCAATACCTTTGTTGAAGAAACAAACCTTGAAAAAGTCAAATATCCGCTGGCTGTGCTTGTTGACCACGGCAGCGCCAGTGCGGCTGAAATTGTTGCCGGTGCGGTGCAGGATACCGGTGCGGGCAAGCTTTTCGGCGTTCAGACTTTTGGTAAGGGTTCTGTTCAATCCGTTTATAAATTAAGTGAAAATACAGGGCTGAAACTTACAACAGCCAAATATTATACGCCGAGCGGGCGTTCCATTCACGGCACCGGCATTAAGCCGGATGTTGAGGTTGAGATTGACCTGCAAAGCATGAAAGACACTCAGCTGGAAGCAGCAGAAAACTATTTAAAAGAACAGCTTGCAAAATAAGAAAGGAGCAGCAAAGCAGTAATGTTTAAGGGAGTTTTGGCTTTGACGGCTACGGCGGCAATCAGCCTTGCCGTAGTTGCAAATTCTGCATCGGCAGAAGATTTGACAAAATTTTATTCAACTGAACGCGTAAGCGGCTACAAAAGCGGCGAATTTATGATTTTGGCAGAAGATGACGTTAATTTCCGTTCCAATCCTGCCGTAAGCAATAACATAATCAGCTGTCTGCCGCGCCACTCGCTGCTGCGCATTACAAAAGACGAGCAGCCCTGGGCTGAAGCCGTATGGAACGGGCATAAGGGTTATATTGCAACCGAATATTTAACTCCTGCGGAAGCTGAACCCTTGCTTAATGACGAGGATATTAATTTTGGCGAATGGAAACTTGACGATGTTTTTGTGCCGGAAAACGCAGCTCTCGGCAAACTGCTTAAAGAAGGCAAAGAACACGGTGATTATGTTTACGAGTATGCAGATGTAAAAATCAGCGTTAACCGTAAAAAACATACCATTACGGCTATGGAAGGCAAATCACCCTTGTTTGCAACGATGCGCGGCGTAAGCAACGGCGATGAAGCCGCACGTGTTGTAGGCCAGTACGGCATGCCTAACAGAGTGGTTTATTTTACGCCTGATAAAAATGACGAAAGTTTAAAGCAAACCATGATGCTTGGATATGATTTCCAGAATGACGGTGATTATGAAGATGCCGGGCTTGATTTTTACATTGATGCCAATGACCGTGTAAGCAAAATAGTTCTGCGCAAAGACGATTAACGTTTATGTGCATAAAATTTGTAAAATGCTTTACATATTTACAGCAAAATTAAAAATTTTAAGGCTTTTGATAAAAATTTGTTGATTAATTACAGTATTGTGCGTAAACTATACACAAGTTAATAATTACCACTAAACCTACGAGACGGAGATCAAGTCAGAAAATGCGCTCACAGAGAGTCCGGTTGCTGGGAACGGATAGAAATGCAGTCTGATAAATGGACCGTTGAGGGTGCAGTCAAAGCAGTTTTTTCTGTGAGTATTCTGCAACGCAGCGCCAGCGTTACGGGCGAGGGGTGTGTTGGCACTCTGCTAAAGTGCGCGGAATCTTACGCGAATCAAGGTGGTACCGCAGGTTTATAGCATTATTGCCTGTCCTTGTATATTTACAGGGACAGGCTTTTTTATTTAGCGCGGCAGCCATTTCCAACAAAAACTTTCAGGGGGGACAAAATGTTGAATTTAAGTTTGGATGAAGTAAAAGCCTATGCCGCTGATTATACGGCTGTACCGGTTGCAAAGGAGTGCTTTGCCGATATGGTAACGCGGAATCGGTAATGACGCCGGACGGCATGAAAATACTTGCAAATTTTTTTAGTGACTGATATTTAAGGGGGATTTAAAAATGATTAACACAGCAATTGCCAAACTTGCAGCAGGGCAGAACCTTGTAGGAACAGAAACACGCGAAGCCTTTGACCAGATTATGAGCGGCGGCGCAACCAACGCCCAGATTGCGGCTTTTATTACCGCCATGCGCATGAAAGGTGAAACAATAGACGAAATTACCGCCTGTGCGCAGGTGCTGCGCGAAAAATGCAGCCGCATCCATACTCAGGGTGATGTTCTTGATATAGTAGGCACAGGCGGCGATTGCGCAAATACTTTTAATATATCTACAACCAGTGCCTTTGTAATAAGCGCGGCCGGGCAGCCGGTGGCAAAACACGGCAACCGCAGTGTATCAAGCAAAAGC
>ERZ779874.3755-NODE-3755-length-10986-cov-2.959473_pt1 | contig 10986 bp, 9 predicted proteins | sample MGYA00511031_ERZ779874 | MGnify/ENA primary metagenome ERZ779874 (study PRJEB29588, sample SAMEA2156850) | human gut metagenome | biome: human gut; feature: human-associated habitat; material: faeces | place: Denmark | collected 2008/2010 ...
GATGACCCGCGTTGCAAAGCCGCTGAAGCTGCCGTCTGTGACGGCGTATCTGGTCGCGGGTGTTCTGATCGGGCCGTACTGCCTGGGTCTGCTCGGCATTGAGGGCCTTGGCTTCCCGACGCAGGAATCCGTAGACAGTCTGTCGCTGATCTCCGAGGTCGCGCTGGGCTTCATCGCATTCTCCATCGGCAGCGAGTTCCGCGTGTCCGAACTGAAGCACACAGGCAAGCAGGCGTTCGTCATCGGCGTTTTACAGGCGCTGGCCGCGACGTTCCTGGTCGATATCGCGCTGATCGTGATCGCACTGCTTACAAACGGCAGGCTGTCCATCGCGCAGGCCATCACGCTCGGCGCCATCGCCACGGCAACGGCCCCTGCCGCAACGCTCATGGTCGTGCGGCAGTACAAGGCAAAGGGCCCGCTGGTCGATCTGCTGCTGCCGATCGTCGCGCTGGACGACGCGGTCGGTCTGGTGGTGTTCGCGGTGTCGTTCGGTATTGCGAAGGCGCTCAATACCGGCTCGTTCGACGTGATCTCCATTGTCGTCGATCCGCTCATCGAGATCGTCTGCTCGCTGGCGCTCGGCGCGCTCGGCGGCTGGGTGCTGACGCAGCTGGAAAAGCTGTTCAACTCCAACACGAACCGCCTGAACATGACCATCGCCTTCGTCTTCCTGACCTCGGCGCTGGCCATGGCGGAATTCAAGATCGGCCCGGTCACGATCGGCTTCTCGTCGCTTCTGACATGCATGATGCTCGGCACGCTGTTCTGCAACCTCTGCCCGCTGTCGGGTGAGATCATGGAAAAGGCCGACCGGTGGACGAGTCCGCTGTTCGCGGCGTTCTTCGTCATCTCCGGCGCAGGGCTGGATCTGGGCGTGTTCAAAGACGGTATGATCGTTCTCATCGGCGTTGTGTATATTTTGACGCGCTCGCTTGGCAAGTATCTCGGCGCGCATTACTCCGCAAAGCTCATGAAATGTGAGCCGCAGATCTGCAAGTATCTCGGCATCACCCTGCTGCCGCAGGCCGGCGTCGCGCTCGGCATGTGCGTGACGGCGCGCCAGCTCGGCGCGGAGGGCGACCTCATCCGCAACATCACGCTGTTCGCCATCCTCATCTACGAGCTGGTCGGTCCGCTGCTGACCAAAATGGCCCTGCAGGCCGCCGGCGAGATCCACCCGATGGAAGACGCCGTCAAGAACCGCCGCCAGATCAATCTGGAAAAGGCGAACGCAGAAAAGAAATAAGGCAGAGCAGCAGCCAATCTCCTGCGCCGGTGCGAGTTCTGCACACGGGAGAGGCAGCAACAAAAAGTACAGAAAAATCCGGAAGAACCCTTTATAGACTGGGTTCTTCCGGATTTTCTGCTGGTTTCACCACGATTGTCAGAGTTTATGAAAAACCGATTGTCCGACTGATTGGAAAAATAGCCAGATTCCATCTTGTCAAAATATTATTCGTATGGTATCCTAATAATGAATAGTACGAAGTCTTGATATTGCAATGTACAAAAATGCTAGTTGGAAGGCGAGGTGTATGCGCGGTAAAACGGCTCCCCGGGCAGCTGGAGCCATCCAGCACAGGCAACCGCGGCAGATGGACGACAAAGCCTCTGCGCGTAAGACACAGAGAAAACGACGCGATTGACAGGGAGGTACGAAGATGAAGAAACGATTGATAGCGCTGCTGCTTGCGTTTGTGATGGTGCTTGGCCTGACGGCAACGGTGTTTGCCGAGGGCGGCATCAGCATAGCGAGCATCCAGCCGGAAGCACCTACCCACACCTACATTTTCCAGGCAGGGGGGGGTAGAAATTGGAAGGCAAATCATCAAGCATAACGAATCGCTGAAGGATCCGGGCGTACCGTCTGCCCCGGCGGGGCAGCGGTTTGTCCGCTGGGATCCGGCGGTCTCCTTCGGTATGCCGGTCTCCGTGACACAGACCCAAACGATCACGGTACAGGCGATTTTTGAAACAGTCTATACCGTCTATTTCAAGCACGACGGCAGGACAGTCGCGACAAAGGAGCTGACGGATACCCAGCCGTCCGTATCGACGGGCGATGTGCTCGTACCGGTCGGGGCGGATGAGAAGCTGACCGGCTGGTATTTCGGCGAAACACGGTATGAAACCGTTTCAACGGCGGATTTTCCGCCTGGCAGCGATACGCTGATCCTGACCGCCAAAGTGGAAAAGGGGCACTGGATCCATTTTAACTCGGACGGCGGCAGCTACGTTGCGCCGCAGTTTGTGACCGGCAATACGATCCCGCCTGCCGACCCGGCCAGACCCGGTTTCTCGTTTGAAGGCTGGTACGAGGAAAGCGGAAATCGGTTCACATTTGGAAACCAGCTGACGAGCAATATCACGCTGACTGCCCACTGGAAGAGCAATACTTCCACAAAGTACACCGTCATCCACTGGCAGGAGAAAGCCGACGAGAGCGGCTGGTCCTTACACGAAACGGAAACAAAGACCGGAGGGACCGACGCACAGACAGCGGCTGCGGCAAAAAGCTATCCGGGCTTCACCGCGCAGACCATCACCCAGCAGACCATCAACGGCGACGGCTCAACCATCGTCAATGTCTATTATAAGCGGAATGTGTATGAAGTGAAGTTCTATGTGGATAAAGGATGGTTGATTTATAACTGGCAAGAGAAGACTGAATCCCGCATTACTGCCAAGTATGGTGCGAATATCAGCAAAAAGTGGCCGGGAGGAATCTGGGCTACCTCGCCGGGCGGATCGACTTTTCAAGCCAACATCGATACCATGCCGCGGAACGGAGCCAAATTCTACGAAACCAGCCAGGGAAGCGCGAAAGCGTACTACTACCTGGAGAGTCTTGCAGGTGTCTATGTGCTGGACCATACGGACACTGGTGGAGACAGTAGCTCTATAGTCACGAATGAAGACCGCTATCCGATCACCGGCTTTACCTGCAATACGGCAATAAGCGCCAAAAATGGAGACAGGTACAACGGTGCAAAATTCTATTATGACCGCAACAGCTACAAGATCGTCTTCATGAATCACGGCAGCAAGGAGAAAGAACTGGTCAGAAAATATGAGCAGTCTATTGCCGATGCCGATTATACGCCGACCGCTCCGGCCAATATGCAGGACTATACATTTGGCGGCTGGTTTGACAACGAAAAATGCGAGGGCAGCGCCTATGTCTTCACCGGTAAGACCATGCCTGCCCACAATCTCACACTCTACGCCAAATGGGTCCCAAAGACCTACTCGGTGACGGTGTATGACGTTGATCGGACAAAGATCCTCAGGACGTTTGACGTTCCGATGGGCAGGACCATCCCGGAAAGCCAGATGCCGGAAGACAAGGTCACGCTTGGTACAGGTGACACATTCCTCGGCTGGATGGACATGCAGGACCATATGCCGTTCCACTTCGATACGAGGATCCATCGGGACTATAAGCTCTATGCCAAAACAGGCAATGCAGAGCAATTTATGGTAACGTATGCCCTTGGTGATGGTTCTGGCAATGCACCTGTCGATTCCAACAAGTATGCAAGAGGCGCACAGGCTGTTGTTCTGCCAGCGACAGGCGTAACACCGCCGACGGGCAAGGTCTTCCTGTACTGGAGTGCAGCGAGAGACAGCACGCGCTGCTATCCCGGCGGAAAACTGACCGTGACCGGCAATATGACGCTGACGGCGGTCTATGGGCAGACGACGGAGGCTGTCACGGTAACCTACCACAGCAATTTTGCGACGGACGAGACTTACACGACAGCAGACATGCCGAATAACAGCACGATCACGCTGCCGGGATATACTGGCCTTGGCCTTCCGGAAAATCCGGGATATACCTTCGCCGGATGGAACACGCAGGCCGATGGATCGGGTACGACATACATGCCCGGCGAAAAGGTGCTTGTGGACACAATGGCTCCCGGCAACCACCTCTATGCGATATGGGTGAAGGGCACCGGCACACCGTATGAGGTCCATCATTATCTCGAACGTCTGGAAGGCGCGTATCCTTATGTGCCACATGAAAAGGATAACCTGCGGGGCGAGACTGGTGCGTGGACAGCAGCTGCGGCAAAGAGCTACGATGGCTTTACGCCGATGGGATTTGCGCAGGAAATGATCAAGGCCGACGGTTCGACGGTCGTAAAGATCTTTTATACCCGCAACAGCTATCTCCTCACGTATAAAGACAGTCTCAGCGCAGGAGTCTATGCATCGCAGACCTACAAATACGGCGCGGCAGTAACCGCCATCATTGCGCCTCCGACAAAAACAGGCTACACCTTTACCGGCTGGAGTCCCGCGGTTCCCGACAAAATGCCGGCCGTGGCGCTGACCGTCTATGCCCAGTGGAGAAAGACCACGCCGGATACGGTCGTCTTTGACCCGAACAACATTAACGGAAAAACGCTGGCTGCAAAGTCGCTGACGGTCTACTCCGGCTCCGCGCCGTGGGAGACCTTCGAGGTCGTCGTCAAAGAGCCTGCCGGGACACAACGTTCTTCCGGTACAGTCAGACTGTCCGGCGGCAGCCAGTCCGCCAGCTTTATCGGCTTTGACCTCATCACGTTCCCAGCGGCAGGGACCTATACCTTTACCGTCGGCGAGGTCGACCGGAACACCCGGTATATGAGCTATGACCGGAATCTGTACACGCTGACGGTCAAGGTTGAGGAAAAAGGCGGGATGCTTGTGATCAGCGATGTGTATTACACGAATGCCGCAGGCCGCTCCTACCGGGACTTCCCAATCGTCTTCTCCAACACATACGGCAGCTATACGCCATATGTCCCCGTTGTCCCGCCCAAAACGCCGGACAAGCTGAACGCGGATGATCACTTTGCCTATGTGATCGGCTACCCGGACGGCGGTGTACATCCGCATGCCACGATCACCCGCGCGGAGACGGCTACCGTCTTCTTCCGCCTCCTGACGGAAAAGACGCGGAAGGACAATCTCACGAAATACCATTCGTTCCGCGACGTTCCGCAGGGTGCGTGGTACAATGCAGCGGTCGCCACCATGGCAAAGCTCAAGATCATCACCGGCTATCCGGATGGCACGTTCCAGCCTGACGCGCCGGTCACCAGAGCGGAGTTTGCTGCGATTGCTGCCCGCTTCGATGAGAAGTCGGCCAGAACGACGGCCTCCTTCCGGGATATCTACGGGCATTGGGCGGAACGGTATATTTCCCGCTCGGCGGAGCTGGGCTGGATCCGGGGTTATACGGATAATACGTTCCGCCCGGATCAGAGCATCACCCGCGCCGAGGCGATGGCGCTCATCAACCGTGTGCTGAACCGCAACCCGGAAAGCAAGGACGATCTGCTTCGCAGCATGAACATCTTCAACGACAATCTGGACACTGCCAAATGGTACTACCTGGATGTGCAGGAGGCGGCAAACAGTCACGATTTTATCCGTAAGGCCAACGGGTATGAGATGTGGAAGAAGCTGCGTGCAGATCCGGACTGGAAAGCGCTGGAGCGGTAAAAGAAAGAGCAGGAGAGTACACCCATGGGGATGCCGCGCCTGCGGCATCCCCGACCATAAACGAGGAAGGAAAGAAGACGTATGAAAGCAACCGGGATCGTCAGAAGAATAGACGAGCTTGGCAGAATCGTCCTGCCGATTGAGCTGCGGCGGACGATGGATATTGAGGAGCGGGACAGGGTCGAGATCTATCTGGAGGGAGATCTGATTATTGTCCGTAAGTTTGAGCAGACCTGTCTGTTCTGCGGCACAGCGCGGAATCTGATTGCTTTTAAGGAGAAAAGCGTATGCAGGGACTGCATCCGCGCACTCAACAAAAAAGCCGACGATTAAAAGAAGAGCCCCATATGCACAGACAGCGGAAGCACCGAACATACGGTGTTTCCGCTGTTTGCCGAAAATCAGCAGGAATAGAAAAGCATACAGGCTCCGATTCTGCGCGCTCCATCCGGATACCGAACGTGGAAGAAGCAGCGCTGACGGAGCGATTAGGAGAGACAGAGCCGGGAAAGTCTGCCTTATCCTTTCACCGCACCGGCGGTGAAACCCTGGATGAAGCACCGCTGCAAAAACACGAAGATCACCGTGACCGGGACGGCCGCGACGATGGAGGCCGCAACTGGCAGGTCTGAAGGCATTTTATGGGCGGTTTCTTGACAAGAACGGCGTTTGCTGGTAAATTGGAAATATAAATAAGACAAAGACCTAATTATAAATTTGGGAAGAGGAGGATGCAGACGATGAAGAAGAGAATCATTCGCGGATGTTTGCGGATCGCAATTCTGGCGGTCGCGGGCGGTGTGCTTGGATGGCTGAGCAGCATCCTGTTCGGTGAACGTGCGCTCATTACAGAGCTCCCCGTTGTGGTGACCCTGGGCGCGAGCGTTGGCATTTTGTCCGGTGTTGTGTTGTTCCCGGAGAAAGCATAGCTGCAGACTGCAGAGCCCCGGGGAGCAGAAGATAGGAAGCAGACAGAAGAACTGGCGCGAAACGCCGGGAAAGGAGCGGGATATGGCAATCAAGGCAATTACAACGGACAGTTTCCGGGATGATGTGTTGAAAACGAGAAAGCCGGTTCTGGTGAAGTTCTGGGCGCCGTGGTGTGGGTATTGCCGCGCACTCGCACCGGCGCTGGAGTCAATTGAAAAGCAGTATGAGAATCTGCTTTCCGTTGGGCGTATCAATTTTGATACGGAAACAGCTGTGGCGCGCAGATATAACATTCATAAGCTGCCGACTCTGCTGCTGTTTATCAACGGAGCCGTGGCTGGATTCCTGATCGATCCTTCTTCTGAGAAGGAGATCGACGCATTTTTAAAGAAAATGCTCGGACTGAATGTAGGAGGTCTGTATGGCAAACATGTATGATATTGTGATCATCGGCGGCGGCCCCGGCGGGTATTCGGCTGCATTATATGCCGCGAGAGCAGGGTTGCATGTGGCTGTGATTGAGAAGCGGGCCATTGGCGGGCAGGCAATCCGAAGTGAAAATATTGAGAACTATCCGGGCTTCGACGCCGGGATCGACGGGCTGAGCCTGAGCGAAAAAATGCAGCGCGGCGCAGAGCGGTTCGGTGCGGAAATGGTGACAGACGAGGTGCGCCGCGTACACCTGATGCAGCCAGTCAAGGTGATTGAAGCGGCGAAGCAGACCTATCAGGCACCCACCGTCATTCTGGCGACCGGTGCGCCGCCCAGAAAGCTCGGTGTGGAGGGCGAGGAGGAGATGCTGGGACGCGGTGTTCACTATTATGCCGCTTGCCGCGCTATGATGTACCGGCGAAAAACAGTTGCAGTGATCGGGGAGGGGGAGCAGGCTGCCGAGGCGGCGATGCTCCTTTCCCGCATCGCCAAGCGAGTCTGTCTGGTACATAGAGGCGACCACATGGAGATCAGTCCGGCCTATGCAGGCAAGCTGAAAATGATGCGAAACATTGAACGCTACGCGGGAAGCGAGATCCAGGCATTTTTACATGCAAACTGGGTCTCCTGCATCCGCATTCGGGAACAGCGGGGCGGTGAACTCTGGAATCTGCCATGCGACGGCGCATTTATCTGCCTCGGCGGCGTACCGGAAACAAACCTGCTTCATGGACAGATCGCGCTGGATAAACAGGGTTACATTCTCGCCAATGAAACAACCATAACCAATCTTCCGGGTGTTTTCGCAGCTGGTGACGTTCGGACGAAGCTGCTCCGGGGCATTCTGACTGCCGCAGCAGATGGCGCGGCGGCTGCACAGCAGGCGGAGCGGTATATTGTAGAAAACATCTGATCTGAAAAGCAGGGAAGGGGCGTATCCATGAAACTTACATTCATTGGCGCAGCGCATGAGGTGACAGGAAGCTGCACGCTTCTGGATTGCTGTGGGGGAAACTTCCTGATCGACTATGGTATGGAGCAGGGAGTCAACGTTTTTGAAAACGTGCCGCTCCCGGTATTGCCCGGACAGATCGACGCGGTTTTTCTGACGCACGCGCATATTGATCATTCCGGTTTATTACCGCTTTTATACAATCATGGGTTTCGAGGAACGGTTTTTGCAACGAAAGCAACTTGTGAGCTCTGTAATATTATGTTGAAAGATTCCGCTCACATTCAGGAATTTGAGGCAGAGTGGAGAAACCGTAAGGCACGCCGTGCAGGTAAGCCGGAAGTGACACCGATGTACAATATGGAGGATGCACAGGGTGTTCTGGAACATTTCGTGGAATGTTCCTACAATGAGAAGGTTGAAATCTGTGAGGGACTCACGGTTCGCTTTATTGATGCCGGACACCTGCTTGGTTCTTCTTCCATTGAGATGTGGGTGACCGAAGAGGGAGAGAGCAGAAAGCTGGTCTTTTCCGGTGATATCGGAAATGGAAACCGGCCATTGATCAAAGATCCAGAATACATCCATGACGCAGATTATGTCATCATGGAATCAACCTATGGCAATCGGAATCATGATACACAACCGGATTATGCGGTTGAACTTGCAAAAGTAATCAACGCGACATTTACGAAGGGCGGTAATCTGGTTATTCCAGCATTTTCCGTTGGTCGTACGCAGGAAATGCTTTATTACATGCGTCGGATCAAAACAGAAAATCTGTTGCCGGAATATCAGAATTTTGAGGTATATATTGATAGCCCGCTCGCGGTGGAAGCAACAAATATCTTCCACAAAAACGTGGCTGAATGTTTCGATGAGGATGCGCTTGCATTGATTGAGTCAGGTGTCAATCCAATTCAGTTTGACGGATTAAAAGTTGCGATAACAAGTGATGAATCCAAGATGATCAATGTCAATGCAAAGTCAAAAGTTATTATTTCTGCATCGGGAATGTGTGAAGCAGGTCGTATCCGCCATCATTTAAAGCATAATTTATGGCGTTCAGATTCTACGATACTTTTTGTTGGTTATCAGGTGCCGGGAACATTGGGCCATTCGTTACTGAACGGAGTCAAAAAGGTAAAACTTTTCGGAGAGGAAATTGAGGTCAGAGCAAGCATTGTAAACCTTCCGGGTATCAGTGGTCATGCGGACCGGGATCATCTGACCGCATGGATTGCAAACTTTAAGAAGCCGCCGAAGAAAGTGTTTATTGTACATGGCGAGGAAACCACCGCGGTAGAGTTTGCGGAACATGTCAAAAACGATGTGGGATTTGATGCTTTGGCTCCATATAGCGGGGATGCGTATGATCTGCTTACCGGAGAACAGATCGCACAGGGCAGCAGACAGCTTGTGGAGAAAAAGACACAGGGTGTTTACCGTGCAAAATCCGGCGCGTTTGACCGCCTGATGATTGCAGGAGAACGTCTCATTGCCGTTATTAAAAAATGTCAGGGCATGGCGAATAAAGATCTTGGAAAGTTTGCGGATCAGATCAATTCGCTCTGCGATAAGTGGGACCGGTAAATTTGAGGGGAAAGCGGGACTTAAGTCCCGCTTTTTCCATGTCCGGAACAACCGGATGAAAATGAATAAAAAAACAGCACATGGGAATCCTTTATTATAAATCCAATTATAACGGAGGAATCCCATGTCTACGTACAAAGTTGAAATCTGCGGGGTAAATACGGCCCAGCTGCCAATACTGAAAGAAGAAGAAAAAGATGAACTTTTCAAAAAGATAAAAGCCGGCGACAAGGCATCCAGAGAAACCTACATCAAGGGAAATCTCCGGCTGGTATTATCCGTGATCAAACGGTTTAATAATCATAATGAAAATGTGGACGATCTGTTCCAGATTGGCTGTATCGGACTGATGAAGGCAATAGATAATTTTGATACGAGTGTCGGGGTGAAATTTTCCACTTATGCGGTTCCGATGATTATCGGTGAAATTCGCCGGTATCTGCGGGATAACAGCAGTTACCGCATTCCGCGTTCGCTGCGCGATATTGCATATAAAGCCATGCAGGCAAAGGAACGGCTGGCAAAAAATGCACAAAAGGAACCGACTCTCGAAGAGATTGCAGCCGAATGTGAGATTCCGGTGGAGGATGTGGTGTATGCCCTGGATGCCATCCAGACGCCCTTAAGTCTGTTTGATCCGGTCTATACGGATGGAGGGGACACCCTGTATGTGATGGATCAGATTTCGGACAAGAAAAACAAAGAAGAGCACTGGGTGGAGGATTTGTCACTTTCCGATGCCCTGTCACATCTGAATGAACGGGATGAGCATATCATCCGTCTGCGTTTTTTTGAGGGAAAGACACAGATTGAAGTCGCGGATGAAATTCATATTTCGCAGGCGCAGGTGTCGCGGCTGGAGAAAAATGCGTTAAAAAGTATGCAGGGGTATCTGCGTACATGATAGCGGCCTGTTGTAAAATGGTTTTGTTATTGCTATAATGTGGAATATACAAAACGGAGAGGAAAAGAAATATCCGGCAGTAGAAAATTGCATTCTTGCTTTTTGCGGTGTACTGTGCTATACTGTCAACCGTTGCAGATTCTGTAAACAGGGGATTGCACGAAAAATTACCGAGTGTTCGAGACCTTCCACTCGTAAAACAAAACTAAAGGAGACAAATGGATATGAGAGACAAAAAGGTAACATTTATTGTTCAGGCTGCTGTGATTGCAGCACTTTATGTAGTGCTGACTTTTGTAGCCAACGCACTGGGACTTGCATCCCACACGATTCAGGTACGCTTTTCCGAAGCACTGTGTATCCTGCCTGTTTTTACGCCGGCAGCGATTCCGGGATTGTGGATTGGCTGTCTGCTTGCAAATCTTTTGACAGGCGCCGTGATCTATGATGTCATTTTCGGAAGCATTGCCACACTCATCGGTGCATTCTTTACCTACAAGCTTCGCAATACAGGCAAATGGACAGCCCCGATCCCGCCGATCGTTTCCAACATTGTGATCGTTCCTCTTGTGCTTCGTTACGGATATGGCATTAACCTTCCTATCCCGTTTATGATGCTCACAGTAGGAGCCGGCGAATTTATCTCAGCCGGTGTGATCGGTATGATCCTTCTTGG
>ERZ779874.3759-NODE-3759-length-10972-cov-3.465513_pt1 | contig 10972 bp, 10 predicted proteins | sample MGYA00511031_ERZ779874 | MGnify/ENA primary metagenome ERZ779874 (study PRJEB29588, sample SAMEA2156850) | human gut metagenome | biome: human gut; feature: human-associated habitat; material: faeces | place: Denmark | collected 2008/2010 ...
CACTGCCTCCTTGGACATTTTTCCACTTTTGTCCGCATATTCCGTAAGAACCTCTCTCAGGTTTCGTGCCATCGCTTCCTTTTGTATCTCATCCTCTATGCCAAAATCTGTCTCTTCCAAAAGTTCAACTTCCGCTTTGAGATACGGTTCTTTTTCACTGATCCCGGTCAATCTTCCTCTCTGTTCTCCTGAGACAAGAACCCGCACAATTTTCTTCGGCAATTTAATGACCTGCCGGACTGTGGCAACTGTTCCGATACTGTATACATCTTCCTGTCCCGGATCTTCTGTCTCTATGGACTTCTGGTCATGAAGCATGGCTGCTTCCACGGCACGGATGGATTTCTCTCTGCTCACATCAAAATGTACGACCATCTCCGGCATGATCGTCAGTCCTCTCAGAGCGACCATCGGAAGGCTTTTCATTACGCTGTCCATTTCTTTTCCTCCATTCTTATTTTTATGTCCTTCTATTTGAATCTATTCTTCTCCTCTTACAGACTACCATGCGTAAAAAAAGCGGGTGGATGGGATTCGCCATCACGCCCGCCTTTTTTATGCACTCTCTGATGTCAGGAACGACTTTCTTTCTTCGCCGTCACGCGTATATCTTGGCGGTTCTGTTCCGAGAACTGCTTCTTTCGTGATCCGGCATTCTTTAATTGTCTCATCAGATGGTACTGTAAACATCGTATCCATCATGATATTTTCCATGATTGCACGAAGACCACGGGCTCCTGTCTTACGCTTCAGAGTCGTATCGGCAATCTCCAGCAGTGCATCCTTATCAAACTCAAGCTTCACTCCGTCCAGCTCAAGCAGCTTCTGATACTGCTTTACGATCGCACTCTTTGGTTCTGTCAGAATACGGATCAGTGCATCCCGATCCAGAAGATCCAGTGACACTGTCACAGGAAGTCGTCCCACCAGTTCCGGGATCAGACCAAATTTCACAAGATCCTGAGGAAGTGCCTCCTGAAGCAGCACATCCATATCGTATTCATGCTTTGTTGCAATCTCTGCATTAAATCCGATCGACTTTCTGTCGATCCGGGTCTCTATAATCTTATCAATTCCTTCAAAAGCTCCACCACAGATAAATAAGATATTCGTCGTATCAATCTGAATAAACTCCTGATGCGGATGCTTTCTTCCGCCCTGCGGCGGAACGGAAGCTACAGTTCCCTCCAGGATTTTCAGCAGTGCCTGCTGTACACCCTCGCCGGAAACATCTCGTGTGATCGAAGCGTTTTCGGATTTTCTTGTGATTTTATCGATCTCATCGATGTAGATGATTCCGTGCTCAGCGCGCTCGATATCATAGTCTGCTGCCTGAATGAGGCGGAGCAGAATGTTTTCTACGTCCTCGCCGACATAACCTGCCTCGGTGAGCGCCGTTGCGTCTGCAATTGCAAACGGAACGTTGATCAGTTTGGCCAGTGTCTGTGCCAGATACGTTTTTCCGGAACCGGTCGGTCCGAGCATCAGAATGTTGCTCTTCTGCAGTTCGATGTCGGAGGATGCACCGGAAAGCACTCGTTTGTAATGGTTGTAAACAGCAACGGAGAGCACTTTTTTCGCCTCATCCTGTCCGATTACGTAGTCATCCAGAAATGCTTTGATTTCCTTTGGTTTGATCAGGTTGATCTCGTCGGTATTCTGCTCGCCGTACAGATCCTCAAACTCTTCCTGAATGATCTCCGAGCAGATTGCCACGCAGTCATCACAGATGTATGCCCCGTCCGGGCCTGCGATCAGCTTGCGTACCTGGTCTTCTGTCTTTCCGCAGAAAGAGCAGCGGATCTTGGTATCATTCCCTTTTATAGCCATCGTTTTCTTCCTTTCAACATATTACAACTAAACCTTATCGCCGGATAAGGCAAAAGGTGCCACAAAAGCCTCATTGCCGGAACTACGCTTTTGGACACCTTTCCTCTCTTATCGGTTCGTAATTACATTATCAATCAGACCGTATGCTTTTGCTTCCTCTGCGGACATGTAGTTGTCACGCTCGGTATCGATCTCAATCTGTTCCAGCGGTTTTCCTGTATTTGCCGCCAGAATTTCATTTAATTTCCGTTTGGTTTTCAGAATCTGTTCTGCAACGATTTTGATCTCGGTTGCCTGACCCTGTGCACCGCCGGATGGCTGATGAATCATGATTTCAGAGTTTGGCAGAGCCATTCTCTTTCCTTTGGTACCGCCGGCAAGAAGGAATGCTCCCATGCTGGCAGCCATACCGATACAGATCGTGGATACATCACATTTGATGTACTGCATCGTATCGTAGATAGCAAGTCCTGCGCTTACAGAACCTCCCGGACTGTTGATATACATGTGGATATCTTTTCCCGGATCTTCAGACTCCAGGAACAGAAGCTGTGCAACGATCAGGTTTGCCGATACGTCGGTAACTTCCTCTCCCAGAAAAATAATACGGTCGTTCAGCAGTCTTGAATAAATATCGTAACTTCTCTCTCCCCTGCTTGTCTGCTCGATGACATAAGGTACAAAACTCATTCAATTGCCTCTCTTTCCGAGGTCTTACACCTCTTTTGCGCTGTCGGCCATGAGAGTTACTGCTTCCTGAACAGCGAGATCTTTCTTCATCTGCTCTTTCTCATATTCGCCAACGAGCTCTTTGAATTTATCCAGCTCCATTTTGTACATTTCAGCCATTTTAGCCAGCTCTTCGTCCAGCTTCTCATCGCTGATCTGGATGTTTTCTGCTTCTGCAACTTTCTCAAGTACCAGTCTGCTCTCGATTCTCTTAACAGCCTGCGGTTTCATCTGCTCTTTTAAGGAATCAACGGTAGCGCCTGTAAACTGCATGTACTGCTCCATGGACAGACCCTGGGACTGGATTCTTCTTGCGAAATCGTCAACCATGTTCTCTACCTGCGTATCGATCATAGCTTCCGGAATCTCCATTGTTGCGTTCTCTACTGCTTTATCTACAACAGCGTTCTCTTTTTCCGTCTTAGCCTGCTCTTCTTTTTTCTTGGTCAGGTTGTCTTTGATTTCTTTTTTGTACTCATCCAGAGTATCGAACTCGGAAACGTCTTTTGCGAAGTCGTCATCAAGTGCCGGAAGCTCTTTTGCTTCGATTTTGTGGATGGTGCATTTGAATACTGCTGCTTTTCCAGCAAGCTCTTCTGCCTGATAATCCTCTGGGAAAGTAACGTTTACTTCCTTCTCCTCTTCCAGAGCTGCGCCAACGAGCTGCTCTTCGAATCCCGGAATGAAGGAATGGGAGCCAAGGGTCAGCGGATAATCTTTTCCAGCGCCGCCGTCGAACGGAACGCCGTCTACAGAACCTTCGAAGTCAAGTGTAACGGTATCTCCGTCTGCTGCCGGACGATCCTCTACATTGATGGTTCTTGCATTTTTCTCCTGCTCTTTTTTCAGCTCAGCTTCTACTTCTTCATCTGTAACGGTTGTGTCAGCTTTTGCTACTTCCAGACCTTTGTACTCGCCAAGGGTAACTTCCGGTTTTACTGCTACAGTTGCGGTAAAGATGAAAGCTTTGCCTTTTTCGATCTGCTCTACGTTGATCTCCGGACGGGATACGATGTCCAGTTTGCTCTCTTCTGCTGCTTTGGAATACTCTTCCGGAACAAGGCTGTTTACAGCATCCTCATAGAATACTGCCGGGCCATACATTTTTTCTACCATAGCTCTCGGAACTTTTCCTTTACGGAAGCCCGGAACGCTGATGTTCTTTTTCTGTTTCTGGTAAGCTTTCTCCAGTGCTTTCTCTAATTCTTCAGCCGGAACCTCAATGGTAAGTTTGGCCATATTCTTTTCTAAATTTTCGACCTGTACACTCATTTTATCAATTTCCTCCTTGATTTATCTGAAAAGCGGCAGAAAACCTGCACACCTCTCCATTCTACAGTCATTTATCGAGTATAGCATACTCTTTTCAAAAACGCCAGTGATTTTTTTATATTTCTATGGTTTTTAGGCTTTTTTTAGCAATGAAATACGATTTTTTCCGCCATTTCTTTTGCTTTGTCTTCTCCCTGCAGAACACGGATCAGCTCCAGTGCGAAGTCAGTGGCTGCTCCCATGCCGCGGCCGGTGGTCACATTTTTGTCGGTGACTGCCGGTACATCGAGTACGTTTGCGCCTGCCAGCTTTTCTTCAAATCCCGGGAAGCAGACGGCGTTTTTATCTTTTAAGATGCCCATCACACCAAGGATGCTCGGCGCTGCGCAGATGGCTGCCAGTTTCTTTCCCTGATCGTCATAGGAACGGATCAGCGCTGCGAGCGTCTCGTTTCCGGCCAGATTTAATGTACCCGGCATTCCGCCCGGAAGTACCAGCATGTCTCCGTCATCAAACTCTCCCTCTTCGATGGTTTCATCTGCAAGAATGGTGATTTTGTGGGATCCTGTTACTTCTTTTCTTCCCATAATAGAAACGGTGCATACGTCTTCTCCGGCTCTGCGCAGCAGATCCACCGGGGTCAGTGCCTCAATCTCTTCACATCCGTCTGCCAGAAATACATAAATCTTTGCCATGGTTTTGTCCTCCTGTGTTGTATGATCAGTCTCGTGTGTTTTGTCACGTGATATTCTCTGCTTTTCTTTGTAACAAACCGCCGCTATTATACCACATTTTTCCGCAGAATGCTTGCATTTCATAAAAATTTCAGGACTTTTTTCGCAAAAAGCCGGATTTCGCTTAACATCACGGGAAAAGCATGGTAAACTCTTGAAAAAAGCAGTGATGCAATCACGAGAAGGAGTCTCTTTTATGGAAATCGAACGCAAATACCTTCTGGATCAGCTTCCGGAAAATCTTACAAGCTATCCATGTAAAAAAATCGAGCAGGGCTATCTTTCCACCGAACCGGTTGTCCGCATCCGCCGCTCTGACGACGAATATTATCTGACCTACAAGTCAAAAGGGCTGATGGTGCGTGAAGAGTATAATCTTCCGCTCACAAAGGAATCCTACCTGCATCTGCGGGAAAAGGCAGACGGCGTTCTCATCTCAAAAACACGCTATCTGCTGCCGCTTACCGGAACGGATCTGACGATCGAGCTCGATGTCTTTGATGCGCCGTATGAAGGCCTTTACCTCGCAGAGGTGGAGTTTCCGGACGAAGCATCCGCAAACGCCTTTGTTCCTCCGGTATGGTTTGGAAAGGATGTAACCTATTCTTCCGATTATCACAACAGTACGCTCAGTAAAGGAAAAAAGCTATAAATTACCAGAAAAAATCCCGGTGCCTTTTCCACGGCTGCCGGGATTTTTCCGCTCGTTTGTTTTTTTACTCTTTTTTGTGCTTGCTTTTTGCTTGTTTTGGTTTGTTTTTTTTGTGCATACATTCTTTATTTTGCTGCTTTCACATTAGCGTCATTCTGTCAAAGCGGCGGTGCTGCTCCTTCTAATCCACTCCCTTTGATTTCCGGATGCAGGCTCGTGTTGCATCAATAACAGCACTTCTCAGGTTCTCCCGCTCCAGTACGGCAACCGCTTCGATGGTGGTTCCGCCTGGCGAGCAGACCATGTCTTTTAATTCTCCCGGGTGCATTCCTGTCTCGAGAAGCATTTTGGCGCTTCCAAGGACAGACTGTGCAGCAAATTCATATGCCTGTTTTCTCGGCATTCCTTCAGCTACGGCCGCATCTGCAAGAGCCTCCAGGAAAAGAAATACGTACGCCGGCGAGCTTCCGCTGACACCTGTGACGGTATCCATCAGATACTCCGGAACAACTTCTGCGCGGCCAAAGCTTTTCAGGAGGGTTAAAACGAGCTGCAGCTCTTCCTCCGTCACGAGATCATTGGCACAGACGCCGGTCATTCCTTCTCCGACGAGTGCTGGTGTGTTTGGCATGGTGCGAATTAACTTTGTTGGTTTTCCGATTTCTGTACCCAGCCATTGTAAAGACTTACCGGGAAGAATCGATACGATAATCTTCTCGGGTGAGATGAAGTTTTTGACGAGGTTTATTATATTTTTTATTTGGTTTGGCTTTACTGCCAGGAATACAAGATCGGATCCGGCTACGACCGCTTCGTTCTCCGTAGTCGCCTGGACTCCAAACTGGTTGGTCAAGCGTTCCACACTTTTCTCCGTGCGGACCGATACCAGAATGTCATCTGCAGATACAACTCCTTTTTGGATCATTCCGCCAATCATGGCACTCGCCATGTTGCCGCCGCCGATAAAACCTACTTTCATGTCTGTTCGCCTCCGTATGCCTGTGTTGTAAAAAATATATGCGACACCCATAGTATGCAACAAAATTTACTTTTTTGCAATACTTTTTCTCTATTTTTCTGCTTTTCTTTTACAATTTTCTTTATTTTTTTCGAATGAAATGTCGCTGTTTGTCGACGAATGTCGAAAAGTGTCTTTTTCTGTCTTTTTTCGCTTTTCTATTCCGCCGGAATCAGCCTTTGGCGGCGGCCTCTTCGGCGTATTTTGTTGTCACGAGTGTCTTGTACGATGCCTTTTTCTCCAGCTCTCCCGCCTGCTCCAGAATCTCCTGCAGAAGATCAAAACTTTCTTCCTCAAAGATCAGATTTTCTTTCCACGTATCCTGCTCATAGTAGCGGCGCACGATCGCGGTGATGGTTTCCAGCTCGGTTTCTGCAAACTGCGGCGCAATCACTTCTGCAATCTCCTCCGGTGTGTGCGTCTGCACGAAGTCCATTCCCTTCTGCAGTGCCTTCGTGAATTTTTCTACGGTTGCGCCGTGCGTTTTCAGATAACTCTGTTTGACGCTGTACGACGTATACGGCACATACCCGGATTCCGTTCCGACCGATGCCACGACATAGCCGTCGCCCTTCTGCTCGAGCAGTGTCGCGGACGGTTCAAATTCAATCGTATAATCCCCCTGCCCGCCGGAGAACGCGGCAGCTGTGGAACCAAAATCGATGCTCTGGTTGATGTTTACGTCTTTTTTATCAATCCCTTTCTGCGCCAGAACATACTCAAAGACCATTTCCGGCATACCGCCTTTTCTTCCCCCTAATACCTCTTTGTTTTTCAATTTCTCCCAGGTAAACGAATTGTCTTTCTCTCTTCCCACAACAAAGTTTCCCGCCCGCTGCGTCAGCTGCGCGAAGTTCACAACCGGGTCTGCGGTTCCCTCGAGGTACGCGTAGACGGTTGCCTCCGCCCCCATAAACCCGATATCCGCCTCGCCGGAAATCATCGCCGTCAGCACTTTATCTGCACCAAATCCTGTCATCAGCGTCAGATCAATGCCCTCATCCGCGAAATACCCCTCCTCAATTGCCACATACTGCGGGGCGTAAAAAATGGAGTGGGCAACCTCATTTAATGTCACCTGCTCCACTTTTTCTTTTGTCTCATCTTTTGCCCCGCATCCCGCCAGCGTCACTGCCGCCATTGCCAGTACAAGCGCACCTGTCAGCCATTTTCCTTTCATCAACAGATTCTCCTGTTTTTTCATTCTAACCTTAGAATATGATTTCCCGGTAAAAATGCGTGCAAAAAACGAAGGAGAAATGTTCGAATTTCGTTTCTCCTTCGTTTCTTATTTCTTCTCTTGTTTTTCTTTTGCCTTCTGTTCTTCTTTCGTCCGGATTTTGTCTTCGTACATTTTCTTTTCATTCTACAATCTACCTTATCGCTCCATCAACACATTTAGGCTTCCTTTTCCGAAATTTTCTATTTTGAAAAACAAATTGAGGATCTCCGCAAAATTTGTTATAGTAAGGGTAATTCAAACAGTTACAAAGGAGGCTATTATGAAAATAAAATCAGTTGCTGTTCTGGGCGCCGGAGCGGTTGGGTCTTATGTGATCTGGGGGCTTTCGGAGAAAAAGGACATCCGGCTTGGCGTTATCGCGTCCGGGGAACGGGCGAAGCGTCTGAAAAACAAAGGATGCAAAATTAACGATACGGTTTATCACCCGGAGGTATGGACACCGGAAGAGGCACACGGCGTGGATTTTCTGATCGTCTCGCTCAAATACGGCGCACTGCCGGGGGCTCTTGACAATATTACTGCCGTTACCGGCGAGAATACTGTGATCATGAGTCTGATGAACGGCGTGGACAGTGAGGAGATCATCGCGCAAAAAGTCGGTGCGGAGCATCTGCTTCATGCTGTTATCAAAGTAGCTTCTCATAAAGAGAATGACGGCTACGTTTTCAACCCTGAGGCGACGCTCGGCATCATTTTCGGCGAAGTTTCGGCTCCGTACGACAGTGAGCGTGTGCAGGCTGTTCTGGATCTGTTCTCCGGCACAGGGCTGCATTACCGGGCAACCGATTGTATTTTAGAGGAAATATGGAGCAAATTCCGGCTGAATGTCTGCAATAACCTGCCGCAGGCTATTCTCGGTGCCGGGGTCGGCTGCTACCGCGACAGTGTACATATGAAGGCGATCAGCGACGGACTCCGCGCAGAACTGATAGCGATTGCGGAGGCAAAGGGAATTGATATCAGCAAGGCGGATGTCTCCTCGGGACGCGGAAGTGCGGTTCCGCCGACGGCGCGCTACTCGACGCTCCAGGATCTCGATGCGGGACGCCATACGGAAATTGATATGTTCTCGGGTGCGCTGATCCGCATGGGAAAAGAGCTTGGAATTCCAACGCCTTACAATGAATTTACGTACCATATGATCAAAGCACTGGAAGAGAAAAACGACGGACGGTTTGACTACAGCGGAAGCGAAGAACCGCTCTGGGCGAAATAGATACGATAGGAGAATCTCACGATGAAAGAAATCAAATGGGCTGTACTCGGATGCGGTGTGATTGCAAATGAAATGGCGGTCGCACTGCAGAAAAACGGAAAGAATATTTACGCAGTCGGCAACCGGACCCATGAGAAGGCGGCTGCTTTTGCGGAGAAATATGGAATTGGAAAAGTTTACGATGATTTCCATGAGATGTTTACCGATCCGGAGGTCGATGTCATTTATATCACGACGCCGCACAACACGCATCTTGGCTTTATGAAAGAGGCGATTGCCAATGGAAAACACATTCTCGTTGAGAAATCGATTACGCTGAACAGCGACGAGCTCGACGAGGCCATAGCGCTTGCAAAAGAAAAAGGTGTCATCATCGGAGAGGCAATGACGATTTACCATATGCCGATCTACAAAGAGCTGAAAAAAATTCTCGACTCCGGCCGTCTCGGCAGAGTCAATCTGATCACGATGAACTTCGGCAGTTTCAAAGAGTACAACATGAAGAACCGCTTCTTCAACCGGAATCTCGCAGGCGGCGCGATGCTTGATATCGGCGTATACGCACTCTCCTTCCTCCGCTGGTTCTTCGACTCCAAGCCGGATCAGCTCCTTTCCCAGGTAAAGCCCGCTCCGACCGGTGTGGACGAGCAGGCCGGCCTCCTTCTCACCAATCAGGAAGGACAGATGGCAAGTGTGATGCTCTCTCTCCACTCCAAACAGCCGAAACGCGGCATGGTTTCCTGTGAGAACGGATTTATCGAGATCATGGAGTACCCGCGTGCCTGGGAAGCAAAAATCACAGACGCTTCCACCGGCGAATCCGAAATCATCAAAGCCGGTGACAACGCCGATGCACTCGCCTATGAGCTCGCCGACATGGAACGCGCCATCAATGGAGATGCATCTGCCATGCACCTCGACTACACGAAGGACGTCATGGATCTGATGACCTCCTTCCGCAGAACCTGGGGCTATACGTACCCGGAGGAAGAAAAATAAAATTCGCACATCAAAAGCCCCTGCCCGGCACACATCAGATGCCGGGCAGGGGCACTTCTTTTCACCTGCAATACTCTGCAATTTTCTTTTTCAGTAATTCCGCATCAATCGGCTTTGCGATATGCACGTTCATGCCGGCCTCTTTTGCGGCCTGCCGGTCTTCAACAAAGGCGTTGGCGCTCATGGCGAAAATCGGAATGGAGGCGGCATCATCACGTCCATGACTTCCACGCATATTTTATACTTCATTTTACGCTGATATTATTTTCTCTTTCAACCCAAATAACATTACATTTCCAATATTTTGCATGTCTTTTTTATTTTTCTGAATTTTTTTAAAATCTTCCGTTTTTCTCTTGCACAATTGTTTTTATGCGTATATAATTGTCTGCAGAAAGCAAAGGGGAGCTCGCGTGCGAAGCGGGCTGAGAGTAGGATGCATCTCCTAGACCCTGAACCTGATTTGGGTAATGCCAACGTAGGGAGATACGATATGCACATTTTCTGCAGATATACCTCCACGTATATCTGCTTTTTTAATCTCTATGAACACATCATCAACAGGTTCTTCCAGTAACACAAGGGAATTTGCTTCTGCAAAAATACTCACACAGGAGGAACAAAAAATTATGTTAGGCACTTGTCTTGACAATGTCAGAAAAACAACCCCTCTCGTACACAACATCACAAATTACGTTACGGTAAACGATGTCGCCAATATTCTGCTGGCATGCGGCGCAAGCCCGATCATGTCCGATGAACCGGAGGATGTCGAGGATATCACCTCCATCTGCGGCGGTCTGAACATCAACATCGGAACGCTGCACAGAACGAGCATCGACGGCATGTACCGTGCCGGTGCAAAAGCAGCTTCGCTCGGCCACAAAATCCTGCTCGATCCAGTCGGCGCAGGCGCAAGCCACTTACGTACTTCGACCGCAGTCGGACTGATGGAAAAAATCCCGTTCACCGTCATCCGCGGAAATATTTCCGAAATCAAAACACTGGCACTCGGAAGCGGAACGACAAAGGGTGTTGACGCAGACGTTGCCGATAAAGTAACAGACGAAAACCTCGACAGCGCCGTTGCTTTTGCAAAAAACTTTGCGAAAGACCACAACTGTGTTGTCGCCATCACAGGAGCGATCGACCTCGTTGCCGATGCTGACACCTGCTACGTGATCCGCAACGGACGCGCCGAGATGGGAAGCATCACCGGAACAGGCTGCCAGCTCTCCGGCATGATGACCGCTTACCTCGTTGCCAACCCCGGCGAGCC
>ERZ779874.3763-NODE-3763-length-10964-cov-2.848657_pt1 | contig 10964 bp, 9 predicted proteins | sample MGYA00511031_ERZ779874 | MGnify/ENA primary metagenome ERZ779874 (study PRJEB29588, sample SAMEA2156850) | human gut metagenome | biome: human gut; feature: human-associated habitat; material: faeces | place: Denmark | collected 2008/2010 ...
AAGGCATTTCAGGCTGTTTGATTCCAAAACCGAAGGATTTTATCCGAGAAGGTGATGAAAAGCTGACGCTGGAGCAGGCGCTTTCCAGACACCAGTTCAAAAAAGTCTATCTGATGATCGGCATCAACGAGATGGGCACGGGAACGCCGGAATCATTTTTTGAAGCCTATGCGAGGGCGGTATATAAGATTCGGGAGCTGCAGCCGGACGCGATTATTTTCGTGCAGGGAATCATGCGCGTGGCGGGGCAGAAAAACGCTTCCGATCCAGTATTTAATAACACAAACATCAATATCCGCAATGTGGAAATCGAAACACTCGCAAACGGAAAGGATATTTTTTATATTGACGTCAACGAAGCGGTTTGCGATGAAAACGGCAATTTATACGCGGATTGGACATTTGACCAGATCCACCTGAAAGCGAAATATTATCAGGTCTGGGAGAATTTCTTGATGGAACACGGAATCGTAAAAAAGTAAGCGGAAAGAATTAGTGAAAATTATCTTGACAAAGGCAAAAGGCGTCTGTATAATCGTATGAGTATGGACGAAGTCCGTTTGGATTTTGCCATGTCGTTAGGAGTATGCTATGTTAGTGAATGTGACAGATGTTTTTACATCCGAAGGCAAAGTTCTTACGCAGGAGTTTGCGTGGGAGACTGCAGAGATTACACATGATGGAAGCTCTTATCCGGTAAAGAGCAGCAGTAAGCTTTTGCTGAAGCTGACGAATACCGCGCAGGGCGAAGCACTTGTGGAAGCGAAGCTGCAGTTTGTGGCAGGAATTCCCTGTGACAGATGCTTGGAAGAAGTAGAAGTTCCGTTTGATCTTTCCATCGTACAGAAGCTGGTGGCACCTGACCGTGCTGATCAGGATGCTTTGGAAGAGCAGGAAGCTTTTATGGAAGGTTACTCGCTGAATATAGATAGTCTGATCGATAATGAGATTACGACAAGCTGGCCTATGAAGGTGTTGTGCAGACCAGACTGCAAGGGACTGTGTCCTGTCTGCGGGAAGGATTTGAACACGGGAGCATGCGGCTGCGATACTTTTGTTCCCGATCCGAGGATGGCGGCAATCATGGATGTCTTTAACGCGAATAAGGAGGTGTAACGATGTCTATCTGTCCTAAGAATAAGTCTTCCAAGTCCAGAAGAGATAAGAGACGGGCAAATTGGAAAATGAGCGCACCCACTCTGGTGAAGTGCAGCAAATGCGGCGCACTGATGATGCCTCACAGAGTCTGCAAGGCCTGCGGTTCTTACAACAAGCGCGAAATCGTTAAGGTTGAGGCTTAAATAATAGAATACACGTTTTGTGGGCATTCTATTGTTATGAATAACAGACGAGCAAACAAAAGGGCTTCCGGAATCTTCCGGGAGCCTCATTTTTTTGCCTGAAAACGTCAGGAAAATTGACTTTTCTACGGTATTTTAGTATAGTAAAAGATGTTACAGTTCACCCACGCCATTTGCAAAGAGGCACGAACGAACTGTAACAAAAACAAGAAAGGGCAGGTACTTTAAGATGGCAGAGCTGGTCAGAGTTGCTGTGGACGCGATGGGCGGAGACAACGCGCCGACAGAGATTATAAAAGGTGTTGTAGAGGCAGTTCATGCAGATGAACGCGTGAAGGTTTTTCTGATAGGACAGGAGGACGTTGTGAAAAAGGAACTCGCAGCCTATTCCTATCCGGCAGAGCGGATTGAAGTCGTACACGCTTCCGAAGTGATCGAGACGGGCGAGCCTCCGGTCAATGCGATCCGCGGCAAAAAGGATTCCTCCATTGTAAAAGGTTTAGGTCTGGTGAAAAGCGGCGAATGCGACGCGTTTGTATCTGCGGGAAGCACCGGCGCGGTTTTAGTTGGCGGACAGGTGTTAGTCGGCAGGGCAAAGGGCGTGGAGCGTCCGCCTCTGGCTCCGCTTATCCCGACAGAAAATGGCTGTTCTTTGCTGATTGACTGTGGCGCAAACGTGGATGCAAGACCTTCCCAGCTGGTGCAGTTTGCAAGAATGGGGTCGATCTACATGGAAAATGTCATGGGAGTAAAGAACCCGACAGTTGCCATCGTCAATATCGGTGTGGAAGAAGAAAAAGGCAATGCGCTGGTAAAAGAAACCTATCCGATGCTGAAAGAATGCAAAGATATCAATTTTATCGGAAGTATCGAAGCACGTGATATCCCGGCAGGAAAGGCAGACGTCGTTGTGTGTGAAGCGTTTGTCGGTAATGTAATCCTGAAATTATACGAGGGTGTCGGCGCAACCCTGATCAAAAAAGTAAAGGGCGGCATGATGACAAACCTGCGTTCAAAGATTGGCGCACTTTTGGTAAAACCTGCACTGAAGCAGACCCTAAAGGCATTTGATCTGGAAGAGTATGTCGGCGCGCCGCTGCTTGGCTTGAAGGGACTTGTTGTAAAGACCCACGGAAGCTCCAAATCAGTAGAAATTAAAAATACGATTCTGCAGTGCATCACGTTCCAGGAGCAGGATGTTGTTGGAAAAATTACAGCCAGCATTGCAGCTGCAAAGGAAGAAGGATAAGGGGTATGGAGTTTGAAAAGCTGAAACAGATCGTGGCAGAGATTTTGAGCGTAGATCCGCGGGAACTGACGGAGGAGACGAATTTTATCGACGATCTGTGTGCGGATTCCCTGGATCTTTACCAGGTCATTCAGGAAATTGAAGAGACGTTTGAAATTGCAATACCAGAAGAAGAGGCAGAAAAGATCAAAACCGTCGGAGAAGCGGTAGAGCTGATCAGAAAGACAAGGAACGAGTGAACAATATGACTGAGGAATATACGATAGGTGAGCTGGAAAAAAAGATTGGATATCAGTTCCGGGATAAGAGTCTGTTAAAACAGGCTCTTACTCACAGCTCTTTTGCCAATGAACAGAGAATCAACAAATTAAAGGACTACGAGCGGCTGGAGTTTTTGGGAGATGCTGTGCTGGAGCTGATTTCCAGCGATTTTCTTTTCCATGAGAATCCGCAGATGCCGGAAGGAAAGCTTACGAAGCTGCGTTCCTCGATGGTCTGTGAGCCGGCGCTTGCGTACTGCGCACGGGATATCGAGCTGGGACGCTACATGTTGCTTGGAAAGGGCGAGGAGGCGACCGGTGGACGCAACCGCGATTCGATTACCTCGGACGTGATGGAGGCGGTGATCGGCGCACTGTATTTGGACGGCGGTTTTGACGCGGCACATGATTTTATCCACCGATTCATTTTATCCGATCTGGAAAATAAAATTCTGTTCTATGACAGCAAGACGGTGCTGCAGGAAATTCTGCAGGCAGAAGGCGATGGGGAGTTTTCTTACGAACTCAAAGGAGAAGAGGGACCGGATCACAACAAATCGTTCTGGGTTGATGCAGTCAGAAACGGGGAAGTGATCGGCAGCGGGCATGGCCGTACCAAAAAGGCGGCGGAGCAGCAGGCGGCTTATGAAGCAATCCTGAAGCTTCGGAAGTGCTAAGGAGCCTATAATATATGTATTTAAAGAGTATAGAAGTACACGGGTTTAAATCCTTTGCCAATAAAATCCTGTTTCAGTTCCACAACGGAATCACCGGTATTGTCGGACCAAACGGCAGCGGAAAGAGTAATGTTGCAGACGCCGTGCGCTGGGTGCTGGGCGAGCAGCGAATCAAGCAGCTGCGCGGCGCAACGATGCAGGACGTTATTTTTTCCGGTACCGAATTGAGAAAACCGCTGGGCTATGCCTATGTGGCGATTACGCTGGATAACAGCGACCATCAGCTGGCAATTGACTATGATGAAGTGACGGTGGCGAGACGCCTGTACCGTTCCGGCGAAAGCGAATATCTGATCAACGGGACACCGTGTCGTTTAAAAGACGTCAACGAGCTGTTTTACGACACCGGTATCGGGAAAGAAGGCTATTCGATCATCGGACAGGGTCAGATCGACAAGATCTTGAGCGGGCGCCCGGAAGAGCGCCGCGAGTTGTTCGACGAAGCTGCAGGAATCGTAAAATACAAGCGCCGCAAGGACGCTTCCGTAAAAAAACTGGAATCCGAGCAGCAGAACCTCGTGCGTGTCAACGATATTTTGTCCGAGCTGGAAAAACAGGTCGAACCGTTGGGCAAACAGGCGGAAAAGGCAAGGGTTTATTTAAAACACCGGGAAACATTGAAAGCGCTGGACGTTAACGTATTTTTGCTGGAAAGTGAAAAAACGCGGGCACAGCTTTCCGATACGGAAGAAAAATACCGGATTGCAGACGGAGATTTCAAGGATACGACGACCCGATATGAGGGCATTAAGGAAGAATATGACCGGATTGCAACGCAGATCGAGGCGCTGGAACGACAGATGGAGCAGGCGCGGGCACAGCTGACAGATACGTCCGTCCTGCGCGGAAAGCTGGAGGGTGAAATTGCCGTCCTGCAGGAAAAAATCCGTTCCATCCGGGGCAATGAAGCACATTTGCAGAGCAGAAAAGAGACGCTGCGCAAGGAGATTGACGCACGAAACGCCGACAAAGAAAAGCTGCTGCAGCAGCGAAACGAGATTCAAAAACGGCTCGAAAAGCTGCAGGAAGAGCGCAACAGCGCTGCAGCAGAACTGGAAACCATCCAGAGCCGGGTCGCAGGTTTAAACCAGTCGATCGAAGATGCCAAAAACGCGATTATTGATACGTTGAATGATCGTGCGGCGATCAAGACGAAGATGGGACGCCAGGATACGATGCTGGAACAGGCGCAAATTCGGAGGGCAGAGCTGAATTCCCGCCTGCTGCGCGTCAAGTCCGACGAGGTACAGCAGGAAGAGAGCATCAAAAGTCTGGAAGAAGCCTTTAATACAGTGACGCAGGAAATCGCGTCGAGGAAGGAAGCTCAGACGGTGATGGAGGCGAAGTTAAACGAATTTCGGGAGACGATCGCCAAAATGGATCAGGCGTTGCGGGATGCACAGGTGCAGTACCATCAGGACAAAACGAGACTGGAAGCGGTCAGCAACCTGACGGAGCGCTATGAGGGCTACGGTGGCAGCATCCGCCGCGTCATGGAGCAGAAAGATAAAAATCCCGGCATCATCGGTGTTGTCGCGGACATCATTAAAGTAGAGAAAAAATATGAAACTGCGATCGAGACGGCCCTTGGCGGCAGCATCCAGAATATCGTAACGGATAACGAAGAGACCGCCAAAGGGATGATTTCGTTTTTAAAGCAGACCAAAAGCGGACGCGCGACGTTTTTGCCGTTAAACAGCATCAAAAACGCACAGGAATTTCGGCAGAAAGAAGCCTTAAAGGAGCCTGGGGTTTTAGGACTTGCGCATACTCTGGTACATACGGATGAAAAATACGGCGATGTCGCAAAATCGCTGCTCGGCAGAATCGTAGTCGTCGATCACGTCGATCATGCAACGCAGCTTGCCCGGAAATTCAAGTACTCGCTGCGGATTGTGACGCTGGAGGGCGAATCCTTATCCCCCGGCGGTTCGATCAGCGGCGGTGCGTTTAAAAACAGCAGCAACCTTCTGGGACGCAGACGCGAGATGGAAGAGCTGGAATGGAAGGTAAAGGAGCATGCCAAAGCGGTAGATGAGCTGCTCGTTTCGATCGAAGACCTCAAAAAAGACCGGAACGAATGCCGGACAGAGCTGGAAAAGAGCCGCGCTGCGCTGCAAAACGCCTTTATTCGCCAGAATACTGCCCGCCTGAATATAGAAGCGGCGCAGGAGAAAAAGGATCAGACGAAAGCAGGCGTCGAAGACCTTAAAAAAGAAGAGATCGAGATCGAAACCCAGGTGCTGCAGATCCGAAAAGAAAAGGAAGAGACAAAGCAGGAGCTGGAACGTTCCGAGGCTCTGGAAGGCGAGAAAAACGAACAGATCGAGGGCTTTACGAAGGATTTGGAAGAGGCGCGCAGGCAGGAAGCTGCGCAGACCGCCGTATTGAATGAAAAAGAATTGGATGTGGAAAAAATCCGGCAGCAGTTCGGATTTTATCAGGCAAACGAAGACCGTATCGCCGGAGAAATCGCACGATATGAGGGCGAGCTGGAAGAGGTCAAAAAGAGCCTGACAGACGGCGTGGCAGACGCCGCCGGGAAAGAAGAAAGCATCAAAAGGCTGCAGGAGACCATCGAATCCTCCAAAACGACGCAGTCGGATACGCAGGATAAGCTGAATGCAGACAGCAAAAAGCGGGAAGAACTTACAGAACGGCAGAAAGGCTTTTTCACGGAGCGCGAAGAGCTGTCCGCACGGATGAGCGCGCTGGACAAAGAGGTTTACCGCTTAAATGCCCAGAAGGAAAAGCTGGAGGAGTCCATGGAGAATCAGGTCAACTACATGTGGAATGAGTATGAACTGACCCTCCGGGATGCAGCGCAGCTTCGGGATGAGACGATGAACGACCTCGCTGAGATGAAAAAGCAGACGCAGACGATCAAGGAAGCGATCCGCAGACTGGGCGATGTCAATGTTAACGCCATCGAAGATTATAAAAATCTGATGGAGCGTTACACGTTTTTGAAGGCACAGCACGATGATCTGGTGGAAGCGGAGAAAACACTGGAACGCATCATCGTCGAGCTGGATGAGGCGATGCGAAGGCAGTTTAAGGAGAAGTTTGCAGAGATCAGTAAGGAGTTCGATAAGGTATTTAAAGAGCTTTTCGGCGGCGGCAAGGGTACGCTGGAGCTGATGGAGGACGAGGATATCCTGGAAGCAGGCATTCGGATTATCGCACAGCCGCCCGGTAAGAAGCTGCAGAACATGATGCAGCTTTCCGGTGGGGAAAAGGCGCTGACGGCAATTGCGCTATTATTTGCCATCCAGAACTTAAAACCATCACCGTTCTGTCTGCTGGACGAAATCGAGGCGGCATTGGATGACAGCAACGTCGGAAGATTTGCCCACTACCTGCATAAGCTGACCGCCCATACACAGTTTATCGTCATTACCCACAGACGCGGCACGATGGAAGCGGCGGACCGGCTTTACGGAATCACGATGCAGGAAAAAGGCGTATCGACGCTTGTAAGCGTCAACCTGATAGATAAAGATCTGACCTGATGGTAATCAGGATAAAAAGGAGGTAAGCGGATGGCAGAAGAAAAGAAAAGCTTTTTTGCCAGACTGCGGGAGGGACTGACCAAGACCCGCAACAATATTGTCAAAGGATTTGACTCCGTTTTTTCCGGATATTCCGTTATTGACGACGAATTTTATGAAGAGCTGGAAGAGACGATGATTATGGGCGACCTGGGCGGTCGGGCGACAGAAGAGATTCTGGACCGATTAAAAGAACAGGTCAATGACCAGGGAATCTGTGATCCGCAGGACTGCCGGGAGATCTTAATCGACAGCATCCGGGAGCAGATGCATGTCGGCAAGACAGCTTATGATTTTGAAAAAGAGCAGTCCGTCGTCATGGTGATCGGCGTAAACGGTGTCGGCAAGACGACTTCGATTGGAAAACTCGCTTCCAAGTTAAAGAAGCAGGGACGCAAGGTCTTAATCGCGGCGGCGGATACGTTCCGTGCGGCAGCTGGCGATCAGCTGGAGGAATGGGCGAACCGCGCAGGTGTCGATATGATCGGCGGCGTAGAGGGCTCTGATCCGGCGAGCGTTATTTACGACGCGGTCAATGCGGCAAAAGCACGTCATGTGGACGTTCTTTTATGCGATACGGCGGGACGTCTCCATAATAAGAAAAACCTGATGGAAGAGCTGCGCAAGATGAACCGGATTATCGACCGGGAATTTCCTGGTGTCCATCGGGAAAATCTGGTCGTACTGGACGGCACGACCGGACAGAACGCGCTGGTACAGGCGCGGGAATTTGCGCAGGTTATGGATCTGACCGGTATTATCCTGACCAAAATGGATGGAACCGCCAAGGGCGGTATTGCGGTAGCAATTCAGTCGGAACTGCACGTACCGGTAAAATATATCGGTGTCGGGGAGAAAATCGAGGATCTGCAGAAGTTTGATCCGGATCAGTTTGTGAATGCACTGTTTGATACAGAGAAGGATGAGGTTTACTAAAATGGAAGAAGAAAAGATGCTGACATTGGAAAAATTTGAAGAGGCTTCCGAAGTAGTGCGCAGAGTAACGCTGGAGACAAAACTTGTATACAGTGATTATTTCAGTCAACAGACCGGTGCAAAGGTATTTTTTAAGCCGGAAAACCTGCAGTTCACCGGTGCATACAAGGTAAGAGGCGCTTATTATAAGATGAGCACTCTGACCGAGGAAGAGCGTGCAAAAGGCGTTATCACCGCCTCTGCGGGCAACCATGCGCAGGGCGTTGCTTATGCTGCGAAGTGTTATGGCGCGAAAGCTACAATTGTAATGCCGACAACCACGCCTCTGATCAAGGTAAACCGTACCAAAGGATATGGCGCAGAAGTTGTACTTTACGGAGATGTATATGATGAAGCATGCGCAAAGGCTTACGAGCTGGCGGAAGAGCATGGATATACTTTCGTACATCCCTTCGATGACCTTACCGTTGCAACAGGTCAGGGAACCATTGCGATGGAAATCGTCAAAGAGCTTCCCCTTGTGGATTATATCCTCGTTCCCATCGGCGGCGGCGGACTGGCAACCGGCGTTTCCACGCTGGCGAAGCTGTTAAATCCGAAGATCAAGGTGATCGGCGTAGAGCCTGCAAATGCAAACTGCATGCAGGAATCCATCAAAAACGGCAAGGTGACGACGCTTCCTTCTGTCAACACGATTGCAGACGGCACCGCAGTAAAGACACCCGGCACGAAAATTTTCCCGTATATCCAGAAGAATCTTGACGATATCATTACAGTAGAGGATGCAGAGCTTGTCGGTGCATTTCTGGATATGGTTGAAAATCACAAGCTGATCGTGGAAAACTCCGGTCTGCTGACCGTTGCAGCGTTAAAGCACCTCGACCTGAAGGGCAAGAAGGTCGTTTCGATCTTAAGCGGCGGCAACATGGACGTGATCACCATGTCCTCTGTCGTACAGCAGGGTCTGATTTTAAGAGACCGTATCTTCACGGTTTCCGTTCTGCTTCCGGACAAGCCGGGCGAACTGAGCAAGGTAGCTGCTGTCGTTGCAAAAGAGCACGGCAATGTTATCAAGCTGTCCCACAACCAGTTTGTTTCCATTAACAGAAGCGCTGCAGTAGAGCTGCGTATTACGATGGAGAGCTTTGGTACAGAGCATAAGCAGGAAATCATTTCTGCACTGGAAAAAGAGGGATATCGTCCGAAGGTTGTACAGACAAATATGTAACGGCAGCAGTTTAAAGAAAAAACAATAGAATGCACGCTCTGCGAGCATTCTATTGTCATGAATAACGAGCCATCCGAAACGGATTGAACTGTTTCGGATGGCTCGTTTTGACTTATTGCAGCTTAACAAAACGATTGCAAATCGGTTCTGTGACGGCATAGTTTAAGGCACGAACCAGAACTTGCATCACCACTGCGAACGGATAAATGCTTTTAATTCCTCAGCTTGTTTGTTTAAAACTTCCTGATCCCGCTGTTGCGGCGCTTTTGTGTCGAGATGTACTTTTCCGAGTGCATGGAACAGAACAAAATCGGAAAGTGCAGTCTGATAACGGTGCAGTGTTTCCTGATAATCCGGCTCTTTGGAGACATCACAGAGTTCGAAAGGATCTTTTTTCAGGTCATAAAAGGCACAGTCCTGCATACTGCCGTAGACCAGAAGCTTGTAGGAATCCGAACGGAGCATGTATCCGATCTTCGGATTCGTCTGGCTGCCAAACTGCAGCTCGGAAAAAGCAAACTGTCTGTGGTCGTTTCCAAGCAGAGAACGTCCCTGCATGGTAGGAGGGATTGGCTGCCCGCAGAGTTCAAGGACAGTCGGCGCTACGTCGATATTTTCAGAGAGGAAGGAATCCGTCTGTCCGGCGGCCTGCTGTCCGGGATATTTGACAATCAGGGGAATTTTGATGAGCGGATCGTAGAGATGCCTGCCTTTTAACATCATATGATGATAGCTCATGTAGTCTCCGTGATCGCTGGTGAAAATGATCATGGTATTGTCATAAATCCCTTTCTCCTTCAGCTTTTGCAGGATGGTACCAATTCCAGTGTCGATTTCGGAAATCATACCGTAATAGGAAGCCATCATTGCCCGGATATCCTTCTCATCTATTTTATCGGGGTGGATTGGAGAGCTGCCGAAATTAGAATCGAAGGGGAGCGGCTGATCGGTATAGCCAGGCAGCAGATGCAGGGAGTTCGGATCGTACATCGTACTGTAGGGTGCAGGCGGATCAAAGGGGTGGTGCGGGCTGATGTAGCCGATCATCATACAGAAGGGCTGATCGCAATTCCACTGATCAAGACGGTCGAGGGCACGCTGTGTGATCCATTCGCTGGAATAAAACGGAAGATCGAGATCAGACTGACAGCATTGGCAGTCATCGAATCTGTGATCTTCTGGCGGAAGCTGAAACAGACCGGATTCGTAGTGCAGATCAAAACGGTCGATTTTACCGTGCTTCATCAGAAAATGATGATAATCGTCCTCGAAGCGTCCGCAGCCGTTTTGCTCTGCCAGCTCAAGATCGGAAAATCCGATGTCCAGATAGGTGGGGGTCATATGCATTTTTCCGACTGCGGTGGTTTGGTATCCGTTTTCACGCAGGAGCTTTGGAAAAGTCGGATAGCCGGAGGGCAATGTACAATGGTTGTCCCATGCAGCATGCTGGTGCACATACAGACTGCAAAATAGCGAATAGCGGGATGGGGTACAGACCGGATAAACCGTATAATGGTTCTGATAGGTTACGCCGTCTGCTGCCAGAGCGTCGATGTTGGGTGTCTGGATATCCGGGTTGTCATAGCAGCCCAGACAGTCCTGACGCAGCTCGTCGAGATGAAGGATCAGGATGTTTGGTTGATTCATAATTAAAATCCTTTCGTTTGTCATAGGCTCCTCCCACCTCCCACTTCCCTTGGGA
>ERZ779874.3764-NODE-3764-length-10963-cov-3.013476_pt1 | contig 10963 bp, 8 predicted proteins | sample MGYA00511031_ERZ779874 | MGnify/ENA primary metagenome ERZ779874 (study PRJEB29588, sample SAMEA2156850) | human gut metagenome | biome: human gut; feature: human-associated habitat; material: faeces | place: Denmark | collected 2008/2010 ...
ATTTCGCCCGTATCGGGCAAGGTTCGCTGGGAGGAAAAGGGCGCGGTCTGGCATTTATCGACTCACTCATCAAACGCCACCCCATACTCGAAGATTACGAAGGTATAAGCGTTTCCGTTCCTAAAACCGTGGTTCTTTGTACCGACCTCTTCGATGAATTTATGGAGAGCAACAATCTCTATCAAATCGCCCTCTCGGACATGCCCGACGAAGAAATCCTCAACCATTTCCTCGAAGCCTCCTTGCCCGAACGCCTCAAAGAAGACATACTGGCCTTTTTTGAGGTCGTAGGACGGCCCATCGCCGTGCGTTCGTCGAGCCTGCTCGAAGACTCGCATTACCAACCTTTCGCCGGTGTATACTCGACCTACATGATACCGTTCCTCGAAGATCGCGAAGAGATGTATCGCATGTTGTCGGCCGCCGTGAAAGGCGTATATGCCTCGGTATTTTACTCCGACAGCAAAGCCTACATGACAGCGACATCAAATGTCATCGATCAGGAAAAAATGGCAATTATCTTACAAGAAGTAGTAGGTACGCAATACGGCGACCGATACTATCCCTCATTCGCGGGTGTCGGCCGGTCGCTCAACTATTACCCGATCAACGACGAAAAAGCTGAAGACGGAGTCGTGGATATAGCCGTAGGTCTCGGAAAATACATCGTCGACGGCGGACGCAGTTTACGATTTTCGCCCAAGCATCCCAACAAGGTACTGCAAACCAGCACCCTCGACCTTGCCCTGCGAGACACGCAAACTCGTTTTTACGCACTCGACCTGAAAAATATCCAAGAACATTGCGAAGTCGATGACAGCTTCAACCTTTTGCGTCTTTCAATACGCGATGCTGAGGCCGATAATTCCCTACGCGGCATGGTATCGACGTTCGACCCTTACGACCAAGTCATACGCGACGGATACTACGAAGGTGGGCGCAAAGTCGTTACCTTCGCCAATATCCTGCAACACAATATTTTCCCGCTATCACCATTGCTGGAAATGATGCTCGAATACGGCTCACACGACATGGGCCGGCATGTAGAGATAGAATTTGCCGGGATCCTACCCAACGAACAACACCCACACGGTGCACTTTATTGGCTGCAAATACGCCCCATCGTGGATACAAAAGAGATGCGAAGCGACGAAATCGACGAAGTCGAGGAAAAAGACCTGTTGCTAAAAACATCTTCGGCTCTGGGGCACGGCATCATGTCGGATCTGCACCATGTCATCTACGTCAAAAGCGACGGATTCTTGTCGTCGAACAATTCGCTCATCGCCCGGGAAATAGAAAAGATAAACAAAACATTTCTCGAACGCGGCGAAAATTACATACTCATAGGCCCCGGACGTTGGGGATCGAGCGACACGGCACTGGGTATTCCCGTCAAATGGCCGCATATATCGGCCGCCCGTCTCATCGTCGAAACCGCCTTATCGAGTTATTTCATCGAACCGAGTCAGGGAACGCACTTCTTCCAGAACCTGACCTCTTTCGGCGTAGGTTACTTCACACTCAATCCGCAAATCAAAGACTGCCTCTATGACGAAGATTTCCTCAATCACCAAGAAGCGGTGCAAGAGACGCAATTCCTGAGGGTCGTACGATTCGAACAACCGCTCACCGTAAAGATCAACGGAAGAAAAAGCGAAGGCATCGTCATCAAACCCTCCGAAACACAACCGTAAAAACCTCTACGTTATGAGTTTTGTAAAATCGATACTGCAACAATGGCGCGACCGGAATCTTAAAAAAAACACTTACTCCGACAGCGAACAACTCATCGTTTCGGATATTCCGGGTACAGACATCGCCGAACAACATCTACTCGAAGCTCTCGCCCGACAAATCAACGATGCCGTAAACAACGGCAAAACGATTTCATCTCTCAACGTCGAGATCGTCTATGAGCAATTGGCCGAAAGTCTCGACCGCTTCAAGCAGGAATCGCTCAATACGGCTCGTAACGAATTATCGGAAAAATGGAGAGAAGAAGAATCCCGACGCATTGCAGAAATAAAAAACTTGCAGGAACAAAATGCCGAGCTCTCCCATAATTACACCGAAGCACAAAAAAGACATGCCGGAGCCGAACGTCTGCGCAAAACGCTGAGCGAGCGCATTCACGACCTCGAAAACGAATTGATAACCGTAAGAGACGGATACGAACGGGAAATAGAAGAAAAGCTACGACAAATCAACAAAATAAAAGCACAATCATTGGGGATCGCCTATGACGAACCAGATGAAAAAACCGAAGAAGAAGTCTCTCAAAATATCGAAGATACAGAAAAAATTTTCGACTGTCGTAGTGTCGGCGACGAAAGAGACAATGAAGCAATCGTGATAAAACACCGCTACGCATCTCTATATAACAAACTCAATAAGGCACAAAACGCCCTACAAGAACTGAGAAAAGAAAATCGCAATATCATGAAACGGGACTCGCGACACCAACAACGAATCAAAGATTTACAGGAAACGACCCAAAAATTGCGAAAAGAAGTACGAAAACTTACGGAAGAGCTCGATCAGGCACTGCGTAAAGCCGGGAAAAAGAGCAGTATGTCACCGACCGAGCCGACGTCCCGCCACGCACATAAACCTGCGCCGGGACTCACATCTCTAATATTCCCTGACGATACAGCCGAAAATCTGTAAAACACGACATACAATTCTTCCTTAACACAAAAGAAAAAGATCAATTTACAGGCCAAGACGACGATGAACGATCGGTGATAATCATATCCATGACCTTTCGGAGAAAACGCACCTGTTCCAACGGCAAACGCCGAGAAAAAGTCTCGATGAGAATGGCATATTCTTCGATGGTAAACGTCGCACCACCGGTAATGCTATGCGGTTGTTCCGAAAAAAAGACGGCGTAGTTCACCCCTACTCTCTCACAGACCTCTTCCAGTGCTTCAACCGCTTTTTTTACTTCGTCAATACTGCTTTTATTTTTCATATCTATAAGTCGATTACTATTGGCTATAATTCATATTATTCGTATATTAGTAGAAGTAAAACCAATTAAATAGTCTTTTGTTCATTTCAAAAGTTCTTTTTTACGACACCATCCTATACAAAACTCAAAAGAAATATATTATGTCGAAAATCATCTACTCCGGAATCAAATTTCGAGAATTCCTGTCGAGAAGAGGAATCACTTACCAAGAAGCTTCCGCTTTTTTAGGTATTGACAAGAATACAATCGGCAAAGCCGTCCGAGGAGGAAATTTCAACATGAGCGTACTGTTGACCATCTGCAATATGTATCATCTGAACATTGCCGACTTCTTCGTTCTCGAACATGATGGAGAAGAAAATCAAACCCACGAAAATAGTATAAACCCGATCCTTTCTGACAACAAACAAGTACTATCTTCGGTTTCGGAAGAATTCGAGAAATATAAAATTTCTAAAAAACCAAAATTCCAATATGAAGACTTTCTGGCATCAAAAGATCAGGAAATAGCATTACTTCGTGAAATAAACGAACTCTATAAGAAGCAAATCGAGCTGTTACAAGAAAAAGTTCTCGAAATCGACAATAAAAACGATCTGTAAATTCCCCCTTACTTCTTTCCCACATAAATGGAGCAAACTCCCCAAGTAAGTCGACGATAATATACTTCACCGAACCCGACGCTTCTGAATATCGAAAGCATTTCATCTCCCTGGGGCACAGCCTCTATCGAACGGGGAAGATACATATATGCCTGCTTGTCACGAGAAAACAACCGCCCCAAGCAGGGAATAATGCGATGAGCATAAAATCGGTACAGCACATCGAACGGAAACCTGCGGGGAGTCGACAATTCTATAACCATCAACACTCCACCGGGTGTCAACACCCGATACATCTCGGAAAAACCTTGCTGTAACCGTTGAAAATTACGCACTCCAAATGCAACGGTTACGGCATCGTACCGAGCATCGGGAAAGGTCAAGGAGAGGCAATCCTGCTTTTCAAAGACTATTTTTTCCTGCAAGTTCCGCTCGGAACATTTTTTCCGAGCAATGTCGAGCATTCCTTCCGACAAATCGATACCCGTTATATCCGGACAATCGAACATCTCACTCATCATAAACGGCAAATCTCCCGTACCGGTCGCTACATCGAGTATCTTCCGGGGATTGTAAGCCCTCAGCATTTTCAAGGCAACCCTTCTCCACCCTCGGTCGAGGCCGAAAGTCATCAACCGGTTCATACGATCATATACCGGAGCTATCGTATCGAACATACGACGCACCTGCACATCTTTGCTCTCTCTGTCGCCATAAGGAAGTACCGTCTCTGGATTGTGTGAAATACGCTCCGATGCCATAACAAGAATGGTTACTAATACATATTTCAGGAGAGGAGAAAGAAAATTTTTCCTCTCCTGAAATCATGATAGGGAATACTTTTATTTCCTGCTCTTCAAAAATCCGCTTACATTTTTCTCGATACGAGCGGCCACATCTTCGGTATCGGCTTTAACGAACTTCTCCCCGACGATATGCTCATACAGCTCGATATAACGGTCGCTGATAGATGCTACGATAGCATCGGTCATCTCGGGAACTTGTTGGCCGGGTTTCCCCTGGAAACCGTTATCCATCAACCATTCGCGCACGAACTCCTTAGACAACTGTTTCTGAGGTTCGCCTTTTGCAAACCGTTCTTCATACCCTTCGGAATAGAAATAACGGCTCGAATCGGGCGTATGGATCTCGTCCATAAGATAAATCTTCCCGTCATGTTTACCAAACTCATATTTAGTATCGACAAGAATCAATCCGCGTTCGGCAGCCATCTGCGTACCCCGGTTGAAAAGTTCCATCGTATATTTTTCCAACAAAGCATATTCCTCGGGAGTAGCCAAGCCTTTTGCCAAAATTTCTTCTTTGGAGATATCGGCGTCATGCTCTCCGATTTCGGCTTTGGTCGTAGGCGTAATTATCGGCTCGGGAAATTTCTGGTTCTCCTTCATTCCCTCGGGCAACTTCACCCCGCAAATTTCGCGTACACCGCTTTTATAAGCACGCCAAGCACTTCCGCACAAGTATCCCCGGACAATCATTTCCACAGGAAAACCTTTACACATCACTCCTACAGTTACCATAGGGTCGGGAGTAGCCACCTTCCAGTTGGGGCAGATATCGGTCGTCGCATCGAGGAATTTAGCAGCAATTTGATTCAACATCTGACCCTTGAAAGGAATCCCTTTCGGAAGAATCACGTCAAATGCCGATATACGGTCGGTAGCGACCATGACAAGCAACTCGTCATCGATATTATACACATCACGCACCTTTCCGTGATAAACACTCTTTTGTCCGGAAAAGTGAAAATCGGTTTTTACCAAAGCTTTTTCCATTTCTATAAATATTTAAGTTCTCGTTCTGTTCAGCACATCATTTTGAGGAAGACCTCGATTCTTCGTTCTCCTTCCACAAACGCCGCTGCCTGCATTTCTCATCATAAGCATCATACGCCTCGACAATACGTTGCACGAGCTTATGGCGTACAATATCTTTCTTGGAAAACTGCACCTTAGCAATACCCGGCACATCATGCAGCAACTCTATCGCTTGCGATAATCCCGACCGCTGAGACGGGGGCAGATCGATCTGACTCATATCGCCGGTAACAATCATCTTGGCATTAAGGCCCATACGAGTAAGAAACATTTTGATCTGATGCGTCGACGTATTCTGCGCTTCGTCGAGAATAATGACAGCCTCGCCCAATGTACGTCCCCGCATAAAAGCAAGCGGTGCAATCTGTATCACATTATTGTCCATCAATTCTTTAAGGCGCGCTGCCGGAATCATATCCTGCAAAGCATCATAGAGAGGTTGCAGATAGGGGTCGATCTTATCTTTCATGTCGCCGGGCAAAAATCCCAGCTTCTCCCCGGCTTCTACCGCCGGACGACTGAGGATTATTTTCTTTACTTCTTTATTCTTCATCGCCCGCACGGCCAATGCAATGGCGACATAAGTCTTTCCCGAACCGGCGGGACCGAGTGCAAAAACAAGATCGTTTTCTTCAAAGGCTTTTACCAATAACTTTTGGTTTTCAGACCGAGCCACGATAGGACGGCCGTTTACCCCGTGTATGATCAGGTTATCTTTTTTCATCTCGGGCGGTCGATTCCCTTTCACAATATCGATGACGGCTTCTTCGCTCAACAGATTATACTCGGCACAGTACCGCATAAGCTCGGTTATCTTTTCTTCAAAGATCGCCATCTCCACTTCGTCGCCGATAGCCTTTACCACCAGCCCGCGAGCCAAGATACGCAACTTGGGAAACAACGTGCGCAACAATTGTATATTGCTGTCGTTCACCCCATAAAAGATAACCGGATCTACATTTTCCAATATAACGACGCGCTCTATCATGCATTTTGGTTTCTGACCCGACAAAGATACGAAATAATAACCGTAACCTTACGGGTCGGACAAAAGTTTTGAGACACAACTCCTTTTTACCAGAATCTCTCATTTGTCCATCAAAAAAAATGCCGACCATCTCTCGAAAGTCGGCATCGATAGAATATCCCATCGTCATTATCTTTTCTGAGCATCGAGCAGGTAACGCTTCATCGCTTCAACACCGGGATACCCAGTCAGTTTTTTCATCCTATTACCTTGCCGATCGACGATGATAAAGGTCGGGACACCGCTTATTCCCAAAAGGGAAGAAAGACTGCGACCCTGACGGAGCGACAACAAGATATGATACCCGGGAACAGCCTCGATCAGGTTTTTCCAGGCTTTTTTATCGGAAGATCCCTCGGTCGCCAGATAAAGATAAACGATATCTTTACCGGCCAATTCTTTTTTGAGAGGAATCATCTGCTGCATAGCTATACGGCACGGAGAGCACCAAGTTTCCCAAAAATCCACTAAAACGACTTTGCCCCGATAAGGAGCTATAAGAGCTGCAAAAAGTTCTTCTCCGGAAAGAGAATCGAGCGGGGCATCGAGCCGGGAGGAAAGATCGCGGTTACGTTCGAGATAGGCCGATAAAGAATCGTTCTCGGCCGAAAGTATCCGATAAAACATCGTATCGTCCATCGCCCGTAGCGATGCCTTGTCGTCTTGGTCGAGCGGCGTATAATTTTCCTTTATTTTCTCGTAACAACGTTGAGCCTCGACCCAATCGAAATACACACTCTTCTCTCCTAAGAAAACCGCTGGCAAGGGAGCATTTTTGCCTCTACGACTAACAACGCCTAAAAAGAATTTCAAATATTTTTTATGTGTACCAACAATATTCCATACCCTCTTTTTATCACCTTCCGTCAACGAGTCATACCCTTTCTGAGAAACGCTCCCTACTAAAATCTTTTCTTCATCTGACAAAAAATGATGTACAGAATCGGCCTCCTCAATGAATTTCCAAAGATCGGGGCGCGTCTTTTTCTTCAACTTGACTTCGCCCTCCATAGTGCCGAGTAAATCGCCAAAACGATCGGCCCAAACTATCGAACCATTATCGAAATAAGGCCGAAGCATTGTTACATAATCAAAATATGATGAATCGGGATACTCGAATTGTTGCGCGAAAGCATACAATCCGGCATCGGCAGGCCCATCGAAAAAATTGCGATAAGACAACCGCAAACTCAAAGAATAACGATTCAGCAGCAAAGCGCACCACACGGCATTATTTATCCGATTGATTTCTTTATAGGCCTCACTCCACGGCTGCCGGTCTATTTCGACACAAAGGCTGTCATACCGATGCAACAGATAAGCCTTATAATCATCGGCAGACATTTTATAAAAGGCCTTTATTTTACCGAGGCTCGAATAATATCTCTGCCAAAAATCTCCTATCTGCAATGTATCATGTATTTTTTCATCATTGATTCCTGCCATTGCTCCCGAGAAATAAGCCACTCGTTCCCGGGAAGGCTGTTCCCGAAGCAAACGGCTGCCCCGACGAGTCCATTCCGCCAAATTTATATCGACATTCACCACCTCGCCCGGAACGACAAAAAAGCGCAAAGAGCGGTCGTATGAGAAAACAACTTCCGTCGGGACATTTACCGGTAACGACAAGCGAAAAGCTCCCTTATCATCGACACGACCGGTTACACATTGTTGCCGACCGTCGAAAGCCGTATTATACCAAGCCTCTATCTGCCGGCCGTAATCTTTTCTGAATCCTATAATTCGTCCGGTAATAATTGCCGAATCGGCCGTCAACCCTGCATCGGGGAGAAACAGTCCGCTTTTTGATACTCTCTGTTTTTCGAGACGTTTTATCTCTTTTTTGTTATCAGAAAGTTTTCCGGTCAAAGATATTCCATATATTCTCCAACTGTTTTCATAGGGACCTTCAACAAAATCAAACGAACGGATTTTCGGAGGTAATGGTTCGAAAACGAGCGATAACGATAATTTGCCGCTCTCGGGCATACGTACCCGCTTTCCGGGTATCATACCCTCACACCAACGGAATGCATAACGACAGCCGTTACCGTCGACCAAAGAGAGGGTAGAACTGAATTTAACCGTTTTTCCCGCCCGATAATACACATCGAAATCGACGATTGTCGCCGTATCGGTAAGTGTAACACGGGGTATTTCGAGCATTGTCGTAGAACTATAAACATAAGAAGGTTTTTCCACAATTCGTGTCTTGGCCTGTATCCCGACTGTAAACACGAAGAAAATCGAAACAAAAATCAAAAAAGTGTTTTTCATATCATAGACAAATTAAATGTCAAAATCAATCTTTACGAGGACTCATACATGACAAAGATAATCTATTTTCCCTCCGGCAAATGCAATGTTATAAATCAATTCTCACTATTGTCCCTATTTTACTACTTTGAAAAAATACAGATAAAGGCGTTCTGCCCGGGCAGAACGCCTTTATCGTTTCCGACACACGGAGAAATAGTTACTGAGCAGCTTCCCAGCCCAAAGCACTGGCACCGAGAATAGCCGCATCGGCTTCATTGAGCTGGGAAAGCACCAACTCCACTTTCCCTTTGAACACATGCAGAAGATTATCTTCCATAGCCTCCTTTATGGGTCGCATAATAAGGTCGCCGGCATGAGTCAGCCCGCCAAACAATACAATCATTTTGGGACTCGAAAACGAAACGAAATTGGCAAACGCTTCTCCCAATATCTTTCCTGTGTACTCAAAAATTTCCAATGCCAGTCGGTCCCCAGCCATAGCAGCATCGTAAACATCTTTCGAGGTGATGTCTTGAAGCGGTATACGACGTAAAAGACTCTCGGCCTTTTGCAATTCGAGAAATTCGCGCGCCGTACGGGCCACTCCTGTCGCCGACGTATAGGTTTCGAGACACCCCGAACGGCCGCAACCGCAAAGACGCCCATTGGGACGCACAATGACATGTCCCAACTCGCCGGCATTTCCGTCGCTCCCGTAAATCAGCTGGCCGTTGGCGACAATCCCGCTACCGACCCCTGTACCGAGTGTGATCATGATAAAATCCTTCACGCCCCGCGCCGCACCGTAAGTCATCTCTCCGATGGCGGCAGCGTTGGCATCATTGGTTATCTTCACCGGAATACCGAACTTCTTTTCCATCAATTCGGCAAAAGGAACAATCCCCTTCCAGGGCAGATTTGCAGCATACTCGATCGTTCCTTTGAAATAGTTGGCATTAGGAGCACCTACACCTATCCCCCCGATTTCTCCTTCAAGACCGTTGGCTCTTGTCAAAGCCGTAAAAGCCTTATGCAAATCTTCGATATAATCTTCGATACATTGATGTTTGTTGGTTTTAATGGAATCTTTGGCGAGCACAGTTCCCCGACTGTCGACAATACCGAGTTTGGTATTGGTTCCACCGATATCGATTCCTACGACATAAGATTTCATGGTAATGGAATATTAAAAATAGTCATACGTTGATTTCACAAATATATCAAAATCTTTTATTTTTTCCCGCCATCGCAATAAAAATCTCTTTGGAAAAACAATCAGGGCGAAAAAAAGTTTTTTACCGAATACCTCAGCATCGGGAAAAGTAAATTACCCCAGCAAAAGATTGCCGGATAGAAAAAATAATGTACCTTTGCGTTGTTAAAACCGGCACAAAAAGTGCAAAAACGTGCAATTATGTCGGACTAAAAAACCGAAAAAAATATGAGCAATAATTTATTGAAAGGGAAACGAGGCATTATTTTCGGAGCCCTGAATGACATGTCCATCGCATGGAAAGTGGCCGAAAGAGCCGTAGAAGAAGGTGCAACCATTACGTTGTCGAACACCCCCGTCGCCGTGCGTATGGGTCAAGTTTCGGAACTGAGCGAAAAACTTCATGCCGAGGTAATTCCCGCCGATGCCACCAGCGTAGAAGATCTCGAAAATGTATTCAAGCGTTCGGTCGAAGTGCTGGGTGGAAAAATAGACTTTGTTCTGCACTCTATCGGCATGTCGCCCAACGTGCGCAAAAAACGCCCTTACGACGACCTCGATTACAGTCTCCTCGACAAAACACTCGACATCTCGGCCATCTCGTTCCATAAAATGCTACAAGTTGCCAAGAAACTCGATGCCATCAACGAATACGGTTCGGTAATCGCTCTGTCATACGTAGCTGCTCAACGTACCCTCTTCGGGTACAACGACATGGCCGATGCCAAAGCCCTTTTGGAGTCGATCGCCCGCAGTTTCGGATACATTTACGGTCGCGAAAAGAACGTGCGTATCAACACCATTTCGCAATCGCCTACCATGACGACCGCCGGCAGCGGAGTCAAAGGCATGAACTCTCTCATGGACTTTGCCAACCGTATGTCTCCACTGGGTAATGCCGACGCCGCCGAATGCGCCGATTACTGCATCGTAATGTTCTCGGATCTTACCCGTAAGGTTACTATGCAAAACCTTTATCATGACGGAGGTTTCTCGAGCATGGGTATGAGTTTGCGCGCTATGGATCAATATAACAAAAGTTTCGAC
>ERZ779874.3767-NODE-3767-length-10955-cov-3.265229_pt1 | contig 10955 bp, 7 predicted proteins | sample MGYA00511031_ERZ779874 | MGnify/ENA primary metagenome ERZ779874 (study PRJEB29588, sample SAMEA2156850) | human gut metagenome | biome: human gut; feature: human-associated habitat; material: faeces | place: Denmark | collected 2008/2010 ...
CAATTCATGGCCGGAGTGGCCGAGAGTCTGCACGACTGATTATGGTCAGCAGGAAGCGATTGCTGTATTCGGACACGATCCGCGTATCTATCAGACCACCGTAAAAGAATTCATTGCCGATGACAAAGGCAGACTGAAAAAAGCAGTGCTGGTCAAATTACAGAGCAAAAAAGATGAGAAAACAGGTCGCATGATGATGGTTCCGGTGGAAGGGAGCGAATGGACGGTTGAAGTGGATGTCGTACTGATCGCAGCCGGTTTTCTTGGCTCACAGAAATATGTGACCGATGCCTTTAAAGTAGATCTGACACCGCGTACGAACGTGGCAACGGAAGCAGAGAAATATCAGACTTCCGTAAAAAATGTCTTTACGGCAGGTGATATGCACCGGGGACAGTCTCTGGTTGTCTGGGCGATCCACGAAGGAAGGGAAGCGGCCAAGGCGGTAGATGAATCCCTGATGGGATATACCAACCTCGTTTAAAGAAAACGAACGCAACCGTTGTAACGGCGGACGATATCATCGATGATCTGACGGCCAAGCCCATGCTGCTTTTTATCCGCCTTGGTCGTGCGGATGGTAAGTGCCTTGTCTTGCATGGAAGGATCCATTTTGTTTCGAATGGTCAGGGAGAGATAATCCTTGACCATTTTCATTTCAATCACAATTTTCGGATCTTCGATTTTTCTGGATGCTTCGATCGCATTGTCCAGAAGATTCGCAACAAGAGAACAGAGATGATGATCGGGGATCGACAGATGCGGCTGCTGTATTCGCTGGTCATCTGCCATACTATATAATAAGGAAACAAAGCAAACGGAAAATTCAGTGCTGCCAGAAAAGTGAAGATCAAAAAATAACAAAAACTGCAAATAATAACAAAATTCCCCCTTCTGGTTGGAAAAAATATTTTCAAAATGTGTTACAATATAGAACAGTAACAGGCAGGCCTCGCAAAAGCGGGGCTTGTTTCTCTGTAATATAAGATCAGCAAAGAAGAGGAGAAAAGCGATGAAGCACAAAGCAGTCACACAGCGTATCCTTGCATGGATGCTTGCTCTGGCATTGCTGTTTACCGGCATTCTTCCGGCAAATACAGCAAGCCTGACCGTAAATGCAGCGAATACGACAAAAAGCAGCAATGAAATCACAACTGCAGAAGAATTTCCGACCAAAATTCCGGCAGGTGAAACCTATACACTGACGGCGGATATTAAGCTGGCAGACGGACAGCAGATCACAGATCTTGCCGGAACTCTGGACGGACAGGGACATGTGATCACCCTTTCCGGGAAAGCACTGGCGGAAAACGTATCCGGTACGATCCAGAACCTGGGAGTTGCAGGATCTGTTGATGTTACTTCCGGCTATAGAGGAAGTATTGCAGACAATCTGACCGGAACCATTCAGAATTCTTATTCTCAGGCAAAAATCAATGACAACTGGAAAACTGTTGGCGGACTGGCTGGAACGATAAAAGGCGGAACTGTCCGTAACTGTTACTATGCAGCAGAGCTGAAGATGATGAATGGCGGAATTGCAGCCTATGCAGCAAGTGATGCAAGATCGCAGATCTCAAACAGCTATTTTCAGTCCGGAACTATGATTGAGACAGTTGCCATGGCAGCTTCCAACGCAGATGTCAGCGACTGTGCATCCAAATCTGCTGATGAATTAAAAACAGCAGACACCGTTGCTCTGTTAAATACAGGTATCGTCGATACCGGCTATATCTTTGCCGTCTCCGAAGATGGCGGATTTCCGGTTCTGGTAAAGGGAGCGGCTGAAATCAGCTGGACACCGCTTGAAAATGCACTGAAGCAGGCAGAAGGCTATGAAGAGGAAAACTATACGGAAGAGAGCTGGAAGACACTTTCTGATGCAGTAGCAGCCGGAAATGCTTTAAAAGCAGGCGAAGAGGTGACACAGGAGCAGATCACAGCGGCAGCAAAGGCGATCACCGATGCGATCGCAGCACTGAAAAACAGACCGACGACAAAACCGGTGGCACTGCCGGAGAATGTGATTTCCATCTCTTCCCAGGCAGATTTTTCCAAGATGGACAATGCAAAAGGCAAATATTTCGTCCTGACACAGGATATCACGGTAAACAGTGATTATGAAGATAAAAGTTTTTATATGAATTATTCTCCGTTTGCCGGGGTTCTGGACGGACAGGGACATACCATTACGTTTGAAAACGCAGGCTCGCTGTTTGCAAATCTGTCAGCAGGTGCTGTGATCCAGAACCTGACGGTAAAAGGAACGATGACCGGAAGCAGCAGTAATGTGACCGGACCGTTTGGAACGACCGCCTATGGTGCTTCCATTTTGAACTGTAAAAGTGAGATCAGCGGAGCAAACGTGGCAGGATTGATCGGGAAGACCGGAGCCTATATGGGAGCAAGTGCTTCCGATGACCGCAACGGTGTGATCGCAAACTGTATCGCAGTGGGAGATACCGGAAAAGGGGCACTCTGTAACAGCAGCAGCAACAACAGCGGTGCGGCGATCGTTGAGAACTGCTACTGGCTGGATACACTGGGCAGCGGTTCCGGTGCAATGTCCGAAGAGGACATGAAAACGCTGGATCTGGCAGAAAAGTTAAATGCCAATAAAGGCGAAAACGGAACTTCCTGGGGACAGGGAAGAGACGGTTATCCATACTTTGGCGAAAATCAGGATTATACACCGGGACAGTATGAATGGCCGGAGACAGGTGAAAACGCATACGATGTCGCATTTCAGGCAAAAAATGAAACAGAACCGACCGTTCTGGAAAATGCAAGACTGGAAGTAAGCCCGGATGCTGTTGGAATGGCAAACATAGCCGGAACATTTTCTCTTGTGGATTATACTCTGCCGGAAGGCGAGAGCCTTTCCTGGAGCTTTCAGCAGAGAAAACCGGAACGTGCCTTTGAAATTTATGAAGATGGAACATTCTGTGTAAACGGAACCGGAACAGCAGTGCTTCAGGCAGTAAAGAACAACAGCGACGGCAGTCAGGAAATCCTGGCATCTGTAGCGATCCGTTCCAGCAGAATCCAGATGACAGATATGAAACTGTATGTGGATGGAGAAGATGTAACGGACGGAAAAGTTACGGTACAGGGTTCTGAATACAAGCATATTACCGTAAAAGCACAGTATCAGGGCAGTGAAGAGTATCAGGATGTTTCTTACGCTTCCTTTATCTATGCAGCGGATGAAGCGGGTGCAAAACTTCTGCATAACCGCACCGATTCTTCCAGCGGCTTTTCCTTTAAAGAGACCGGAAGTGCAGTCTTTACAGTAACTGCAAAAAATCAGCCGGAAATTCACAAAACCGTGACGGTAACCTCTGCTTATGTGCCGGTAACATCCGTTGTTCCGGCAATTTCCGGCACAAAAGAAATACACAGCCGAAATGCAAACAGCGACGGACAGGAAACGGATGGCAGAGTTGCATTCAATCCAATCCTTGGTTCGGCAGTTGTCACACCGGCAAATGCAACCAATGCAGATAAAGTAATGATCACAAGTGATGATCCGGACGGAACGATCGCATACTATACAAATGGCGAAAAGGCTTACATACCGAAACAGGCCGGAACGGTAACCTTTACAGCGACGATCGAAGATACCAATCCGCAGACGGGAGAAACGAAAACAGTTTCCGGTGACAGTACGGTAACCTTTGTCTACAAAAATAACGTAAAAACCGTAGAACTTGCAGAAGAAAATAAGAATATGACGGTAGAAGCCGGCAAGAGCAGTGCAGTGTTTGCACCAATTGTCACAGGTGAACTGGATGATCAGGGATACGATGTCACGGAACCGGCTCTGAAATGGACTTACAGCCAGAGAGGTATTGCACAGGTTGTGAGAACCGGAAGCGGTTACTGGAAAAAGAACGGTAACTATAATGTGAACGATCCGGATTATGGTTCCTATCTTCCGGTGGCAGAATATCAGATTACGGGACTCTCTGAAGGAACCGTGACAGCAACCGGAACACCGATCGATGGCAAAAATAACGTAAAACCGGTAACGATCACCATTACCGTAACAAAGGGAAGCACCGCAGATATCGATGTAAAAGCAAAAGCAGAAGAAGGCATCAACAGTGCCGTAACGTACATCACAGAAAAACACAGCACAGACGGCTATGCGTATGGAGATGAATGGCTGATCTACGCATTGCTTCGTAATGGAGTTGAGATTAGCTCAGATGTGCAGGATGCTTATTATCAGTCTGCTGCAGCGGAAGTAAAGAAATGGAATGCAGACCAGAAGCCGACAGACATCGAGCGTGTTGCCCTGACACTTACGGCAATGGGCAAAGATATCACCGATGTGGACGGTACAGATCTGGTATCCATGATCTGCAATTCCGAAAAGCTGAGCGATGGATCAAATGAACTGATCTATGCACTGATGGCACTCGATGCAGCCAATGCTGCGATTCCGGCGGATGCAAAATGGTCCAGAAACGCGATCATAGAAGCAATGCTTGGTTTTCAGAATGAAAACGGTGGATTCGGACTGACCGGAAAAGACAGCACCAGTGTAGATATGACGGCCATGGCACTTCAGGCTCTTGCACCTTATCGGGAGCGAACCGAAGTAAAAGAAGCGATTGATCGTGCAGTTTCCTGTTTAAAAGAGGAGATGCGTGATGATTTCGGATATGGAACTTCCGAATCTACGGCTCAGGTACTTCTGGCACTTTCCTGCCTTGGCATTGATCCGACTTCTGCAGAAGTGGGATTTGGTACACCAAACTTTAATATGATCACAAATCTGATGAAATACCGCCAGAATGACGGAGGATTTTCACATCTGTCTAACCTTACAAAATCGCAGGAAATGTCAACGGTACAGGTACTGCAGGCACTTGATGCATATAAAAAAGGAACAAACACCTACTGGCTGATAAATGGTGAAAATCAGAGCGTGGCTGTCACCATCCTTGGCGATGAGGTACACGACAGCGACAAAGACGGAAAGATCCATGCATTTGTAAAGAATAACCTTCAGGTATGGGCAGCACAGAGCGAGTATCGTGTTCCGAAGAATGCAACCGCCATGGAAGCTCTGGATGCGGCACTTGCGGCCAATAAAATGACCAGTGAGAAAAAATACGGTGACACTTACATTGCATCGGTTACAAGAGCAGACGGCGTGAAACTCGGAGAGTTTACAAACGGAAGCGAATCCGGCTGGAAATACAGCGTGAACGGAACGGAACCGGATGTTGGTGCATGTGATTATACATTAAAAGACGGTGACGTTGTCATGCTGCACTATACAGACAACTATGCAAAAGAAAATACAGAAATCGATGAACAGGTAGAAAATGTTATTCGACTGATCGCAGCTCTTCCTTCCTCAGATAAGCTTACACGGAACGATCAGGAAGCAGTAAAAGCAGCAAGAGCAGCATACGACGCACTTACCGATACACAGAAAGCAAATGTGGAAAATGCAGATCTGCTGGTAAAAGCGGAAGCACAGCTCAAGGCTTTACAGGATGCAAAGAAAGACGATGATAAAAAGGACAACAACAAGGGCGATAACAGCAATAACAACAACAGTAATAATACAAACAACGGCATAAACGGAAATCAGAATCCAGGCACACAGACCATTGTCAGACCGGCAAAAGTAACAAAACTGACCGTATCTTCCAAAAAGAAAAAAGCATTCCTGAAGTGGAAGAAGAACAGCAAAGCAACCGGATACGAAATCTACCGTGCCACAAAGAAAAACGGCAAGTACAAAAAGATCAGAACGATCAAAAAAGCATCTGCCGCAACATTCACAGACAGCAAAGTAAAGAAAGGCAAAACTTACTATTATAAAGTAAGAGCTTACAAGACCGTAAAAGGAAACAAAGCAAACGGAAAATTCAGTGCTGTCAGAAAAGTAAAGATTAAAAAATAGCAAAAAACGACAAAAAAAGGAGCTGCCTGAAACAGCTTTGGAAGGTTTATGCATAGTTCCCTAAAACAATCATTTACAGAAAGGAAAAGCAAGGCATGAAGAAAATGACACTTGGAAATCGTATCCTTGCCATGCTTCTGGCGTTTGTCATGATCCTGACCGGAATCGCTCCTGGCACATTCAATGCCCGGGTCGTGAAAGCAGCTGATGCGACAGAACAGAGATTTAACAGGATCTACCGTGAAGACGGCATCGTACAGGTGACAAATTCCATTTACCAGAATTCGGACAGCATACTGACGCCGAAGGAAACATCACATCGTATCAAGGCACGGAAGGCCGGTGAAGTTACAGATAACAGCCAGGTATCCGACAAAGTCGATATAGATCAGATTGTAAAAGAAGGTATCACAAGTGCATCCACCTTCCTGAACAGCCAGAACTATAAATATGAATGCAGCGGTGCATCCGACTGGTATATCATGTCAAAACTGCGTACCGGACAGACAATCAGCGATGCAGAAAAAGAAGCATACGGTCAGAGTGCTGTTTCTGTTGTTTCAAAATGGAAAGCAAACCCGAAACCGACCGATATCGCAAGAGTGGCACTGACTCTGTCTGCTATGGGCAAAGATATCACGAATGTAGGCGGTGTAAATCTTGCAGCAATGCTGTACAGCAGCGACAGACTGGAAGACGGTTCAAACGAACTGAGCTGGACACTGATCGCACTGGATGCAACCTCTCAGAAAATTCCTGCAGATGCAAAATGGAACAGAGAATCCATGATCGATGCACTGCTTGGATTCCAGAATGAAAACGGTGGTTTTGGCCTGTTTGACAACAAATCAACAGGTGTAGATATGACTGCTATGATCCTGCAGGCACTGGCACCATATGTAAAAGAAGCGAAAGTACAGACGGCGGTTGACAAAGCACTTGCTTATCTGAAAGATGCTATGGACGAAGAATACGCTTATACTTCTTCCGAATCTGCTGCACAGGTTATCCTGGCACTTGCCTGCCTGAAACTGGATGCCGTGGATGCAGGTTTTGCAGCAGAATCAAAAAGTATCTTCTCAACGCTTGAGAAAAATTACTGCGTGAAAGGCGGCGGTTATGCACATCTGAAAAATGGTGCTGCCAATGCAATGGCTTCTTACCAGATCATGGAAGCTTACGAAGCATACAGAAGATTTAAAGCATCCGAAGAAGGCTACTGGGATATGAACTCCCTGAAACCAAGTACACCGGAGACGCCGTCTACCCCGGAAACACCGGGCACACCGGAGACGCCATCCACGGATAAGACCCCGGAAACACCGTCCACAGAAAAACCGGCTAAGAAACCGGCCAGACCTGTGATCAGAAAGGCAGCAGCAGGAAAGAAAAAAGCAACTCTGACCTGGAAAAAAGTCAAGGGTGCAGCCGGATATCAGGTATATCGTTCCATGCGTAAAAACGGCAAATACGTTTGCGTGAAGAAAAACCTGAAGGCAGCAAAATACACAGACAAAAAGCTGAAAAAGGGCAAAACTTACTATTACAAAGTACGTGCATATAAAAAAGTCAACGGAAAGACCATTACTGGTGCATATTCTGCCATACGTAAAGTTAAGGTAAAATAAAGTCACAGAGAAACACAAAAACAGGAGTATGGATACGCTCTTCGGCAGAAGGAGTGTTCCATACTTCTTCCTGTTTTATAGGAAGGAGTCCATATTTTGAATATAAGAAGACGCACAAAAAATATTATTACTGCTCTGCTTGCCATGGTTTTATGCCTGACAGGATTTCTGCCGTTATCCGGCATGCAGACAGTCAGAGCAGAAGAAAAAGAAGCAAAGATCTGGTTTAAAGACAGCGAAGACAACGCAGACAGTGGTAAAGCCACGTTTGTACCGGACAAGGGCGGAATCGTTTATGCATCCGTAGAAAAATTTACCGTTGGACAGGGCTATCTGATCGAGCCGACGGAAGTTTCCTTTGAAGCCGGAGAGACTTATGCAGATATCATCGAAAAAATTCTGAAAGCAAACGGCTATACTTACGATGCACAGAACACCGGAATGGGATTCTATCTGGCAGAGATCGACCATGCAGACAGCGGTGTACTGAATATTCCGCAGTGTATTTCAAATATGTCAGAAGATGCACCGACCAATGACAAACACAAGTCGAATCCGTATAAAGATACGCAGGGGCTTGGTGAGTTTTCATACTCCAATTATTCTGGATGGTATTATTTCGTAAACAACGAAAATCCGGGCCTTGGAATGGGCGGGGTAAAAGCCAGAGACGGAGATGTGGTGCGTTATCAGTTCACACTCTACGGACTCGGTGCAGACCTGGGAGATAAGCCAAATGATCAGACAGGCGGTATCAAAGCACTGGAACTGCCGAACAAAGATTCCGTCACCAAAAATCTGGCACTTATGAGACAGATCCTGGCAAAAGATGACAAGGCTGATCCGGAAGGTATATACAAAAACGTTCTGAAAATCGTAACCAATATGGACAGCACAAAAGAACAGTTTGCTCAGGCAGAGCAGAGAGTGTCCGCCTGGCTTGCAGAGTATCCGCAGAAAAAAGCAGAGCGTGACAGGGCAGAAAAGGAAAAAGCAGAGCGTGAGAAAGCCGCAAAGGAGGCAGCACTTCAGAAAAAATATACACCGGCCAAAACGACACTGAGATCCATCAAAAATGCCGGAAAAAACAAAGTCCGACTCACCTGGAAAAAAGTATCCAAGGCTACCGGTTACGAAATCTACCGCAGCACAAAGAAAAAAGGCACTTACAAAAAAATAAAAACCATCAACAAAAACAAAACCGTATCTTTCGTGACCAAACTGCCGAAAAAGAAAGGAACCTGTTACTTCAAAGTCCGCACGTATCGCAAAGCCGAAGGTAAAGTTTATTACGGCAAAGATTCCGCTGTGAAAAGCAAAAAAGTAAAATAGAGAAAATATATCAATATCCAGACGTCCATCCGGAGAGCAGATCTCCGGGTGGACGTTTTTTGTGCTTCTGATACCTGTATAAGAAGAATATGTCATGCGATGCATGACGTGCACCTTGCAGCAAGAATGTCAGAGGGATTCTTGGACAGATGTAAATAAAAAAATGAATATAAACAGTACATAACAGTTGACAACAGTACTAAACTGTTATATACTGTTTGCAACAAAAGCAAAGAAATGGAGGAATCTATGAAACTGATCATCAACAATTCTTCCATGCAGCCAATCTATGAGCAGATCTGCACACAGATCAAGAATAAAATCTTAAGCGGTGAACTGAAACAGGAGGAGATGCTTCCCTCTGTGAGAACCTTCGCGAAAGAACTGAGGGTCAGTGCGTTGACGGTAAAAAAGGCCTACGATGCTCTGGAACAGGAGGGCTTCATCGTTACAGTGCATGGAAAAGGAAGCTTTGTATCCGGAGTCAATCAAGAGCTTCGCATGGAAGAAAAAAGAAAAGAAGTAGAAACGGATCTGGAACAGGCGATCCGCAAAGCAAGGAGCTGCGGCATGACAGAAGCAGAGATACGGGAGCTGTTTGAGCTGATCCTGGAAGATTAGGAGGAGAAGAGGATGGAAGAGATTTTGCTGGATTTAAAAAATGTCAGAAAACAATATGCAAATTTTTCACTGGAATGTTCGATGCAGGTAAAGCGTGGAAGTATCACCGGGCTGATCGGTGCAAACGGAGCCGGAAAGACGACCATTTTCAAAGCATCACTGGGACTGATCCATACAGACGGCGGTGAGATCCGGATGATGAGAAAGACACCGCAGCAGCTGACAAACGAAGAATGGGAAAAGATCGGAGTGGTACTTTCCAATGCGACCTTTCCGAATATTCTGACGGCGGAAGATGCAGGTGCGATCCTGAAAAAGATGTATCATCGGTTTAATAAAGCAGATTTCGAAGAGAAATGCAGAACATTCGATATCCCGATGAACAAAAAGATAAAAGAAATGTCAACCGGAATGAAGGCAAAACTGAAAATTCTGATGGCAATATCTCATCAGGCAGAAATCCTGATACTAGATGTAAAATGAGGTATAGATGGTAGGCGTGTATAGAGTGTATCCAGTTTACTCTTAGAGGAAAATAGGTACATGATACACAGATAATGGAAAAGAATGTGTATCTAGTTGAATATAGAAGCAGGTAGTAGGTATGAAAGAATAGGATTCTTCCATGCCGTTTTTATTATAGAGAAAGAACAGATTGCACAGTATTGACCAGGTCATTTCAGTAGATCTGCTGAATAGCTTTCTTCCAGAAGTGTGGTATAGTCTTGTGCTTGGAACAGGGAAACGATACAGAAAGGAGAAAACGATATGTCAGTACAGCCAGATATCATCTGGAACGAGCAATGTCTGGGGATACGGATAGGAGAACAGGTATGTATCTATCTGAAAAAGCATAATGCGGAATACCAGAGACTGCAAAAGAAAATACTGGAACTTATAGAGAAGTATCCAGTGATAGAAACATTTATGGAAGCGGCTCAGTCAATCAGTCTGACAGCAGACGAACATCAGGCACTGCACCAATATTTCCAACTGGAGAACGGAAAGGAAATGATAGAAGAAGAATATCATTTCTATATGGGACAGGCACAGATGATTTCGTATGGTGCCATGCTTGGAAAAATCAAAAAAGCAGTGTCAGGAAAGGACGAAAGTGATACAAAGAAATTACTGGAACTGCTAATGGATACCTGGATTGATGAGGTAGAAAATGAACTGAAAGAAAATGCAGTGTATCAGAAAATGCTCGAAAAAATATCAAAATATGAAGATCAGGTTCAGGCAATGGGACTTGAAAAAGAAAAACGAAAAATGATAGATGCATACGTTACGAAAGTAAATGAGAGATGGATTCTATATGCGGAATCCTTGTATCAGGCTGGTATGCAGAAAATCCTGGAATTACTGAATCTGTAAAAGAGACGGATAAAATGGGGAAGCACGAAAGAAACTTCCCCATTTGTCACTTCTATTCATCTTTGCCATCA
>ERZ779874.3772-NODE-3772-length-10947-cov-2.459787_pt1 | contig 10947 bp, 9 predicted proteins | sample MGYA00511031_ERZ779874 | MGnify/ENA primary metagenome ERZ779874 (study PRJEB29588, sample SAMEA2156850) | human gut metagenome | biome: human gut; feature: human-associated habitat; material: faeces | place: Denmark | collected 2008/2010 ...
AATCGGACATATTTATAGTATAACTAAAAAAGATAATGTGAGTTAAACCTTACATTATCTTTTCTAATAAACTTACTTTTTAGATTTTTTAGATTTAGTAATAGGAGGAATATAAGGATTATTAATTTCAAATTTTATATTTTTAGTATGAACATCAATAAGTTTATTTATATATTCTTTATATTCATCATTATTTTCAGTATAATTTAAAGTTTCTAATATATAAAAATAAGCATTAATATTTCTTGCATACATAGGATAATTAGTCATCATAGGACGACCGCAACTAAACTCTTTAGTACAATCAAGATCGTTTAATAAAGAATTAAATATATCTTGAGGAATTTTAGTTTTAATACGATTATCTAAATCTCTATAATCTAAATAATTTAAAGTATAATCAGGAAAAGAATATTCTTTTTCATCTATGATTATTGTCATAAATAACTTTTAGTAGTTTTATACACTATAACTCTTTTAGGTTTTCCTATTAAACAATAATTATACATAAACCATTTAACAGGATCGACTTCAATAGTCATTTTATAAACATTATTTATTGGAGTAGCTATTCCAGATTTATAATCGAATGTGCTATATACAATATTACTTACTATTTCCGGAAACATTAAATTTTTATTCTTTATAAGTTTAACATCATCTTTATTATTAAAATCTATTTCTCCATATAAAATAATTTTATCTCTTTCTATAAATTGAGTTCCTGTATTAAATCTTAATCCTTTATCAATATTTTTTTCATCAGTTTCAGTTATTTCTTTCATAACAGCTAAATCGCATATTTTTTCAAAATGGCATAATATCGTTTGTTTCCTTATTCCTAATAGATTGATTTCTTGTAACATAATCATTAATTTTGTTATAAGTTTCTATAATAAATTCTTTACATTTATTAAAACCATAAATACTTCTTAATTCAAAGAAATCTTTGGCATTATATATTTTAGGGATATAAATTGGCAACATACCAAATTCATCTCTCAAATATATTGCCTCTAAATATCCAGATTTGTCATTATCCATTAAACATATTAATCGCTTACTATCTTTAATAGCAAGTTTATTGTACAACCAATAATATTCAGCAGTACTTAATTTATAATTTTCAGCAGGAATATTAATAGTTCCAATTTTTGCTTTTAGTCCATCCCCCGTAAAGGAAGACATCGCCCACAGCATTTTACTTAAAGCTACCCTATCTTTAGTAGATTTAGTAATTACTATGTAATCATAATCATCTCTTTCAAGATTATAAATACCTTCTAAATGATTATAATTAGTAATAAATTTAGTATAATGTTTATCTCTTTTAGGAAAATACAATTTAACATCATGTATTCCTTTATTATCTCTACCTGTTATATAAGCATAACAAGGATCTTTTTTATCATAAATATATTTTGGTTGAGGATTAGTTTTTCTATTTATATAATATTGATCTACGGCGTATATAAAATTAATATTTAACCAATTTAAATCTACTCCTCCTTTTTCCCAATATTAATTAGGTATTTTTAATGATGCTGTTCATGCGGGTGCTGTATTCATGTACAATGTAAAATCCAAATGATATTAAAATTAATACCGTAAGGGTTGTGCGTGATATTAATTTTCGTATCTTTGCATCATATGAAAAAGGAAAGAATATGAAATATTCAGAATTGGAGAAACAGCTGAAAGCGGCTGGCTGTTATGAAATAACAAGGAAAGGAGGGCATCCTATTTGGTTCAGCCCCAAGACTGGGAAAAGATTTCAAACCAGCCACCACGGTTCAGAAGAAGTTAAACCCGGTACTTTAAGAAGCATTCTAAGGGATGCAGGGATTAAATAATTCTCCATTTCTTGAAGATAATTAGAAAAAAACGAAACCATTAATAAAGTGCAAAAGATGAGTAGTAAGAAAATCAATGTTGTTATTGAGCGAGGAATTGACGGCAGTTTCTCCGCTTATATTGCAGATGACAACTGTGAATTTGGTTGCATCGGCGAAGGGAAAAGCGTTGAAGAAACCAAAGCTGATTTTATGAAAGCCGTTGGCGAAATGCAAGAAGTGTATGCTGAAGAAGGATCTAAATTTCCTGATGTGGAGTTTGATTTCATTTACGACATGGCATCTTTTCTTAATTACTATGCCTACGCCTTCTCTTTAGCAGGTTTGGCTAGAATAACAGGTGTCAATCAAGGTCAATTAAGCCACTATGTTACAGGACGCAGAAGACCTTCTAAATCCACTGTCGAGAAAATAGAGCAATCATTGCATGATTTTGCAAATGAGATTGGTCAAGTTAAGTTTGCGTGAGAAAAGATAAGGGATGGCGAACCCTTCAGCAAGGTTCGCCATCTTTTTTAACTGTTTTGAATGTGCTATGTGAATATAGAGATTATTTGCTCCATCCCGGATTCTGTGTCAGGTTACCATCCGCTTCATCCAAATCCATCTGGCTGATAGGCATGTATCTGTACTTTTCCGTCCATCCCTTCTCACCCAAAATTTCGGCTCCCTTATCAAAGCGCATCAAGTCTATCCAGCGATGCAGTTCGTATGCAAATTCTAACCCCCTTTCATTGAAGATCACATCCAGTGCTTCCTGTTTATTCATCTTTGTCAGGTCAGGGGTGTGGTTGTCATCCCCAAAGGCACGCTTTCTGATGCGTGAGTACCAGCCTTGTCCTTCGGTACTTGCAGTTCCATTAGCGCGGATGTCGAGTTCCGTACCCAATAGGAGTACGTCGGCAAAACGTAGGAAACGGAAGTTATTGTTATAATTCAGATAAGAAGTGGCGGAAGTATATCCTTTACGCGCGTGATACTTATAGTTACCGAATCCGTCAAAAGACATCTGGTTGTCGTCTACATGAAAATCTACCTCATAACCCAGGTCCCTGACTTTCTGTGCTTCCACCGCATAGTCGATGAAAGTACCTTCGCGACGGGTGTCACCTTCTTCGTACCAGTCGTACACGTTACGCTTTACGGTTGCTTGTCCCCAGCCGTCGCCTAAACCGCCCTCTTCGGCGCTACGCGGGTCGACAATGCCGCGACCGCTACACCACGTCGGCAAGTTGTTACAAACACCATTGATGTAGCCGCCCCAGTCATTGGAGTTTGCTTTCTCGGTATATACAAATTCCATGATGGATTCCTGGCAGAATTCGCCTTCCTGCAACCAGATCCGGGAAAAGTCGGGCAGCAAGTCGTAGCGCTTGCTATTGATAATCTGGCGCATATCATTTAGAGCTTCGGCATAGCGTGATTCGTCACGTGCAAAGAGGATCATCTTGGCTTTCATAACGATAGCCGCATCGTTGATGTAACGTCCACATTCTTCATCGGGTACTGTTACCGGTAAGTTACCGATGATGGTATTGTCCAAATCGTTCATGATGAACTTATAGCAGTCTTCGCGCGATGCTTTGGGTACGGAATACATTTCGTCCGGCAAAATGATGCGGTCGATCAGTACGAACTGTTCATAACCGATAAACATATAATAGTAGAATACCATGCGTGCGAAAGTGATTTCAGCCCTGAGGCGTGTACGTGCGGCATCTGTCATGGTGGCTCCGTCCAGTTTGCTTAACAGAAGGTTGGCGCGGGCGATACCTTCGTACATTCCCAGGTTCCATTCACCACCCCACCAGTTGGGACAGTTGTTGGAGTCGAACTGAAAAAGATCGAGGCCATAGCCACCTTCACCCGGTCCGCCACCTGTATCGCCTTCGTCCGACATATAGATAAAGGTGGAATAGATATTGTCTACACTATGTTGCAGAGTGTTCATGAGTCCGTACAGGCCCATCTTAACATCGTCTTCTGTCTTGTAGAAGTCTCCGTCGTTCAGTTGCGTCTTGGGATATAATTCCAGAAAATCGCCGCAAGAGGTGAGCGACATTGCAAAAAGCAATATATATAAAAGATTCTTTTTCATATCATTGATATATTAAGATATTAGAAACTAACACTCGCACCTAAAGTGAATACGCGTGCCTGAGGATAGGAACCTGAATCCAGACCGCTACGTGAACCCACTTCCGGATCGTAGCCGCGATATTTGCTGAACGTCAGCAGGTTATCACACTGGATATAAATACGCAGGTTACTGATAAGAGCTTTCTTGGTCAGCAGGCTGGGGAAGGTATATCCCAGTTGCAATACTTTCAGGCGCAGATAATCCCCGTCTTCAACGTAGAGGTTGCTGACGCGTGAAGTGTTCTGGTTGGCACCATCATCTTCTACAACACGCGGCCACCAGTTTGAAGTGCCCTCACCGTGCCAGCGGTCCAGCCATTTGCGGTGCCAGTTGGCGTATGGGACATTGGCGCGGCGGTCGTAATTGAATATCTGATTGCCGGCTACACCCTGGAAGAAAACAGAAAAGTCAATGTTCTTCCAGTCTATGTTCAGTGAGAAACCGTAAACCCAGTCGGGGTTTGGATTACCGATCATGGTAAGGTCTTTGTCGTCCAGCAAGTCATCGTTGCATAAGTTCTTGAAACGGATGTCACCCGGCTTTGCATTGGGCTGAAGTGGCTTGCCGCTGGGGCCTACATGAGCGTTGACTTCATCCCAGTTCTGGAAGATGCCGTCGTGTACATATCCGCGGAAGTATCCATAAGGCATTCCCGATTCCACGATGGCTACGTTCGGATTGGTCATACCGGCACCCAGGGTAGCGATAGATGAGAAGCCGGGACCACGGTCGGTTACTTCGTTCTTTACGTAGGAGGCATTTCCGTTTACTGAGAAGTTCACGCCACCGGCTTTGAAGCGGTAAGTGGCATCCATTTCAACACCTTTGTTGCTCATAGTACCGGAGTTGGCATTCATACCCCAATAACCCAGATATTTGGGAGTTTGCAACCAGAGGATCATATCCTTGGTGCGTTTGTCGAAGTAGTCTACAGAGAAGGATAAACTGTTGTTCAGTAAGCGCAGGTCGATACCCAGGTCCGTCTGTTCCGAAGTTTCCCATTGGATGGAAGGGTTGGCATATCCGGCGGATACGATACCTACATATATCTGATCCTTACTGCCTTTACCCAGAGCCAGGTTATTGCTACCCATATTCAGGAGGCTGGTGTATTGGAAAGCGCCGATGGACTCGTTACCATTCCGGCCCCAACTGGCACGCAACTTAATGAGGTTCAACCATCCGGGACGGTTTTTCATAAATTTCTCTTCCGTCATGTTCCATCCGGCAGATATGGAAGGGAAGCTGGCATATTTGTTATTAGGACCGAAGTTGGAAGAACCGTCACGGCGGAACACCAAGCTTAACATATACTTTTCGGCATAGTTGTATGTGGCGCGGGCAAAGAAGGAAGAAAGGCGGTGCTGGTTGATGTAATCATCTGTTCTTTCCAGCGAGCGTTCGGCGGCGGCACTGTTGAGATAAGCATATTCCATGCCCAAACGCAACAGGTTGTAGTCTTCACCGGTCAGACCGGTGCTCTCTTCGCTCAATGCGGACTGCCCCACCAATACGGAGAATGCATGTTTGCCGATTGTCTTTTCATAACTCAACACATTTTCTACCTGCCATTTATAGCTTTCATTCTTTTTATGGAACACGCTGGACGTTTCGTTACGGTTGTTGGTCGTAATGTAATATTCCGGAGTGTAGCCTCTGGAACCCCAGAATGCCCAAGCAAGCCCTACATTGGTACGGAATTTAAGTCCCGGCAGCAGGGTTGCTTCTAAATTCAGGTTGGCGTTGAAATTGTTGGCTGTGTTAAGTGTATTATTGCTGACGTCGCGTACTGCCAGCGGGTTACCCATTTCACGCATGTAGTTAATAATGTTGTAGGCACGGCCATCTGCGTCTTTCACATAGCCGGCGTACAGTTGGTCGTAGATTTTCAGTTGTTCCGGATCGGTCTGGTAAATAGGCTCATTAGGGGGAGTCAGTGCCATGGATGTAAGTACACCGGATACGTCGCTGTTGTTTCCGATACCCATAGATTCCGTGTGCGAATAACTGATGTTTGAACCGAAGGTCACTTTGGGAAGCCAGAAGCGGTTTTTATCTTCCATTACCGTGTAGGTATTGTTGAAGCGGGCATTATACCTCTTGTAGTAAGAGTTCTCACTGGCAACCACGCCGTTCTGGTTCAGATAACCAAAGGAAGCATAGTAGATGCCTCTGTCCGTACCACCCGAAAGGGATACTTTATGGTTGTATACCAGCGCATGGTTGTTCAGCAGCTCATCCTGCCAATCGGTTTCCGTGGTGGGATAGGTGGAAGGGTTGTTGATGTCGAAGTTTGGGAACTTCAGCTCCTTCCCTTCGTTCTTGTTCATTTCATTCACCATCATCTGATATTGGGCCGCATTCATATAATCCAGTTTCTTTGTAGAACTTTGCCAGCCGTAAGAGACTTCATAAGTTAGTACGGGTTTCTGAACCGATCCTTTCTTGGTAGTGACAAGTACTACACCGTTGGCGCCACGTGTACCATAGATGGCAGCGGAGGCAGCATCCTTCAATACTTCCACGGATTCGATGTCCGAAGGGTTAATATTATTGATGTCATCCACCGGCATACCGTCCACTAAATAGAGTGGATTGGAGTTGTTGATGGTACCGACACCGCGGATGCGTACAGTAGAACCGGCTCCTGGTGCTCCGGACTCGCTCATGATCTGTACGCCTGAAACTTTCCCTTTCAGGGCGTTCTGGAAATTGGTGGGGCTGCCTTTTGTCAGTTCGTCGCCGGATACTTGGCTGATGGCGGCTGTTACCACACTCTTTTTCTGTACACCGTAGCCGATGACTACCACTTCCTCCAGGGCTTTGGAGTCTTCTGTCAAGGTGATGTCATAAGTGTTTTTTCCACTGATCACTTTTACTTCCTGGTTTGCAAAGCCGATGTATGTAAATACCAGTTCTGAGTTACCGGGCACCGTCAGCGTATAGCTTCCGTTGATGTCGGTGATCGTACCGTTGGAGGTACCTTTTTCAACTACGTTTACACCAATCAGGGGCAAACCATCTGTGGCAGACTTTACAGTTCCGTGGACTCTCGTTTCTGTTTGAGCTGTAGCAGTCAGGCAGTTAGATGCTAACATAAGCATGATGACTGCTGTTCGAACAAGCCATAAGAAGGGCTTGAACGAAAGAACTTCATGTTTTTCATTCATACAAAAGATACTAATAAGATTAATAAATTGGTTTTTGTTTTAAGGGTCTATTTTTTGAAAGGATCTCCTTGCTTGTCCGTACTTACCACCCAGCGGAAGGCATTGACAAACAAAAGATTTTGTGTGGCGTCAATGAATTCTTCATCGCCATGCCCCATATTCAGATATATCATTCTGTATTTGGTATTGGTCCATACGATGGGGAAATCACCGAAGTTTACTACATCTTTGATGCCCAGGGGATAGTTCTTGGGAGAGAGGGACAGCAGAACTTCCACATCTTTATTGGCTCTCGGACTGGGATTCCACTGATACCATTCGCTGGAAGGTGCCACAAAAGAGGCGGGTAGGTTCTTGGTGACTGGATGATTCTCGTTGTCCACTTCAACCAGGACTGGTTGGGGAGGCCAGTTGTTGCAATAGAAGACTCCACCGCCCAGGAAGTTGACGAACCAGGGCCATTGGGTGTTCTTGTCATTGTAGGCGGCTACATGGAAGCCTACCCAGCCACCACCGTTTTCCATATACTTCTCAAAAGCATCCCGTTCGGCTTTTGTATTGGGGTAGCCGTCGAGCATCACCACTACGCTATACTCTTTTAGCTTTTCGTAAGTATAGGAAGACAAATCCATTGTGAGATCGAGAACGAAACCGTCACCGTAGTTCAGTTTCTTGAAGAACTCTACGGCTTGCAGGGAGAACTGATAATGTGCTTCTTCTGCATGCTGCATATAGTAGACTAATGCCTTGAAGCGGGGGCCCCGGGCATAATTGGCAGGATAGCCTTCGGGAGTTTGAGCGTTTACCAGAAGGGTGCATGCTGTAAATAGGAGGACAAGATAAAACTTAATAGTTTTCATAGCTTTTTTGATTTTATGTAATTAATAATTTCTTTTGTTAGTATTCGGCAATCAGTGATAGCCACTTTCCTGCCGATGTCACCCAGACCTCTTTATAACAGGCATTGTTGGTCTGTGGCCAGTAGGGGATGTCATCATTGCCCAGGGTGCGGATGCCTACGGGCATTTCGCCTGTCATCTCACCGGAAGAAAAACTGTTCATCTGCGGATAATTGTACCCTTCGCCGTATATCAGGGATTGTCCGAATGGGTTCTTTCCGACTGTCCAGTAGAGCTGTTCCCGACCGATGTTCAGCAACTCTTCGTCTTTAAGGAAGTTGCCGCAAATGGCAGCGGATTTTCCGGTGGAGAGATGTATGGCTGTGTTTCCATTGAAGATACTGAACCATACAGGGAAACGTTTCAGGTAGTGTTCCTTGTCGAGTTTGACTCCCCGTTTCACCTGTTCCGTGTATAGCTGCCGTACATTGGCGGGCGGAAAGAGATGAAGCGCGTAGAAACTTGCTGAATCACTGTACTCTTCCGCATGATATACTCCACTCGGAATCATTCCATAAGGCCGGGTGTATTTCATCAGACCTTTCAGATAGTTTCCGTATAGTTGTATGGAGTTCACCCACTTCTGATAATCAGGGTGCTGTCTCTGTGTTTCACAAAGCAACGTCATGGCCTGCATGTAGACTTGTTCGCGTGATTGATGGATATAGTGTACGATGGATTTTCCAGACTGATCCCGATAGAAGAATCCGCAGGTTTTTTCCGGATCCTGTAAAGGCTTCGTACGCTGGCAGGCAAGTACATATCGAATGGTCTCGGCAGCCTTTTCGGCATAATATGCCTTGCCCGTGAGCTTGTAGAGCATACTGGCAGACCAGGATATGGTTGCCATATATTGGCTCTCGGAGGTGTTGTAGCTATGTTCGTACATCTGTTTGAATAAGTCGAAACCCTCTCTTTCGAATTTTTCTGTGGCAAAAGCAAAGTCTTCCTCCGCTACCTTTCGCAGATGCTCTTGTAGCATCGGGTCCCGATTTATGGTCATTGCCGCGTATGCTTCGTATCCTGCGTACAGGAAATTATCGAATGCCATGTTTTGAACGCGTACGGAATGAATGTCATCCAATGTATTCAGGATGCCGTCTTGCCAGATAAGCAGTCCCATACTGCTGGCACGATAGCCGTCTCCATAACGGTTTTTCAGTATGAACTCGATCCCCCATTCCGCTTCTTCCAGTAGACGGGCTGCCAACGGAGTATTTCTGGTTTTGAGCTGGTTGTATGCTTCCAGTAGGGAGAAAGTCACATCTCCGGTCTGCAACGTCTGTTGTGACAAATCGCCTGCATCATGCCATCCGCCTGAATAGGCGATGCTTTTTCCGTCATGCCGGGAGAATAGATCTGTATGACAAGCGGCATGTTTGCCGGGGACGGGATGTCCGCAACGCTGGCAAAACAGGAAATTCAGTACTTTCCAGAGAGAATTATCCCACAACTTTTCACCGATCCGAAAGTCAGGAGTGATGTTTTTACCTACTTTCAGTTGGTAGTCTCCCGGTTGGTTGAAGTCGGTGAAGTCCATGACTCCGAACTTTCCGATGGTGGTTTGTTCCTGTTTCAGCGCACCTTCGTATGCCACTTCTTTGCTGACGGAGTTTATCAGTTGGAATTGTTTCCACTGTTTGCATGAATTGGCATGAACGAGGGCTGTTTTCGGGCTATTTATGGCATAGCCTGTTGTAGAATATATGATGGTATGCTCCGCCGGTTCCCATCCGCTCACTTTTTCCGGATTTTTGATTTGCTGCAACCGGATATCGTCCACATAATAAATGGCAGAGTCTCCTGTTGTCCGGTCTTTCCCTTTCAGTGCGGTGTCGAAGCTGATGGATATTACCTTATCCCGCTGATATTCGTCTATTTCCAGAAAGCAATGGTTCCATTGCTTATTTACCAGATTGATGAGATGGGAACCGCTGGGTGGATTATAACCTTGTTTGGGTGTGGAACTGTCATTTGTAAAAGTCAGGTTCATATTGACTACGCGTGCGCCGTCGCAATCAGGATAGATAGAAAAGTAGATTCTGTTGTACTTTTCCCAGTTCTTACCATCGACGTGATAGGTGATACGGCTATTTCCATAAGTTGCATAGTCAGGATCGGAAGGAGAACCAGCGGCTCTTTTTCCGGTATAAGTAGGAAAAGATAAACGGATGCTCCCTTTGCCCGATGTGGTTTTCTCTTTTGAGAAAGACATTTTTCCGGCTCCGGAATGAGTCCACCCGTCTGCTCCTTCAGTTTCCGTAAGCGGCTGGCTGGATAACACCTCTTTCTTCAAAGCATTCTCTTCGAAAGAACGGGAGGTGTTCAAAGGCAGCGGGGCATGGATCAGTCCTGTTTCATAAATTTGCTTCTCTAATAGGGCATCCTCCGTCAGAGGATTTTGACTGAATAGGGAAGTATTGCTTATGAATAACAAGAGTAATATGAATGATTTTTTTCTCATGATTATGATAACCTTTTGTTTCTGATGCAAGGTTAGCCATAATTTGGCAAAAGAAGGTTTGATAACCGCCATAAAACCTTTAAAAACCATCAAAATGAAGGAAAATGATAGATTCTCGACTTCTGTTGATGATATTTAAACCCCTTACATTCGGTGTTCCACCATGATCAGTCATAGTGAAACACTATTTCAGTCGTTATGGGAAGTGACTTCAGTCGTTATGGGATATACCTTCAGTCGTTATGGGAAGTACTCTCAGTCCTGGTGCGAACATTTCTCAGTGTAGAATAATGAATGAATCTGGCAAGAAATGCCATTTGAAGTATAATTATGGTAGAAATTCTTGTTTGCTATTGGTTGTTTTTGTAATTTTAACGCCTAAATTAAATTAAGTTACGAACTACGAATTACAAGCTACAAG
>ERZ779874.3773-NODE-3773-length-10945-cov-3.640863_pt1 | contig 10945 bp, 7 predicted proteins | sample MGYA00511031_ERZ779874 | MGnify/ENA primary metagenome ERZ779874 (study PRJEB29588, sample SAMEA2156850) | human gut metagenome | biome: human gut; feature: human-associated habitat; material: faeces | place: Denmark | collected 2008/2010 ...
AATAATAATAATTTAAGATTAAGATTAAATGATTATTTGAAAGTAAAAAATGTAGATGTGGAACTTGTTTTTAATACTAAGGGAACACAATTTGAATTATTAAATAGAAGTAATATAGGTTATTATTTAAATAGAACATATTATAATAGTTTGACTTATAAAAATTATTTAGGACAATGTAGTTTTTATACTGGTGAAATTTCATTAGTTGGTGATGGTGGTTATAGTTATACGAATGTATATAAAGATAGTGTTGTTGCAAAAGTTGGAATGTTAAATATGGTAGACTTTAATGATAATACTACTTTGGATACTTATTATTTAATTAATAGTACTTCTAATGTTGGAAACTTAGTATATACTTATAATAAACTTGGTCTTATTGATGAAGTTAAAGTTAGTGAGAAGAAAAAAATTGTACCTGTTGTATGTTTGGATAAGACATTTATAAAAGCAGGAGATGGTAGTATAAATAATCCTTATGTAGTGGAGTAGTTTTATGAAGAAAAATAAGAAGAAAAGTAAAATAAAATTAAGTAAATTTACATATTTTGTTATAGGTTTAGATTTTTTAGTGACAGTAGCGCTTGTTATTATTTATACACCTATTGTTTCATTTAAAAACTTTTGGATTCCAACAGCTATGACTACTATGTCTCATAGATATTTAGCTTATACATTATATAGTGAAAAAAGTGTAGATGATGTTATGAGTGCTAACTATATTGTGGGAGTTAATGAAAAAGTGAATTTGAATGATATAGTTATTGATACAAATGGAAGTAAAAAACACTATACATCTAAATATGAACAAGAAATGTTTAATAAAGATCCAGATAATGATGTTTATAAGATTATTAGAATTCAGGAAGAAAACTTTAAAGGGTATCTAACTGTTGTTTATGATCCTAGTGATGTAGATTTGGCTGTTCCTAAAAAACTTGGTAAAATGGGACAGAGTGTTGCTAAACTTTGTGTAGAGAATGATGGATTAGTTGGAATTAATGGTGGAGGATTTGAAGACCTTGATGGTTGGGGAAATGGTTCTACTCCATATGGTTCTATAATAAAAGATGGTAAACTTATTTGGACACATGATGGTGGTTCAGGGGGACTTATAGGTTTTACTAAAGATCATAAGATGTATTTAACTAATGATGCTCCTGCTGTTGCTATTAAAGATGGAATGGAAGATGCTGTTGAATTTGGACCTTTCCTTATTGTCAATGGTAAGGTTGCAACTATCAAAGGTGATGGTGGTTGGGGTAGAGCTCCTCGTACAGTTATTGCACAAAGAAAAGATGGTGTAGTATTATTTTTATCAATTGAAGGTAGATTACCTGGTTATAGCTTAGGAGCTACAATGAATGATATCATAGAAGTACTATTGCGTTATAAGGCTTATAATGCAGCTAATCTTGATGGCGGTGCTTCAACTACAATGGCAGTTAATGGTAAACTATATAATCGCCCAAGTGCAGGAAAAGAGTATGGTGGTAGAACGGTATCTAATGCTTGGATAGTAACAAATAAAAATAATAAAAAAGTACCAACAGTTAAGAAATAGTTTTTTAAGAAGTATAAGTTTACTTCTTTTCTTCTTTTATTAGAATAAATATTATTGTATAATATATAAAGATAGGTGGGATTAATCATGAAAAAGATAATGGATGGAAATGAAGCTTGTAGTTATGCAGCATATCCTTTTACAGAAGTAGCAGGAATTTATCCTATTACCCCGGCCTCTACCATGGCAGAAGTTACTGATAAATGGGCAAGTGAAGGTAAAAAGAATTTTTTTGGATTACCAGTCAAAGTAGTAGAAATGGAAAGTGAAGCTGGTGCTATTGGATTAGTGCATGGATCAGTACAATCAGGATGTTTAACATCTACTTATACAGCTAGTCAAGGATTATTATTGATGATTCCTAATATGTATAAAATAGCCGGACAACTTTTTCCTTGTGTTATAAATGTTTCAGCAAGATCACTTGCGACACATGCCTTATCAATATTTGGAGATCATCAAGATATTTATGCTGTAAGACAAACTGGGTTTGCTATTTTAGCGTCAAGTTCTGTTCAAGAATGTATGGATTTAACAGCTGTTTCTTATTTGTCAACTATTAAAGGTAGTGTTCCATTTGTAAACTTTAATGATGGATTTAGGACTAGTCACGAATTACAAAAAATTGATGTATTGGATATGGATAAAGTTTATGAACTAATTGATCAAAAAGCTCTTAGTGATTTTAGAAATAGAGCCTTAAATCCAATAAATCCTGTAACACGTGGTACATCACAAAATGAGGATATTTACTTTCAGGTAACTGAGGCACGTAATGAATATTATAATAAATTACCTGATATAGTTTCATCTTATATGGATGAAATAAATAAGATAACAGGACAAAATTATAAACCATTTAATTATTATGGTAGTGCAACAGCAACAAAAGTTATAGTGGCGATGGGGTCTGTTTGTGAAACTATAAAGGAAACAGTTGATTATTTAACAAAAAAAGGTCACAATGTTGGATTATTAGAGGTACATCTATATAGACCATTTTCTGCAAAACACTTTTTAAGAGTATTACCGAAGACAGTTAAAAAAATTGCAGTTTTAGATAGAACTAAAGAAGCTGGGGCGAGTGGTGAACCACTTTATCTAGATGTTTTAAAAACAGTAAAAGATGTTAATGATAAAATAAGAGTATTTGGTGGAAGATATGGACTTTCTAGTAAAAATACTACTCCAGCAATGATAAAAGGGGTATTTGATTTCCTAGACGTAAAGGAATGTCATACTAATTTTACGGTAGGAATAGATGATGATGTTACAAACTTAAGTATAAAATATGACCCTAAGTTTAAGCTTCCAACTACTAATACAGGATTCTTAATATATGGATATGGTTCAGATGGAATGGTCAGTGCTTCAAAAGACTTAATGAAAATTACAGGTACTTATACTAATGCTTATGTCCAAGGTTATTTTAAGTATGATTCTAAAAAAAGTGGAGGAGTAACTATTTCCAACTTAAGGTTTGGCAAGAATCCAATCAAGTCAACTTATTATGTTGAAAAGGCTAAACTTATAGTTTGTACAAAAGATAGTTATTTACAAAAGATGCATATTTTAGATTCTATTGATAATAATGGAATATTCTTACTTAATACTAAAAAAGATAAAAATCAAATATTAAAGTATTTAACTAATTATGATAAAAATATTTTAAAGAAGAGGAATGTTAAGTTTTATATAGTTGATGCCTCTTTGATTGCTAAAGAGAATGGTATTGATGGTAAGATTAGTACTATTATGGAGACTTTAATATTTAAATTAGGTAAGATAATAGACTTTGATTTTGCCTTGAAACAAATAAAGGATAATATTGCTCTTAGATTTAAGAATAAGGGTGATGATGTAGTTAAGCGTAATATTTTATCTGTTGACAGTTGTGTTAATAAGTATGAACAAGTTAAAATTCCTGATGTTACATATGTTCCTGAGATGAAGGGGGACTTAGATACTTTTGAGGTTATAGAACAGATGGAAGGAAACAGCTTACCAGTTAGTAAATTCTTAAATTCATCTGATGGAAGTTTGGAAGCTGGTACAAGTAAAAGAGAAAAGAGAAATATTTCTGATACTTGTCCACATTATGATCCTGAAAATTGTATTAATTGCGGGCTTTGTTCACTGGTTTGTCCACATGCGGTTGTTAGACCATTCTTACTTGATGAAAATGAGGCACTAGATGCTCCTGATACTCTTGCTAGTAAATTGATGGATGCTAAGATAAAAGATTGTAACTTGAAATATACGATTGGTATCAGTTATCCAGATTGTACAGGATGTAGTTTGTGTAGTAATATTTGTCCTGGTAAGAAGGGGAAGAAGGCTCTTACTATGGTTGATAAAGACCAAATAACACGTGATGAATATGTTAATTCAAATTATTTATTTAACGAAGTTACGGAAAAAAGGGTAATGACTACAGATACAGTAAAGGGTAGTCAGTTTAGAACGCCAAAATTTGAATTTAGTGGAGCTTGTAGTGGTTGTGGTGAAACACCATATTTAAAACTTTTAACGCAATTATTTGGAGATAATCTAGTGATAGCTAACGCTACGGGTTGTTCTTCTATATATGGTGCGAGTAATCCATCAAGTCCATATAGTGTTCCTTGGGCTAATTCTTTGTTTGAAGATAATGCCGAATTTGGTTATGGTATGAGAATTGCGGATGATGCTTTAAAGAATCGTATTGTAACTCTTATTAATGATAATATAGATAAGGTAAAAAAGAGTGAGGCCAAAATATATAAAGCTTATGCAGATGATATAAATATCGAAACAGCAGATAAGCTATATAATATAGTTGATAATACTAAAATAGATGAATTAAAATCACTTAAGAGTTTTATTAAGCCAAAATCTATTTGGACCGTTGGTGGAGATGGATGGGCTTATGATATTGGTTATAATGGTATTGATCATGTATTAGCTAGTCATGATAATGTTAATATTTTAGTATTAGATACAGAGGTTTATTCTAACACTGGAGGTCAGGCATCTAAGTCTACTAGAAAAGGTGCTGTAGCAAAGTTTGCAGCTAGTGGTAAGAAGGTTGCTAAAAAAGATTTGGCTAAGATAGCTCTTACATATTCACATGTTTATGTTGGAACAATTTCTTTAGGATTTAATCCTCAACAGGCTATAAAAGTCTTAAAGGAAGCAGAAGCATATAATGGACCTTCCATTGTAATAGCGTATTCTCCATGTATTGCACAGGGAATTCTAAAAGGAATGAATAACAGTATAGAAGAAGAGAAAATGGCTACAAAAGTTGGATATTTTCCATTGTTCCATTTTAATCCGGAAACTTCTAAGTTTTCTCTAGACTCAAAAGCAGATTTTACTAATTATATAGAGTTTTTGAGTGGTGAAAATAGATATCGTAGTTTAAAAAATGTTAATAACGATTATAAAAAATTATTAGAAGATAATAAGAAAGAAGCGATGGAACGCTATGATTATTATCAAAGTTTAGTAAACAAAGAGCAATAAAAGAGTAATATAAATTAAAGAAAGTAGTATGTTTTAATAGCATGCTACTTTTGTTTTCTATACTTTTTCTTGCAATTTTCTTTGTTTTGTGGTATAATTTAAAGCACTTCGTGTTACTTGAGAGGAGAAAAATTAATGAAAGATATATTTAAGGAAAATTCTATAATTCTTATTAAAGAAGATGGTAATATTGTTTCATTACCTAAATTAGATGGATTTGAATTTCATACGGATGCATTTTTAAGATTGAAAGAGATGGTACCAGACGCTTTTATTAGTGATGAGTTAGATATTCAATCACTTAATGGAATGGAAATAGCTAATCATATAGCGGCAAATAATCACGCTATTATTTGGACTACAGATTTTGATGAACCTGATGTTATAGTTGCAACACTTCCTAAAAAGGTTAATGAAAATATAAGCAAAGGTGTTTTAAGTCTATTTCCTAATTTATTAGATAAAGTGGTTATGGTTAATAATGCATGGTATGATGATAGCTATAATGTTGATGGTTGTTTGTTATATGAAGATGGAGATTCCATTGAAGCTTTAGAAATAATTAAGGATTATGCAGAAAATTCTAATGTTGATGTACTTCAAGAAGAACATATAAAAGTTTTAAGCTAAAAATGAACAATAAGTTCATTTTTTTTTTTTTGAAATTTGAACAAAAAAATAGAGACTGCACCCCCTGAGGGCAGTCTCAAAAAAAGAATAAAAAGGGGTTGGCTAGTGTGATACTAGCGACCAATTCGCCTAATACCGAATTGGTGATTACTATAATAATCAATTGAGGTAATTTTGTCAACAAATTTTTTAAAAAAGTTATAAATTTTTTTAGGTCTATGTTATACTTATAAATATAAGGTAGGTATTGGTATGAGAAAGAAACAATTAGGATTTACATTAGTTGAAATTTTGGCTGTAATAGTAATACTTGGAATTTTATCTGGTGTTGCAATTGGAGGATATAGCACTTATATAAAAAAGGCAAAGAAAAACTATTATATTGCTCAAGAAAAGTTACTAACACAGTCAGGCAGGGACTTTTATAATGATAATAAAGGAAAGATGCCACAGGCATCTGGAGAAGAAAGTTGTGTTACTTTAAATACTTTGATTAATTTTAAATATATTGATAAAGTATTAGATTATAATAAAAAAGTATGTAATGGTGATAAAAGTAAAGCTTGTGTTAAAAAGTTATCTAATACTAATAATCTCTATTATAGTTATTTAAATTGTGGTAATGAATTTACAAGTGTTGAATATAAAAATCCTGAACTTCAATTTAGTCTTACTGATGGTAATACTGCCAGTCGTGATAATGAAGAATATAAATTAATAATGACTGTAAATGATACTGCAACTAAAAATGTCTCGCAGGAAAACTATGGTGTAGCAAGCTATAGATATGTTATTTATAAAAAGTATAGTGGAGAAAATAACAATGATTTAGTTTATTACGATACTGGTTGGAGGAGCGTTAAAGGCAAAAATCAAGAAAAAGTAGTAGTAAATATTAACTTAGATAGTGATGGTACTTATTATGTAAGAGGATGGGCTTATAATTGGGGTGGAAAAGAAGCCAATGGAAAGTCAGGTGAGGTGACATTAAGGTTTAAGCTTGACTGTAAAAACCAAATAGAATTTTCAGCTGATAATTATGTTCAAAACACTTGGACTAATTCAAATATAGATACTTTAATTACTAAAAAAGGTGGAGTTAATAAATTTGATGTAAGTTTAGAAAATACTGATGTTGATACTAATTCTGTTACTAATACTAATCTAGTAATAGGTCATAAAAAACGTGATAAGAATATCAATATTACTTCTAATGGAAAAAATAAATTGAAAGTTATATGTTATGATTCTAATAACAATACAGATACTACTGAATCAATTTATTATCAAATAGATAAGGTTAGGCCTACTTGTTCTGTTAGTAGAGATGCTGGTATAGGGTATGATTCACTTCATTATACAAATAAAGATTTAAATTTAACGGCAGTATGTAGTGATAAGGGTGGAAGTGGATGTAAACAAGCTAATACTTCTGTAACGCTTACTGCTTCGCAAGATAGAAGTCTTCCAAGTTATCAAGTTGCAAATATTTATGATAAAGCAGGAAATAGTACAACTTGTACTACAGGTGTTTATCAAGATGTAACCCCTCCTAAAATAAGTGTTACATTGTATGATGCTAATGGTAACACTATAACTTCAAAAACGAATAGTGATGTTGATATCACTTCTACGGCTTACACATATATTAGAGTTAGGATATCGTTTAGTGATTCTGCGAGTGGTATGCAGTTCTTTAGAATTGGTCAAGGACCAACTGTTTTAGCAACGGGATCTACTCCTAATTCATATTACGAATATGTTTATAACACTACTGGTAGTTATGCTCTTAATCTTAATGCAATGGATAATGTTTACAACTCTAATAAAGGAGTAACTGTTAAATTCAAAGTAGATGCTGATAAGCCAGCTATTTCTGTTGCTTGTGTTAAGAAAACAAGCTGTACAGCTGTTACAAGTCGCCCTAGTACTAATAATGGTAACTATACACCTGGTTCATGGAGTAATAAATGTGTATATTGTGAAGCAAGTTCTTCTTCAGGAACAACCTTTAAAGAAAGGGCATGTGGTGCGGCAGCTAATTCTACATCAACATCTACTTGTTTATCATGGTCTACAAAGAAATATCATGATGTTAATTCTAATGGTATAAGTAACTTACAGTTTGAAGCCACTAAGTCAACTGGTACTAGAAATATGACTAATGTTAGTGTTAAGGTAGATACGGGAGCTCCTAATTTAGGAGTTAAAATGACTGGAAGGAGCAGTACTAGTGATGCTGCATCTGAAAGTAATACTACATATACTAGTAATAGTTGGAGTAATAAATATATAACAATATTCTTATCAAATAGTGATTCTGTAAGTGGTATTAAGAGTGGTTATCCACAATTATGGATTGATTCTGGAAGCGCTACTAACAGTAGTAATGGAAATCAAGGAAAGTGGTTATCAAGAACCAAATTTGATGTAAATGCAGAGGGTGTTTCAAAACTTAAATTTAGAACAATGGATAATGCCGGTAATATTAAAACTACGTCATCATATACAATTAAACTAGATCACAGTAAGCCATCATTTACTTCTCTTACAACTAGCAATAATAAAATTAGTTTTGCGGCAAAAGATACAATTTCTGGTATTAAATCTTACTGTGTTAAGATAAAAGGTGGGGATTGTACAAATGATAGTGGTTATGTTGCTGTTAATTCTGGTAGTACTTATAGTTTAAGTAATATTTCTAAAATTACGACTAGTAAAAAAACAACTATTCAGGCTGGAACAACTTATACAGTTGTTGTAAAAGATTATGCAGGAAACTCTATTTCAAAAGATATATCAACATCATTAACTTTTGTTAAGACAAAATATTGGAGTACAAGGTTCTGTACAATGCATAATGGTATAGCTGATGCAACTGGTGGTTCTACGACTAAATCTTGTTCGCAAGCTGTAGACAGTGGTACTAATTGTTATACTGCTGGATATAATGTAAATAATCATGGTGATAAAACATATGCCAATATGAAAATTTCATCTCTGACAACATCAGTTTCTGGTAGTGATTTAAAAGTAACAATAACGTTTGCAGTTGCAAATGGATATTTTGGTACTTATTCAAGTGGATATAATAGATATATGTGTTTAAAGAAAGGAAATAGAACCTTTACTAATGCCACTTGTACAAGTGATACTCAAAGCGTTAAGACCGATTGGGGTGGTAATGGTAAATCAGTAGATATTACGAGAACATTTACCATTAAGAATTACAATTCAAAAGCAGGTTCTTATTCATTTAAAATGTGGGGAGATACATATAAAACATCTTGTTCATCAGATGTAAATGCACTTAATCAAATTTATTCTTTCCAAACAGATTATATATTTAAATTAAAATAAATGTTTGTAATTTAAGAAAAATATGATATAATACACATAAGAAAGGAGTGGGAATTTAGGCCCACTCTTTATATTTGTAGGAGGAGTTATGAAGGAAAAAGTAAAAAATGCTCTAGATGCTAAGATTTTAGACTTAGGTATGTTTGTAACTGATGTTTATATGAGTACTGAAGAAGGTGTTAAAACTTTAAATGTTGAGTTAGATAGTGATGATGTAATAGACGTTACACGTATAACAGAAGCTTCTAAAATTATTAATCCTATTATAGATGAGCTTGATTTAGTTGATGGAGAGTATGTTTTAGATATTCATTCAAAAGTGAAGGGAGATGATTGTAATGAATAGTAAAGAATTTTTAAAAGCCTTAAATGAAATTACAAAAGAAAAAAATATAGATCCTGAAGTAGTATATGATGCAATGGAACTTGCTTTGACATCTGCTTATAAAAAGAATTTTAATTCTAATACTAATGTTAAAGTAGTATTTAATCGTGAAACTGGAGAAATAAAAGTTTACTCTTATTTAACTGTTGTAGATGATTCAAAAATGACTAAAGAAGAATATGAAGATTATTTATTTGAACATTATACAGATGAAGATGATGAGGATGAAGAAGAAGTAGAAGAAGATGAGGAAAAAGAGGAAGAAAAATATTCATACTTTAATCCTAATGTTGAAATAAAATTAAGTGATGCAAGAAAGATTGATAAGACTTTAAATGTTGGTGATACTATTGATACAGAAGTGACACCAAAAGACTTTGGGCGTGTTGCTACTTCAACTGCAAAACAAGTAGTAGTTCAAAAAATTAGAGAAGCTGAAAGAAATAGTATCATGGCAGAGTTTGGTGATAAGCAAGATGAAATGTTAGTTGGTACAGTAGCTTTGGAAGATCCAGATAACTATTATATAGATTTAGGTCGTACTAATGGAATATTACCTAAGAAAGATATTATTCCAGGTGAAAAAATAGAAATGGGTAGCCAAATAAAAGTTTATGTTACTAAAGTTGATAATAATGGTAAGAGCCTATTAGTTTTACTTTCACGTGTACATTATGGTTTTGTTAAGAGATTATTTGAACTTGAAATACCTGAACTTAGTGATGGAACAGTTCTTTTATATAGTGTAGCAAGAGATGCTGGTTCAAGAAGTAAGGTAGCAGTTTATTCAGAAAATCCTAATGTAGATCCAATAGGAGCATGTATTGGAGAAAAAGGAAGCAGAATTGCACGTATTATTAATGAATTAGGTGGAGAAAAAATAGACGTTGTTAGATATGATAAAGATCCAGCAGTTTTTATTGCTAATAGTTTAAGTCCTGCTAAGAATTTAACAGTAATTATTACTGATCCTAAAAAACAAGAAGCAATGGTAATAGCAGATGATGATAACTTCTCTTTAGCTATCGGAAAAAGAGGTCAAAATGCAAGACTTGCTAGTAGATTAACACACTATAAAATAGATATAAAAACTCGTGAACAAGCAAGTGAAAATGGAATAAACATTAGAACAGAAGAATAGGTGATAACATGAAACAAAAAAAAATACCTATGAGAAGTTGTGTTGTGACGGGAGAAAAACTTCCTAAACGTGAATTGTTAAGAATCGTTAGAACAACAGACGGAACGGTTGTTTGTGATTTAAGTGGAAAAATTAATGGCCGTGGTGCATATATTAAAAAAGATGTAGATGTATTAGAAGAGGCTAAAAAAACTAAAATATTAGAAAAAAGATTAGAATGTACAATTAGTGATGAAACATATGAAGAGGTAAAAAATGAAATAGAAAAAATGTAAGAAAGTGAGGTGGTTTTCATGATGAGTTTATTGGAGTATGCAAATGATGTAAACTTAGACATTGAAAAGATAAAAGAAAT
>ERZ779874.3776-NODE-3776-length-10943-cov-6.972814_pt1 | contig 10943 bp, 6 predicted proteins | sample MGYA00511031_ERZ779874 | MGnify/ENA primary metagenome ERZ779874 (study PRJEB29588, sample SAMEA2156850) | human gut metagenome | biome: human gut; feature: human-associated habitat; material: faeces | place: Denmark | collected 2008/2010 ...
CGGGCGGATATGGAATCCGCCCCTACGTTTTTTGTGGTGGGCGGCCTCCCCCGCAGAGGGGGCCAAGGGGCGCGTTTTTGCCTGTTGTGCGTGCAAGCGGATTTATTTCCGCTTTCGCCTTGTCAAAAACCATCTTATGTGGTATACTATTTCTCTACAAGTCCACAGGCAAACCCGGTGCAAACCGGCGACGCAAAGCTATAGGGGCCCATCGGGTCAGCCAGTTGCCAACAAGAAATTGTTGTTTTACTGCCGCCGGTAGCTTCGCGTCCTTTTGGGGGCAGGAGTTGACGAGGGTGAAAACACATCGCTACACCGGCGGCACAAAGCAGGGCATCTATGACGCTCTGCTGTTTTCTGCTGCCCGCGGATATTGTTTAATACGGTCAGACAGCGCTTTCAGGCATGGGTCCGCCATGTCCTGAAGGCGTTTTTTCCTGCGTCACAGCCTATATAGCAGACCGTCAAAAAAATAAGGAGAAAAACCGGATGAAAAAGAAACCACTGCACAGAATTTCCTCCCTGCTTGCAGCCACGGTGCTGGGTCTGTTCCTGCTGACCGGCTGCGCCGGGAAAAGCACCGAGGCGGTGCAGGCACAGGAGGACGCCGACACCATTCAGGTCTATTTGTGGTCCAACAGCCTCTACGAAAAGTACGCCCCCTACGTGCAGGCGCGGCTGCCGGACGTAAACATTGAGTTTATCGTGGGCAACAACGATCTGGACTTTTACAAATTCTTGCAGGAAAACGGCGGTCTGCCGGACATTATAACCTGCTGCCGCTTCTCCCTGCACGATGCGGCCCCCCTGAAAGGCAGTCTGATGGACCTTGCCACCACCAACGAGGCAGGCGCTGTCTACAATACCTACCTCAACAGCTTTAAAAATGAGGACGGCAGTGTCAACTGGCTGCCCGTATGCGCAGACGCCCACGGCTTTGTGGTCAACCGCGGCCTTTTTGAGGAATACGGTATCCCTCTGCCCACCGATTACGCCAGCTTTGCCGCTGCCTGCAAAGCCTTTGACGAGGCGGGCATCCGCGGCTTTACCGCCGATTATCTGTACGACTACACCTGCATGGAAACGCTGCAGGGGCTTTCCGCCGCCGCGCTTAAGAGCACGGAAGGGCGCAAATGGCGCACCGCCTACAGCGATCCCGCCGGCACCGCCCGTGTCGGGCTGGATGATACCGTCTGGCCGGGCGTCTTTGCGCGTATGGAGCAGTTCATCCGGGACACCGGTCTTACGGCGGCGGACTTAGAGCTGAATTACGACGCCGTGACCGGAATGTTCGGCAAGGGGGAGCTTGCCATGTACTTTGGCAGCTCCGCCGGCGTACAGGTGTTCCGGGAGCAAGGCATCGACGCGACCTTTTTGCCGTTCTTCAACCAGAACGGCGAAAAATGGCTGATGACCACCCCCTACTTCCAGGTGGCGCTGAACCGCGGCCTGGAGCAGGACGCCGCCCGGCGCGAAAAGGCAATGCAGGTCCTGCACGTCATGCTGTCGGAGGGGGCGCAGGAGCAGATCCTCGCGGACGGGCAGGATCTTTTGAGCTACAGCCAGAATGTCAGCTATCACCTGACCGACACCATGAAGGACGTGCGCTCGGTGGTGGAAGAAAACCACATGTTTATCCGCATCGCCTCCGACGATTTCTTTGCCATCTCCCAGGATGTGGTTTCTAAGATGATCGCGGGCGAATATGACGCCGGGCAGGCCTACCGTGCGTTCAACGCCCGCCTTCTGACAGAGGAAACGCCCGACACAGGCGACGTTGTGCTGACCAGTAAAACCGCCTATTCCAACGTGTTCCACAAAAACGGCGGCAATGCGTCCTTCTCGGTCATGGCAAACACGCTGCGCGGGCTGTACGGCACCGATGTGCTGATAGCACCCGCCAGCAGCTTTACCGGCAGCGTGCTGCAGGCAGACTATACCCAGACAACGGCGCGCGCCATGATCATGCCCAACGGGCTTATGTCGTACCGGCGCACCATGACGGGTGCCGAGCTGAAGGACACCGTGCGCGCTTTTGTGGAAGGCTGCGAGGGCGGCTTTACCCCGTTCAACCGCGGTTCCCTGCCGGTGGTCAGCGGCATTGCCGTGCAGGTGCAGGAGAACAACGGCAGCTATACGCTGACCGGCATCACCCGGAACGGGCAGCCGCTCCGGGACGACGACACCGTCACCGTGACCTGCCTGGCAACCGAAAAGCAGATGGCGCCGCTGCTGCAGGACGAAAGCCGCGCGTTTGAGCGCGGGGAGGCCACGGTCAAAGACGCCTGGAGCGAGGCACTTTCCGGCGGCAGCGTGACGCTGGCCGCGCCGGAAAGCTATATTACATTCGGGGGGGGTAATGCGCTGTGGAAGAAACTAAGCATAAAATAAAAATAAAGCGGCATTCGCGGCGAAATTGGCATACTGCGGCGGCCTGCCTGCTGTCGATTGCGCTGCTTGTCTGCCTTAGCGCGCAGTACCTTTCGTTTGTGTCAAAAACCATCTATGCGGAAAGCACCCAGCATTTGGGAGAAGTCCTGCACAAATCCAACAATATGCTGAGCATGATCGTCAAGAAGAACACCTCCTACCTGCATGTGTGGAACGGCTTTCTGAGCAGCGACCCCGATGATGCCAGCACGCAGGCGTATCTGGAGTCAGCGCAGCAGCAGCTTGGCTTTGCCGAATTCTACTTTCTTTCTTACGACGGCAACTACATGACCCCCAGCGGGAAAACGGGCTACCTGGGCCTGCAGAGCAATCTGGACGAGCTGCTTTCCGACCAGAAGGACGTTGTGTTGAACACGGCCCTGCCCGGGCAGGACCCGATGCTGGTGTTCATCTGCCCCGAAACCAAGGGCATCTACCGCGGCTTTGCCTACGATGCCATTGCCATCGGCCACTACAACAATGTTGTGATGAAGACCGTGGACGATTCAGCTTTCGGCGGAGCGGCCAGCTCCTTTGTCATCTACCCGGACGGGCAGGTCGTGATCGAAAATATCTCAGAAGACTCGGAATCCATTTATAACTTTATAGCGATACTGCAAGAGTATTCCGACCTTACCGAGGCGCAGATACAGGAGCTTACGGACGATTTTGCGCAGGGCATCACCGGAAACCGCGAGGTGACGCTGGACGGCACAAGATTCTATATGGTCTACGAAAGCACCGGCATCCAGAACTGGATCCTGGTGGGCCTTGTCCCGCGGGATACCGTCAATGCCGCCATGAACCAGCTTTGGCAGCGCACGATGCAGATCGTAGCCCTCGTTGTCCTGTCGATTGCGGCAATGGTCCTTCTGATGGTCATGCACCGGGGCCGCACCAAGCTGCGCCGCCAGAACACCGCGATTTTGTACCGGGATGTGCTGTTCGAGAAGCTGTCCCAGAACGTGGACGACGTTTTCCTGCTGCTGGATGCCCAAAAGAACCGGGCGGATTATGTCAGCCCGAACATAGAACGGCTGCTGGGCCTGACGCTGAAGAGCGTGCGCAAGAATATCGGCACGCTGGCCCTGCTGTACCCGGCGGATTCCCCCGGACGCACCAAAAACCGTCTGGAAGGGCTTGCCTGCGGCGACCATCGCGAATGGGACACGGAGTTTATCCATCAGAAAACCGGGGAGCATCGCTGGTTCCATGTGGTTGCCATGGGCAGCGAGGTCGAGGGCCAAACCAAGCACATTCTGGTTCTGTCTGACCGCACCGCCGACAGGCAGGCGAACCAGGCGCTCTCGGATGCCGTGGCCGCCGCCGAAAACGCCAACCGCGCCAAGAGCACCTTCCTTTCCAATATGTCCCACGACATCCGCACCCCGATGAATGCCATCATCGGCTTTACCACGTTGGCGGTCAGCCAACTGGACGACAGGGACCGCGTGAAGGATTACCTTACCAAGATACTTGCCTCCGGCAACCACCTGCTTTCGCTCATCAATGATATTCTGGATATGAGCCGCATCGAAAGCGGAAAGATCCAGCTGGACGAGACCGAGGTCAACCTGTCCGACGTGCTGCACGACATAAAGACCATCGTCAGCGGGCAGTTTTACGCAAAGCAGCTGGAATTGTATATGGACGCGATAGATATTACCGATGAGGACGTCTATTGCGACAAGACCCGGCTGAATCAGATTTTGATGAACCTTTTGTCCAACGCCATCAAGTTCACCCCCGCGGGCGGCACGGTGTCGCTGCGGGTGCGCCAGCTTGCCAGCCAGGTCAGCGGCTGCGGGCAGTATGAGTTCCGCGTCAAGGACAACGGCATCGGCATGAGCCCGGAGTTTGCCCAAAAGATCTTTGAGCCCTTTGAGCGGGAGCGCACCTCCACGGTCAGCAAGATCCAGGGCACCGGCCTTGGCATGGCCATCACCAAAAACATCGTGGATATGATGGGCGGCACCATCGAGGTGCAGACAGAGCAGGGCAAGGGCACCGAGTTCATCATCCGTGTGCCGCTGCGCGCGCAGGCGGAACACCGCCCGGTGGAAAAGATCACCGAGCTGGAGGGCCTGAAGGCGCTGGTGGTGGACGACGATTTCAACACCTGCGACAGCGTGACCAAGATGCTGGTCAAGGTGGGAATGCGCTCGGAGTGGACCCTCTCCGGCAAGGAGGCCGTGCTGCGCGCACGGCAGTCCATCGAGATGAGCGATGCCTACCATGCCTACATCATCGACTGGCGTCTGCCGGATATGAACGGCATCGAAGTCACCCGCCAGATCCGCAGCCTGAACGACGACACCCCCATCATCATCCTGACCGCCTACGACTGGTCTGACATCGAGGTGGAGGCAAAGGCCGCCGGTGTGACGGCGTTCTGCTCCAAGCCCATGTTCCTCTCCGACCTGCGCGAGACCCTGATGAGCGCCCTCGGCCAGAAACGGACGGACGCCACGCAGGAGCTTCTGCCCGAAAAAGAGGAAGACTTCAAGGGCCGCACCGTCCTGCTGGTGGAGGACAACGAGCTGAATCGCGAGATCGCGCTGGAAATTCTGAGCGAGTACGGCTTCCAGGTCGATACGGCCGAAAACGGCGCGGTGGCGGTGGAAAAAGTCCGCACCAGCGCACCGGGCCGCTACGATCTGGTGCTGATGGATGTGCAGATGCCGATCATGGACGGCTACACCGCCACCCGGCAGATCCGCGCTTTGGAGGACCCGGCGCTGGCCGGGATCCCCATCCTCGCCATGACGGCCAACGCCTTTGACGAAGACCGCCGCAACGCACTGGCAAGCGGCATGAATGGCTTTTTGTCCAAGCCGATCATCGTCGGCGACCTGGTGCAGGAGCTGCGCAAGATCTTATAAGATGCGCGTTCCCCTTTCCCGCCGTCTTGACAAGCCCGGCGCATCTGGTACAATACAACAAAGGCTCTGCGGCGGCCTCTTTACAGCTTGCGGCCGTACACTCCGGGAAAGGAACTTCATCATGGATTCGAACACCAAACGCTCTCTGCTCGTCACCGTTGTGGGGGTAACACTTTTTGTTGCACTGCTGCGGTTTTCGGATGTGCTCGCCTTTGCGGCACGTCTTGTGGATCTGGTGCTGCCCATACTGGCGGGCGGCATCCTGGCACTTTTCATCAACGTGCCCATGACCGGGCTGGAAAAGCGGCTGAAGCAGCTGTTCCGCAAGGCCAAAAAGCAGCCGCCGGACAAGACCCTTCATCTCCTCAGCTTTTTCCTCACGCTGGTCGGCATCGTGCTGGTGCTGGTGCTTGCGCTGACCCTGCTGGTGCCGGAACTGGTCAAATCGTTCCACAGCCTTTATCTGCAGATCGAGTCGAACATTCCCCGCTGGACCGCCTACCTCAGCGCACAGGACGCCGACATGGGCTGGCTGATGCACTGGCTGGAGGGCATCAACTGGGAGCAGCTGCTCCACAAAGCCGCCGACAGCATCGACAAGGTGCTGGTCAATGCGGTGGGTGCCGTGTCCGCCACGGTGAACGTCATCGTGACGGCCTCCTTCGCCCTCATCATCTCCGTCTATCTGTCGCTTGGGACGGAGAGCCTTGGCCGACAGGCCCATACGCTGGTGTGCGCGTATCTGAAGCCCCGCCACGCCGCCGGGCTGCTCCGGTTCTGCCGCCTGTTCCGGCAGTCCTTCGCCAATTTCCTGACCGGCCAGTGCAGCGAGGCGGTGATCCTCGGCGTTCTCATGGCCTTTGCGTTCTCCGTTTTCCAGCTCCCCTACGGCAGTCTGGTGGGGATGCTGACCGCCATCTGTGCCATCATCCCCTATGTGGGTGCCCTCATCTCCTGCGTGGTCAGCGTGTTCCTTGTGCTGCTGGTGGACCCGATGCTGGCGGTGCGCTGCCTCATCGTTTACCTCGCGGTGCAGTTCATCGAGAACCAGTTCATCTACCCCCGTGTCGTGGGCAAATCCGTCGGGCTTTCGCCGCTCTACACCCTGATCGCCGCCATGATCGGCGGCAACCTCTTCGGCATCCTCGGCATCATCTTCTTCATCCCGCTGACGGCGGTGGTCATCGAGCTTGTGAAAGAGGACGCCTGCCGACGCCTGCAAACCAACGGGAACCAATCATGACCCCCAGCCCCCGGAATGCGCCCGCCGCGCTCCGGGGGCGTTTTTTGTCGGCCCGGCCCTGTTTGCCGGGTTTCTTTTTTCTTGCCTTTTCCCCCGGTGTGTGCTATACTTTTCCTCGAACTGAATAGAAAACAGCAGGTGCGTTCCGCCCATGCCTCCGGGCAGCGGCAGGAACGTTAAAAGGGAAGCGGGTGCAGATCCCGCACGATCTCGTCACTGTGATAAGGGAGTCTACTGTCCGGGTGCTTTGGGCACCGGCCACTGAACCGTCCGGTCTGGGAAGGCGGCAGCAGGCGTTGAACTTTCAGTCAGGAAACCTGCCCGCTGTTGGTACGGGGGCATCTGCCCCAGATCACGAGGAATTGGTTGTACCAAAAAGCCCGAACCACTGTAAGGGGTCTTTTTGTTTTGCCGTCCCGCAAGCAAAAAGGCCCTTTTTTCGTTGTTCGGGTCCTCTTTCCTGTGCCCTTCTGTTCAGCGCCGCAATATTTCAGACAGGAAAGGAAGCTCACACATGAGAAAACGCACTCTCCACAAGACGGCGGCCGCCCTGACCGCCCTGGCACTCTGCGCCGGTGTTCTGACCGGCTGCGGCGGGGCCGCAAGTTCCACCGCTGCCTCCAGCACGGCAGGCTCTGCCGCTGCCAGCAGCGAAGTTTCGAGCGAGGAGGCCGATGAATTGGCCGCAAAGAATGTCGCAGACCTGATCGACGCCATCTACGTGCAGGAGCGCACCGATGACACGGACGCCCAGTGCGCTGCCGCCAAGGCTGCCTGGGACGCCCTGACCGACGCCCAGAAGGAGCTGGTGGAAGGCGAAGAGGCCGACCCCGACTACTTTGGCCGCGACACCGGCGATGCCTCCAAGGATGACCCCCGCAACGCGGACGACATCGGCGAGAACGAGCTGCTGGTCGTCAGCTTCGGCACCTCCTTCAACGCTAGCCGCGCCGCCGACATCAAGGGCATCGAGGATGCTCTGCAGGCAGCCTATCCGGACTGGTCTGTCCGCCGCGCCTTCACCGCTCAGATCATCATCAACCATGTCCAGGCCCGCGATGGTGAGAAGATCGACAACATGCAGCAGGCCATGGACCGCGCTGTGGCCAACGGCGTGAAGAATCTGGTCGTCCAGCCCACCCACCTGATGCACGGTGCCGAGTACGACGAGATGATGGAGATGATCGACAGCTACCGCGACAAGTTCGAGTCCGTCGCGGTGGCCGAGCCCCTGCTGGGTGAGGTCGGCGCAGACGCCGCCGTCATCAACTCCGACAAGGAAGCCGTCGCCAAAGCCATCACCGCTGCTGCCGTGAAGGATGCCGGTTTCGACAGCCTGGATGCCGCCGCTGCTGAGAAGACCGCATTCGTCTTCATGGGCCACGGCACCTCGCACACCGCAAAGGTCAGCTACAGCCAGATGCAGACCACCATGCAGACCCTCGGCTATGACAATGTCTTCATCGGCACCGTCGAGGGCGAGCCGGAGGAGACCGCCTGCGAGAACGTCATCGAGGCCGTCAAGGCTGCCGGTTACACCAAGGTCGTTCTGCGCCCGCTGATGGTCGTTGCCGGTGACCATGCCAACAACGATATGGCCGGTGCGGATGATGACTCCTGGCTGAGCCAGTTCAAGGCTTCCGGTGCATTCGAGGAAGTGGATACCCAGATCGCCGGTCTGGGCGAGATCTCCGACATCCAGCAGCTCTACATCGCACACACCAAGGCTGCGATCGAATCTCTGAACGGCTGATATCGTGTGCCCCAATGCCCGAAGGGAGTGATCTTTTCGGGCATTTTTTATGGAGGATGCCCCCGCGTGAGGAGGCACCCTCCCCCATGGGCAGTTCTCTGCCCGCTCAAATCTGATCGCGAGGTATTTTGATCTATGCACTGCAAACAGTTTCTTTCCCTGTCCGTCGCTTCCCTGCTGCTGGCTGCTGCCCTGACCGGCTGCGGGGCGGCCTCTTCCACTGCAAGCTCTGCCGCAGGCTCGGAGGCCGCTTCGTCCGTGGCCTCCTCTGCTGCTGCATCCGAAACCGCTGCCGCCGCTCTGCCAGACGGCGTCTATACCGCCGAATTTGACACCGACAGCGGCATGTTCCACGCGAACGAAGCCTGCGATGGCAAGGGCACCCTGACGGTCGAAAACGGCACGATGACCTTCCACGTCAGCCTCGCTTCCAAGAAGATCGTCAACCTGTATGTCGGCATGGCCGCAGATGCCGACGCCAACAAAGCCGACTGGCTGCTGCCCACCACCGACACCGTCACCTACTCCGACGGCACCTCCGAAGAGGTCTACGGCTACGACATCCCCGTCGCCGCCGTGGACGAGGACTTCCAGCTTGCCCTTCTGGGCACCAAGGGCAAGTGGTACGACCACACCGTCAGCATCCGCAATGCGGAACCCAGGGCGGATGCGGCGGCTGAGACGCCCGCAGACGGCGAGTACAATGTGAATGTCGTGCTGGAGGGTGGTTCCGGCCGCGCCACGGTGGACAGCCCCGCTGCGCTGACCGTGGCCGACGGCAAGATGACCGCCACCATCGTCTGGAGCAGCCCCAACTACGACTACATGATCGTGGACGGCGAGAAGTATCTGCCCACCAACACCGAGGGCAACTCCACCTTTGTGATCCCCGTTGCTGCGCTGGGCACGCCCCTCTCCGTCACGGCCGACACCGTGGCCATGAGCACCCCGCACGAGATCGAATACACCCTGACGTTCACGCTGGAGTAACAGCTTCCCCCTTTGTGGGGCAGCTGCCGCCCGCGTACCTTCGAAGGCGCAAGGCTGATACCATGAAACTGACCAGACAACAATTCTTAAAAGCGCTCCCCGCCTCTGCGCTTCTGCTGGCGGGCTGTGCGGCAAAGCAGACGGCCCCGGCCAATACGGAAGCGCTGGTGTTCGACCACGCCTATCCGCTGGACTACGCCCGGCAGTTCACTGCCGACTGCTACGAAGGCGGTTCTACCCTGCTGACCCTGACCGGGTCAGGGGAACAGTTCCTCGTCCTGCCGGAAGATGCCGCCGAGGTGGACGGCCTGCCCGCCGGAGTCACGGCCCTGCGCCAGCCGGTGCAGAATATCTATCTCGTCTCCACCTCGGTGATGGATCTGTTCCTCCATCTGGACGCGCTGGACTGCATCACCCTCTCCGGCACCCAGGCCGTCGGCTGGCATCTCGACGAAGCCAGAGACGCCATGGAGGCCGGGCGCATCGCCTACGCGGGCAAGTACAGCGCCCCGGACTATGAGCAGATCCTCGCTTCCAACTGCGGCCTTGCCATTGAGAACACGATGATCCTCCACACACCGGAGGTCAAGGAGCAGCTGGAACGGTTCGGCATCCCGGTGGTGGTGGAGCGCTCCAGCTACGAGAGCAGTCCGCTGGCCCGGATGGAGTGGATCAAGTTCTGGGGCATCCTGCTGGGCCGGGAGACCCTCGCCGAGCAGGTGTTCCAAAAGCAGGTGGAGCGCATTCAGCCGCTTCTGGAACAGGCCCCCACCGGCAAGACCTGTGCGTTCTTCTCCATCACGGCCAACAACCTCGCCAATGTCCGCAAGGGCGGCGACTACGTGGCCCAGATGATCGGGATGGCCGGGGCCGATTATGTGTTCTCCGACCTGACCGACAGCGGCAATAACCTTTCCACCATGAACCTCCCGCTGGAGGATTTCTACGCCGGGGCAAAGGACGCCGATGTTCTCATCTACAACAGCACCATTGAGGGCATGGTCGCCACCATCGACGAGCTGGTGGCAAAATGTGCCCTGCTGGCCGACTTCCGGGCCGTGCAGAACGGGAACGTCTGGTGCACCACCCAGAGCTTTTTTCAGCAGAGCATGGAGCTGGCCGATTTTGTGATCGACCTGCACCGCGTTCTGACCGAGGACGCCCCCGACGGCCTGCAATTCCTGACACCGGTGACGTAACTCCCCCAGAAAGGACCCGCATGACTACCAAAAAACGCCTTCTCTTCTCCTACAGCATCCTGGCCGTTCTGCTGGCGGTGCTCTTTGCCGCCAACCTCTTCTGGGGCAGCGTGGCACTGACACCGGAGGCCGTGCTTTCGGCCCTGCTGGGCCGCGGGCAGGACGCGCTCTCGGTGCGCATCATCACCCAGCTGCGCCTGCCCCGCGCCGTGATGGTCGTGCTGCTGGGCGCAGCGCTCTCGGCGGCGGGCTATCTGTTGCAGACCTTTTTCGCCAACCCCATCGCCGGGCCCTTCGTCATGGGCATTTCCAGCGGGGCCAAGCTGGCGGTGGCGCTGGTCATGGTGGTGTTCCTGAACCAGGGGCTGCTCACAAGCTCCCTCACCCTCATCCTGGCCGCGTTCGCGGGGGCCATGGCCGCCATGGCCTTTGTGCTGGCGGTCTCC
>ERZ779874.3779-NODE-3779-length-10935-cov-21.635570_pt1 | contig 10935 bp, 6 predicted proteins | sample MGYA00511031_ERZ779874 | MGnify/ENA primary metagenome ERZ779874 (study PRJEB29588, sample SAMEA2156850) | human gut metagenome | biome: human gut; feature: human-associated habitat; material: faeces | place: Denmark | collected 2008/2010 ...
GTCGTGACTATCTGAAAGTCGGTCAGATTATGGAAATCCTGCGTCAGCGTGGCGTTCGCCTTATCGCCATCAATGACGGCGTGGACAGTGCCAGAGGGGACGATGATTTTACCCCTTTCCGCAACATTATGAAGAACATCTCCCATTCGGGAAAGGTAAGTAATGATTTCTCCCTTTTCGGACGGTTTTGACTGTATCAATCGCTGTTTTCGTTGTTCCTGCGGTAAGTTTTCCATAGTTCATGGAGTGTGAGTTGCCATTGGATTCCCGGCGGCAGCCATAGGTGAAAAAAGGGATTTACCTGAAACGCATCCGGTTCAGCCGCGGACTGAATCCAGACGCCCTTGCCGCTCAACTCGCGCAAAGCCTGCATCCAAAGGATTGGATCGCGCGCTATCCGTGTAAGATCGGCAACAAGGAGAATATCCGCCTTTTGCTCCACCGCCTCCTGACAAGCGCTTTTCCAACCGTCGCGGTCAAGCGTGGTTCCTTTTTCGTACTCGCTGATTTCTCCCACGATTTCATAACCCAGCCGCTCGGCCTGCTCATGCAGTCGGGCGCTTTGTGCTTCCAGCGTGTGGTCGCCGGCAAGCTGCGTCTGCGTTGCTACCCGGCAATATAATACCACACGCTTGCTTTTGTTGCTATCCATGATTTGACCTCCATTCAGATATTGCCGACAAAGCGGTAATAGATTTTGATGTCCCGGACGTTTTTCCCATCAATGACGGTCTTTTCTCCGACCTCAATGCGGTCGATCAGCTCGTCCACCGTTTCACGGTCAAGCTCCCGAATATGCAGGTGCTTTCGGACAACTGCCGCCCAGCTTTGAATGTCTGCGGCGCTCTGCTCATACTCCCTGACTTCCTCAAGAAGCGTATCCAGCCGGTCGGTTCGCTGGCGACGCTCCTGCTCGGTCTTTTCAAGCAGTACAGCGAAGGACGCTGCGCTGATGCTGCCGCAAACCTTGTCCTCATAGAGCTTGGCGGTCATTTGCTCCAGCTCATAGACGCGGCGGCGCAGCTTCCCAATCTCCTGCCGGACGCTTTCCAGACGTTCTGCGTCTGCGGCGGTGCGCTGCGCTTGCAGCCTGTCCAGCATGGCAGCTTCGTCCAGTTCCAACGCCTCGGCATGGGCGCGAATCTCGCTCAATACAAGCTCCGTCAGCGTCATCTCATAGATGGTGTGCCGGGAACACGCGCCGTAGCCGGAGGCCGTATAGCGGGAGCAGAAATAGGAAACGTACTTTTTGGACGTGCCGTTCTTGCGGCGCTGCGTCTCCCGGTTGCCCTGAAGGGGTGCTTTACAGTCGGCGCAGACGAGCTTGCCGGTGAACAGGAAGGGCTTCGGCGGCGCGTTGTCCGCCGAGAGCAGCGTCCTTTCCCGGTTGATGGCCTGCACTTCATTCCATACCTCCGGCGAGATGATGGCTTCATGCAAAGCCTCATGCCGTATCCATTCGGATTCCGGCTTATAGATCATGGTGTCGTCCTTATAGGAGCGCGAGCCGGTCTGATTCTGAATGAGATTGCCGGTGTAGACCTCGTTTGTCAATACATTCTTCACCGTGGCGTACATCCAAAGGTTCGCGTACTTGCAGGAGCCGTTTCCGTACCGCTTTGCCCAATACCAGCGCGGGGACAGGATGCCCTCGCTGTTCAGCACGGAGGCGATCTTGCCGTAGGCCATGCCGCCGCGCCGTAGCTCGAACATCCGGCGCACCACGGCGGCTGCTTCCTCGTCGATCACCAGCCGATGCCTGTCCTCCGCACTCTTTCGGTAGCCGTAGGGGGCGTAGGCGGCGATATACTGACCGTTGCGCATTTTGGCGTGGAGAACGGATTTTACCTTATTGGAGAGGTCTTTCAAATGGTAGTCGTTCATCAGACTGCGGAAGTGCAGCATATCCGTGTTGTCGCCCTCGGTGTCGAGGCAGTCAAGGACGGATACGAAGCGGCAGCCCAACGAGGGGAAAATAACGTCGGTATAGCGTCCGACCTCCACAAAATCACGGCCCAGCCGTGACAGGTCTTTCACAAGGATCAGGTTGATGAGGCCGTGCCGCGCGTCCTCCAGCATCTCCAGAAATCCGGGACGCTGAAAATTTCCACCGCTATAACCATCGTCGCGGTAGGACTTGACCTCCGTCCAGCCGTTGAGCATTACGAATTTGGAAAGCAGTTCATATTGATTCTCGATGCTGACGGATTCATCAGCGGGGATATAGTTTTTCGCCTTGGCGGAGTTGGAGGCGTCGTCCACGCTCAACCGGCAGTAAATGCCGACCTTATATAGCTTTTTCATACGCTTCCTGCCTCTCCTGCGCCAGCGCGTCGTCCACACTGCCGACGTAGCGGTAGACCACCTTGACGTCGCAGATGCGCTGTCCGTTGACCTTCCGCGCCTCGCCCACCTCGATGCGGTCCACCAGCTCAAAGAGGATGCTTTCGTCCAGCGCCGTGATCTCGGTGTAGCGGCGGATGACCTCCATCCAGCGGTTTGCGTCCTGCCGGTTTTCAAGCTGCGCCCTGACCTTCTGCTCCAGCTCCGGTATGGCGGCGGCTTTTTCCACCCGTTCCGTTTCGTATTTCCGCATGAGCGTCTGAAAGACCGTCTGGGGGATGGTGCCGGTGCATTTGTCCTCATAGAGATTCTGCATCAACCGTTCCAGCTCGATCATACGCGCCGCTGCCGCTTTCAGCTCCTGTTCATAGGAGATGACGCGGCTGCGGCTTTCCTTTTCCTTCATGCGGCTGATCTGCTCGGCAAGGTGTTCGCCGTCGCACTCGACGAAGCGCGCCTTTTCACGGATGTCCGTCAGCACCAGCTCCTCCAGCACATTCTCATAGATGGAGTGGATGGTACAGGCGCTTTTGCCGCTTCTGGCATAGTTGCCGCAGATAAAGGAGCTGTACCGCCCCGGCGTTCCGTCCTTATAGGTGAAGCGCTCGATGTGGTTACGCATTTTGAAGCCACAGTCGGCACAGTAGACAAGACCGGTGAAGATACTGCGGATGCCGTCCGTGGGCGGCGTCTTGCGCACCTTCTTTTTGTCGATGCTGACCACGGTATCCCATACCTCGCGGGAAATGATGGGTTCGTGGGTTCCCTCCACCCGTATCCATTCCTCCTCCGGCTTGTTGATGAGCTTTCTGGACTTATAGGACAGAGTGCCGGTTTTGCCCTGCACCATGTTCCCGATGTAGACCTCGCTGCGGATGAGAGCTTTGACGGTGGTTTCCGCCCACTTGTGGTTGACGTTGCGCGGGTCGCTGCGCCCCTTGCGCTGATAGTAGAGCGCACCGGGCGGCAGAACGCCCTCCTCGTTGAGCGTGACGGCGATGGCGCGGAAGCCCATGCCGGAGGCGCGCATGGAAAAAATGCGGCGCACGGTAGGGGCGGTTTCCTCGTCGATGACAAGGTGGTGCTTATCCTCCGGGTCGCGCTTGTAGCCGTAGGCGGGGTAGGTGCCCATGAACTTGCCGCTTTCCGCGCAGGCCCGCTTGACCGCCTTGACCTTCTTGGAGGTGTCCCGGCTGTAAAACTCGTTAAATAAGTTCAAAAAGCACATGACGTCGGTGCTGCCGTTGTCACTCATGGTGTCGATGCCGTTGTTCAGCGCGATAAACCGACAGCCCAGCGAGGGAAACAGGTAGTCCGTGTACTGACCGAACTCGATGTAGTTACGCCCAAAGCGTGATAGGTCCTTGACCAGAATGAGGTTGATTTTCTTGGCTTTTGCATCTTCGATGAGGCGTTTGACGCCGGGTCTGTCGAAATTCGTACCTGAGTACCCGTCGTCACAGTACACCGCGATCTCGTTCCAGCCCCGCTGACGCACATAGCTTTGCAGCAGGAGCTTCTGATTTTCAATGGATACGGACTCCCCGTCGCGCTCATCGTCGTTGCTGAGCCTGCAATAGATGCCTACGTTGTATGTCTTTTCGATCATCTGTATTTTACCTCCCGATTCTCTGCGATTCATACATCCGTGCGGCGTGATGGCTCTCGCAGGTTTTCCCTGCAAGAATATGATACCGGGGATACCATTTTCGCGCAAGGATGCCGCCGCAGGGAGGCTGATTGTCTGTTAAGATGCGTGACAGGGCTGCGCGGCCGCGGGAGCGTCCAGCTCCGTCATGGCGCGGCGCACCGCAAGCTGCTCCAGCGTCCTGCCAAGGTCCTTTTCGCCGGAAAACACGCTTGTCACGCGATAGAGGGTTTTGCCGATCCTGATCTCCTTATAAGAGGCGACCGGCTCTTTGGGGATGGCTTGCTTCTGCATAAACGCACCTCCGATTTATCAATTTAGTCCCGCTGCCACGATATGACAGCGGGGCTTGTTCGTATTCGTTCCGGCAGAGCAGCCGAGCCGGAGGGATTGCTGTCATGTTGCATGATACTGCACCGGCGCGGCTGTCTGCGTATGTTGTGTCATGTAGTTTTGTTCCGCCGTATTTGTCACAGCCCCCGGCGCGAGGCATATATCGCCTCTGGGACCGGTATCAGCCGCCTTTGGCAAGGCTGTCCCATTCCCACCAGCGCCGTGGCTTGTAAGGCTCACGAACGCCGCAGGAATCCCCCTCAAGTCAGTGGGAGGCCGTAGCTGGGGTTGCGTATCGCCCGCGCTGTCATCGCGCCCGATGCTGCCGGGCATCGGGTCAAAGGCCGCGTAGATCGCTCGGACAGCCGCCCGTCCCGAAGGATGGGAGGTCTGTCGTCATGGCGGCGCGCCTTTTGTCGCTTGGCTTTTCAGCCGCGCGGGGTCTGTGCTGATACCGGTGTCTATGCGGTTGTCAAGGAGCAGAGGCGAGCGAGAATAATATCCCTCTCATATACCTCAAGAAAAAACGGGCAAAAGTTCGGGGTGTTAGCGAAACTTTTTGAGAAAATTCCTGAGATTTTTCCGTCCGCGTGAAATCGCTTCCGAAACTGTGCTTTTAACAACACCTTCGCTGGCCGCAATTTCAAGCTGGGATCGTCCTTCAACGAAATGAGCAAGAACACGCCGCCGCTGTGCGGGCGTGAGCTGTGCCAGAGCTTCTTGTAGCAGTCGCTCCAGCTCCATGCGCTCCAGCACCTCGTCCGGCTGTTCCGGCAGATTCAGCGCCTCCGCCTCAATGCCGTCGCCCGCGTCCAGCGAGTAGAACGCCTTGTTGTCGCGGATGTACTGCGCGTAGTTGATCTGAAGCCGCCTATCTTCTTCGAGAAACGCAGCTACTTCATCGGAAACCTCGATAAAGGCATCCTCGGTGTACCACGGGTAAAGCTCCCGCAGGTTGATCGTTGTCATGTTGTATTCCTCCGTTTGGATGTTTTTGTTCGGTGTTGCGGTCGAATCCAAACGGAGAGCGGCGGGGAGCGGCAGCCCACGGCGAAGAAGTGCCGTGGATGACAAAAAGCACCTATAAAGGCTTCAAAACCTTCATAGGTGCTCAATAGGCGCAACGAAACAGCAGAAAGGGCAGGCGGGTGCAGAAAACTGCTTTCATTCCGTATTAGTCCGGTTATGCGATTTGTGCGGCGGCAAGCCGCATCAGCGACACCTCCCGTACTCTTTTGTCATAGACTGATTTCCTTTCTGCTCAAATCGGATAGAAATGGCGAAAGGCGGTTGTTCAAAAGAGCAACCGCCTTTCCTGACGAATGAAACCGAAAAGGGGCGCGGGGCTATTTGCCCGCGCCCCTAAAGGTGAACCTGTTTACTTTTCGATGATTTGCAGCGCTTCTTCCTCACGCCGCCGCCTGATCTGCCATGTGGTCAGCGCAAGGCATCCGGCAAGAGATGTACAGAGGGAGATCCCCCACAAGCCTAACACGCTGCTGTCGCCGGTCTTTGGGATTTGCAGCCGCTTCGGGTCGATCCAGCCCATCAGGCCGCCGGGAGCCTTGCCCTGCACCAGCTCATACTTCTCAATGAAGCGGTGGAGCATGGCGGCGATCTCAGCGCGGGTGGCCGTGCCCTGCGGGTCAAGCAGATTGCCGGATTTTCCCTTCACAAGACCGCTGCCGACCGCCCATTGCATCGCCGTCTTTGCGTAATCCGTGATCTTGTCCGCATCCTTGAACTTGTCCAGATTTCCCTTGACGGTCAGATCGTAGCCCTTGTAGTCTGCGTAGCGGTAGAAGATGGCTGCAAGCTGTTCGCGGGTGATGGGATCGTCCGGACCAAATTTGTCTTTGCCGTAGCCCGCAAAAATGCCGTTCTCCGCTGTCCATGTGATCGCGTCAGCGTACCACTTTCCGGCCTCCACATCGGTAAAGCTGTTTTTGCCCTTCGGCGCGGGGCTGCCCTCCATGCGCCAGAGAATGATCGCCATCATGCCGCGCGTCGCCGTCCCGTGCGGACTGAACAGGGTCTTGCTCGTGCCGAGCATCAGGCCGTTTTCGTAGACGAACATCACATCGCCGTAGAACCAGTCCTTTTCGGAAACATCGGTAAAGGGATTTGCGCCTGTGTTCGGATTTTTGTCCACGCGCCAGAGTGCATACACGGTCATATCCTTCGTCAGATAAACGCCGGAAACCTTGTTCATCAGGCTGCGTTCGCTGTACCAGCCGATAAAGGTGTGTCCACGCCAGGTGGGGACGTACTTTGTCAGGTCAATGTAGGTATTGTACGTTCCCTGCACGCTGGGAATATCACTGCCTCCGCCTGTTTCAAAGCGCAGCGTGTAGTAGGTGACGGGCGGATTGTAGCCGCCGCCACCGCCGCCGGTGTCCTTCTCGAAGATGGCCTTGACCTCCACGTTGGCACTCGGCATGGTGAACTTGTCGTCCTTGATGGTCACGCCGCCGCTGATGACCTGCCACTCCTTGAAGTGATAGCCCTTGTTTGGCGTGGCGGTCAGGGTGATCTCCGTACCGACCACGGCTTTTGCATGAGATGCAGAAGCCGTTCCGTTGTCGCCGCTGGTCACGGTGACGGTGAACTGCTCCTCGACCTTATCCTCCACCGTCAGCGTGCCGTTGACCCTGTTGAGCGAATACCGCTCGTCCCAGCCGGATTTGAGGGCAGCAGTGGGGACGACGGTGTAGGTTCCGGGGGTATTGCGTGCCGTGGCCGCCGTGACTTCCTCGTTGCTTGCGTCAAGCAGCTGGTAGCCCAGAGCATTGTCCAGCACCGTATCCCGGTCGTCCGTGCGTCCCTCGCTGTCCAGCAGGCCGGTGCAGGTCACAAGGTCTGTGGGAAGCGCATCGCCCTTGGTGATGGTTGCGCTGCCTGCCGTCACGGTGAGAGTGCGCGTAAAGACCCATCCACCGGCGACAACATCAGAACCGGACCATGGTGACCACGCCGCCGTGGTATCGGACACATAGAGAATATCGATAAAGGTCTGGCCCGCCTTGATCGCCCTGACCTTCGTCGTATAGTGGGACACTCCCGGCTCGCTGGTCGTATCAACGGTTTCCTCGTAAACCTCAAAGATTCCCTGCTCTCGCATAACCGCCGACCAGGTGCCGTTTTCGCCGGGATATAGCACCTTCCACTTGTAAGTGCGGGTATCTCCGTAGACCCAGGGGCGTAGATTCCATTCTGATGTAAAGCCTGCAAAGAGATACTGGCGCACGGTCAGCGGGGCGGTAATGGGCGCGTAGTCATCGCTGGTGATGGTAACGGTGTAGACATCTGTTTTCAGCTGCTCGCCATCCGCCACATTTTTAGCATAGCTCAGAAGCCCATCATTATCTACGCTGATGCTGTCCAGAATGGCAGGCACGTTAGGCGGGGCAATGGCAGTAATCTTTGCGTTCGCAGGTGCTTTCCCCGGCTGGAAGAAGTCTGCCGCCGTCAGTGTGCCACTCTGCGCAGGATAGCCATACTCGCTCGGAATGATCCGGATCATGGGGTCTACCAGATCTTCCGCGGAAGGCGCGTCTTTCTCGAAGATGGCCTCAATCGTCACATCGCCCTCGGGCATGAGGAACGTATCGTTGGTGATGGTCACGCCGCCGCTGATGACCTCCCACTCCTTAAAGTGGTAGCCCTCGTTGGGCATGGCGGTCAGGATGATTGTCGTACCGGCCGCAGCGGTGGAAGGAGTTGCGGTGCCGGTGCCGTTTCCGTCATTGCTGACGGTGACGGTGTGCTCAACTGCGGGGGTGTTCGCTATGGTAATAGACAGCTCCTTCTTATCGTTGCCCACGCTGTTGATGGCCCGAACGGTAAATGTGGCAGTCTCTTCCGTAGTGGGCGTGCCGCTGATCTCGCCGGTGGTCATTTTCAGCGTCAAGCCATCGGGCAGCTCGCCGCTGAAAAGCTCCCACAGAATGAAGCCTCCCCCATTTGCCTGAAGCTGATGGCTGTACGGCGTGCCGACCGTGCCGCCGGGCAGCGTCGTGGTAGTGATCGCCGGCGCATCTTCCGGACCGAGGAGCTTCACCCGGATCGCGGCTGTTACCGCAGTTTCCGGCTGCTGATAGTTGTGCTCGTCGTTAGCGGCGAATACCAGCGTACCGGGGATAGTCTGCCAAGCCGTGGACTGCGCGTCATAGGACGATTCCTCCCACGAAACCTCCATGCCAACCCTGAGACCGTCGATGGCCTCGACGACCACAATTTGCGGCAGGTTAAGCCCTGCAAAGGTCGTACCGAGTTTCTTCTCCGTAATGGGATTCGGCTCCTCGCAGTTCTTGAAGGTATTTTTGATGACGTTGACCTTGATCGTGGTCTCCGCCTTCCTGTAGCCGTGCTGGTCTGTCGGCGTGAATACCACCGTCACAACGTTCTCGCCCAGCTCGTCAAACCATCCGGGTGTACCCTCCTTGAAGGAGAACGTGCCGGGGACGACGGTATCCGTCCCCTTGACCTTTGCCACGCCGTCCGCAAGATTGGCGGTTTCCCCGCCTGTGGCTCCCATCTCGAAGATCCGATTGACGAACATGGTATTGTCGGGCAGCGTAAAATCGCCTTTTTTCCACCGGAATACGGGCGGCTGCGTGATCTCCGTCTCCACCGGGTCGGCCTGCAGCGTGACCTTTACCACGCCTCTGAGGTCGGCGCCCTCGGGTACGATGTAATACTTCTCAAATTCGGCGCGGTCGACCGTACCGTAGATGGTCTGCTCCTCATAAGAATTGGGGTCGTAGTTTGAATCGTCCCACTTGATGATGCCGGGCACATTGCCGTTCAGCCCGCTTCCCTCGTGGTTTGGTTCATCGGCCACCGCGAAGAAATAGAACGCGTTCGGCAGGCCGAGATCTTCAAAGGCTGTTCCAATCTTTTTATTGTCAATATACGATGTATTGGCTTGCCTGAATTTGCGGGGAATGACGTCCACGTTGACGGTACATTCCGCCGTGGTGTACTTCATCAGGTCATCGGGTGTGAAGGTGACCTTGAGCGCCAGCAACCCCACCTGAACAAGCCCGCCGCCTCTGTTCCAGTAGCCGTATTTTTCCTGCTCCTCGTTCAGAGTGAACACGCCGTCAACCGTTTCGCCGTTTGCCGTGGCTTTTCCGCCGGAAAGATACTCGTCGGAAAAGGCAAGCTGGCAAAAATCGCCGCTGTATATCTGCCTGGAGTAGGTGGGCGGCTCCAGCGTTGGCACAATGGATTCGTCGCCAATGAGCGTGATTTTGGCGATGGCCTTGACTGTGCTTGCCGGCTCCAGCTTATCCTCGTAGCGGCTTTCTTCAACATGCAGCTGGCCGGTAATGATCTGCTCGCCAGGAGCGTTCGGGTCATAGGAGGAGCTGTCCCATGTCACGGGGATGGGAAAGAAGGTCCTGCCGGTGTTGGTCTTTACCGCGACGTCGGGAGGAAGAGGCCACAGATCCTCAAACGCCGTGCCCAACGGCTTGTCGGGGAGGTCTACCTCTATGACGCTTGTGATCGTGTACTTGATCCCCGTCACGGTGACGATACATTCCGCCGTGGCGTATGTCTCCGCGTCGTCGGGGGTAAAGAGGATTTCCATGCGGTTTTCGCCCGGGTATACTCTACCTCCCCAATTGTGCTTGAAGCGGAACGAGCCGGGAACAACGGTGTCCGTCCCCTGAGCCTTTGCTTCGCCGCCTTTGAGATCCCCATCAAGGTACCACTCACCGACATACCCCTCAGATGGCAGCGTGGGCGGGGTGGTGATGACCGTTTTGGTGAGCGGCAAAAGCTCTCCGTAGGCCGTATGACAGGTTTCGCAAATGGCCTTCTCCGTGCCGGTGGCCTTGCCGCCGGAGCAGTTGCCTGTTTCGGTATGGCTGCTGTCCGTGATGCAGGTGCGCTTATGGGTTCCGTTGCCGTTGGAGGTCCATTCGCCCCAGCTATGATTGTGCACCTCCCATATGGCGTAGATGGTTGTGGAGTTAGTCTGCCCATTTACCACATTGCAATACCAATGATAGCCGTCCGCACGAAGATATTTCGGCTCCCCATACGGGCTATCCGCCCAGCCCTTGAAGGTATATCCGTCACGGGTTGGAATTTTGTCCGATATGAGGAACGATACTTGATATTCCGAGCTGGTCATGCTCTGACTTGGCGGCGCGCCGCTGCCGCCGTTGGCATGGTAATGCAGCGTATAGGTGTATTGGGTGGCAGCGGGACGGACTGCCCCGAGCAGAGGCATTGGCATCGCAGCGCTGGATGCTCCTGTCGGGCCGGCCGGGTCTGCGCTGCCGTCCTCTGATTCACGGTTTTCGCACACATGGCCGCAGGGCGTCCCTGCGACATCCTCTGTCTGCGGCGTATAGCCGCAGGCCTCATCGTGCTCCGGATGGTGTTCGCACAGGCCGCCCGTGTCCGGTGGAAGTGCGTAAGCTTCTTCGTCTGCCGCAAAGGCAGGCGCAGGCAGCATGGTCAGCACCATGCAGCACAGCAGCAGGATGCTGAGTATTCGTTTCTTCATTGGCTTTTCTCCTCCTGTTCGTGTCGGTTCGGTTTGTCCGCCCCGCCTTTTTTCTGGTTTTCTCTGTTTCTGAGCCGGAAGCACAGCG
>ERZ779874.3782-NODE-3782-length-10933-cov-2.600662_pt1 | contig 10933 bp, 10 predicted proteins | sample MGYA00511031_ERZ779874 | MGnify/ENA primary metagenome ERZ779874 (study PRJEB29588, sample SAMEA2156850) | human gut metagenome | biome: human gut; feature: human-associated habitat; material: faeces | place: Denmark | collected 2008/2010 ...
GGATAGATTTTCGGACACGAGTTCGACTCTCGTCGCCTCCACCATATCTGCACCTAACGAATGATACAATCGTTGGGTGCATTTTTATTGAAAAAAGTCGAGGAATCAGCACATTTCCGGCAATTATCAAACGATAACAGCCACAGTGAGGTCTAAATCACTGTGGCTGTTTGTCATTTTCCGGGTAAAATAAAACGATAGCAAGTTAACGTTTTCTTTTCGGAGTTATCGTTTTATGATTGAAAAAGAATATTAATGTTCCGAGTTCGTTTTATACTCAAAGAAATCAAAATCTGCATAATGCTGATGCTTTACTCTATCGGCACAGGTGATGCCAACCATAGTGCCGGTAAATTCCCCATATTTGCAGTATTCATCTGAAAATTTCGTAGTATCAAAGGGAATGCCGATTTTCGTATAGGTTTCGCCGTCATAGCTCCAGTAGAACTGAGAATGCCTTCCCGTAATCACAAGGCGGAAGTAGATGGGTACATCGTCCACCGGAATACGGGTGTTGACGAATTCTGTCTTTTCACCATTTTCCAGTTGAATGATAGAAATCGCACTCTGTCTCAAAGTCTCGCTGTAGTATTTCCGCAGATTGATATAATTCATGTTGTCATAATAGAGAATCAGTCCGGCGCTGTGCTGATGGACCTCCGGATGAAATTCCATCTTTGTGGTAATTGTTCCATAGACACTTGTCAGCTTTCGTGCCAGAATGCTGGTCTTATTCAGAGAAGTTCTTGCCTCCTGACCGCGGATTCTTACCCAGCCGGGACGAGCTTTCACATCTGCAAACCGCTGGGGCATGATTCTCGGGGCATAGTACCAGTTGCCTAGTTCATCGCTGTCAAAGTCATCGAAATCGGGAATCTGCTTGACAGGTACTTCCGGCAACTTGCTTTCCTCGCAGTATTCCTTGGCAAGATTTGAGCCATCCGCCATCCGCAGCCAGCCATCCTCTGTCCACATCATTTTCTGAATTGCCGTTTCTCGTCCCAGAGTACAGCGCAGCTCCGGCGTAAAGGGGCGTGAACAAAGATGTACCAGATAAACTTCTCCCAAAGATGTCTCGACATAGCTGCCATGACCGGCTTTTTGCAGAACCGTATCGGGATTGTAGTATTTGGGCTTGAGGTGATCGGGGTCGTGACGTTCATGGGAAACTGCTGGATTGGATGTAACAATAGGATTCTTCGGATCACCCTCGTAGGGTCCCCATACCTGTTTGCTTCTGCCCATGGTGACACAATGATTGTAACCTGTACCTCCCTCAGCACACATGATATAATAATAGCCATTTCGCTTTGTCAGATGAGGTGCTTCGATACAGCCCCGATCTGTTCCGCCTTTCCAGATGCGCTTGGGATAGCCGATGATCTCTTTTGCCTTGGAGTCATATTCCACCATACAGATGGCACCGGGCTTTTCGTAGCCTTCACGGGTTTCCCATTCCAGAGAAACGATATATTTTCTGCCGTCGTCATCGTGGAGAATGGAGGCATCGAAACCGGCAGAATGAAGATATACCGGCTCACTCCAGGAACCCCGGATGTCCTTTGCTGTGATGAGAAAATTGTCCACGTCAAAATACCGGGCATTCATGGAATTCATAACACCGTATACCACATAGAACAGATCTTCTTCTGCACAATAGGTCAGACAGGGTGCCCAGATGCCCTTTGCAGAGGGCAGTTTTTTCAGATCGACCTGTTCATCATCGGTCAGCACATGGGTGTACAGTTCCCAGTTTTTCATATCCTTGGAGTGGTAAATGGGAATGCCCGGAAACCACTCAAAAGTGGAAACTGCCATATAGTAATCATCACCCTTGCGGCAAATGCACGGGTCGGGGTTAAAGCCAGGTAAAATGGGGTTTTTCAGCATGTTCGTATCCTCCTGTTATTTTTTCTTTGATGGTTCTATTATAGCAGACAGAGGAGAATCGGGACAGCTGCAATTCTGACAAAAATATAGGTCGATCCTGACTTTTTACTGCATATTGCGGCGAATGTGGCTTGGCGTGTCATGAAATCGTTCTGCAAACATACGGCGGAATACTTTATAATTGGTGAATCCGTGTTTCTCCAGGATCTGATAAATGGGCGTATCGGTTTGTACAATATCGGCATAAATTTTGGACAGGCGGAATTCATTCAGATAGGTCTGGAACGTCATACCGGTCTGCTGCTTGAAGAACCGACAGAAATACTCCGGCTGAAAAGCCGCAATGCTAGCAATTTCTGCAATCGAAATGGGTTCTTGATAGTGTTCCTGAACATAGGAGATCACCGGACGTAAACGCTCCAGCTTTGTCTGCTGGATGGCATTGGTTGGTCTGGAGTGCATAACAAATTGAATATCCTGGAATTCCGGGATATATTTCTGCATAAAGCGATCAGGAATCTGAATTAGCAGAGATTCATTGCCCTCACGACAGCGGGTGGCGTGGAATTCTCCGGAATTGATTAGAATAATATCATTCTTTTCCATGTACGTTTTCTGCTCCTGCTGATATACCGTCAATTCTCCGTCCAACAGGAAAATAATCTCCACAGCATCATGCCAATGGGTGGAAACATATCTGTGATCGTCAAACATGTGGCAGAAATAGATTTCCATGCCTGCGGAAATGGGAATATGCTCGTAGAGAACAGAACCTTCGTTTGCCATAGTCACCGTACCTTTCTGACTGACTTTGTTTTTTCTATTATATAGTATAAACCATCTTCCGCATAAAGTCAATCAAAAAAAGATAAAATCGACCTATAAATCCGTTAACATGAAACCTGTTGCGGTGTGTATTCATATGCTATAATAGAATTACAAAAACGAGAGCAATTCTTGTAAAAAACAATCCCGGGATACAAAATTGCAGGACGCATATTCCCAAAAACCTCTTTGTTGTATATGTGTCAAAATTGCACAGAATTGCAGTTCAGAAAAGAAAGGCAGGAAATGATTATGGCTTCTGAAAACAAACTGACGTTCCGGAAAGTTGTGGAGCGTTTCTCCTATGGCTGCGGCGACTTTGGATGTAATATCATCTACACTGCAATGTCCGCATTTCTTCTGTTCTATTACACGGATTATGCTGGCGTCAGCGCCGCTGCGGTGGGTACCATTATGCTGATCTCCCGTATTTTCGATGGTGTTAGCGACATTCTCATGGGCTACATCGTAGACCACACCAAATCAAGATTTGGCAAGGCAAGACCCTGGCTGCTCCGGATGTGTATTCCCTTTGCAATCTCCGGCATTCTGCTGTTCTCTGTGCCCACATCCTGGACAACAGCGGCAAAGCTTGTGTACATCTTCATCACCTATAACCTGACTTCTACGGTGATCTACACCGCCATCAACGTGCCCTATTCTGCATTGAATGCGTTGATGACACAGGATGCCTATGAGCGTTCTGTCCTGAGCATTTTCCGGAATCTCCTGGCAACTGCCGGCACACTGATCATCAATACATTCACCCTGCGTATCGTAGAGGCATTCGGCAACAATGCTTCTGCATGGACAAAGACATTTGTCTGCTTCGGTCTGCTGGCAATTGCCGCATTCCTTGCGAACTTCTTTGGCACCAAGGAACGTGTCCATGCGGTATCGGCTTCTTCCGACGGCACTCAGAAAAAGAATGACGGCGTGCCGTTCCTCAAGGGACTGCTGGCGCTGTTCAAGAATAAATACTGGATCATGATGACCGTTATGCTGGCATTGTTCTTCATGATGTACTCCATCAACGGCGGTGCAACCGTATACTTTGCACGGGAAGTGCTGGGCGATGCAAATCTGGTTTCTCCCATTAACAGTACCCTGAACATTGCACAGATCGTCAGCATGTTCCTCATTGCATTCTTCGTCAAGAAATTCGGCAAGCGCAACGTTTTCTGCGCTGGTCTGATTCTGGATATTGCCGGTATGCTGCTTCTGGCATACTCTGGCGGCAACATGGCAGTTCTCATTACTTCCAGCATCATCCGCGGCATCGGCGGTGCCTGCGGCGGCGCAACCATGTGGGCAATGGTTTCTGACACCATTGATTATGGCGAATGGAAAACCGGCTGTCGTACAGAAGGACTGACTAACAGTGCATGCAGCTTCGGCTATAAGATTGGCAACGGTTTCGGCTCTGCTATGCTGGGCTGGATCCTGACCGCAGGACATTACATCGAATCCACTTCCGATGCGATTGTGGAACAGCCGGCTTCTGCTATCACTGCCATTCAGGTATGCTTCGTTTGGATTCCGATTATTGTATATGCAATCAGTTTCGTCATGCTGATGTTCTATAAGCTGGACAAGGAATTCCCGGGCATCATTGCTGACCTGAAAGCAAGAGCAGAGGCAAAGAAAAACGCATAATGATTTAATGTTAGAAAGGAATGAATCTTATGAAAGTAAAAGGCGTTAATCTGGGCAATTGGCTTGTCCTGGAAAAGTGGATGAATCCTGTACTGTTTGAGGGTACAACGGCAGAGGACGAGTATTGGCTGCCCCGTCAGCTGCCAAAGGAAGTCTATGAGGCACGCATCAAGGTACACCGCAGCGAATATATTACAGAACGTGATTTTGTGACTATTGCTTCATGGGGAATGGACACAGTGCGTATTCCGGTTCCATACTTTGTCTTTGGAGACAGAGAGCCATTTATCGGCTGCATAGACTGTCTGGATAAGGCATTCAACTGGGCTGAAAAGTATGGTCTAAAAATTCTGCTGGATCTGCACACAGCTCCATTTGGTCAGAACGGCTCCGATAACGGCGGTATCTGTGGTGTGATCCGTTGGGCACAGATGCCGGAAGAAGTGGAATTTGTACACACAGTTCTGGAACGACTGGCACAGCGTTATGGACACCGTGAGGGGCTTTGGGGCATTGAGGTGTTGAACGAACCGGCACTGCCGAAGATCTGGGAAAGCATGGATTTTGCACATCGTTATCCGCCCATGGATCCGGAAATAGCAGTTGGATCTGCACCGATCTCCTACGAATTTATCCGCCAGTTTTATCTGGATGCCTACGATCGGCTTAGAAAGTATCTGCCGGAGGAAAAATATGTGGTCATTCATGACGGCTTCGAACTGACCATCTGGAAGGACTTTATGCAGGACAAGGAACGCTATAAAAATGTAGTTCTGGACACTCACCAGTATCTGATGATGGCAGAAATGTATGGCTGTGAACAGTCGGTAGAAGGTTATATTCGATACATTCAAGAGCATTTTGCAAAAGAAATCGAAGAAATGCAGCAGTTTTTCCCGATAATTTGCGGGGAATGGTGCTTGTTTAATTCCCTTGCCTGCGGCTGGGATACTAAAGGAGGACAGTCTATCCTGAATGGTCTGGACGGTACACCTGTGGCGACTGTTTCATCAGAGCAAAAACGAGAGATATATAATGCCGTTGCAAAAGCGCAGTTGGACGCATGGAATAAGGGTTCCGGTTATTTCTATTGGAGCTATAAGCTTCTGACAGATACAGTCAATACTAACGGATGGATTGGCTGGGACAGCTGGGATTTGGGCAGATGTGTAGATTTCGGATGGTTCCCTTTGGAACAGGCATAATATTTGCATAAAATATACTTTTGGAGCTGTTGTACGAACACTTAGGTACAATAGCTCCATTTTTTTCATTCCGAAAAACATAAAGGTAAAAGACTAGAACGTGTTCACATAAAATATGTGTACGGATTTTCGAGCAGAATTTCTATGCATACCTAAAGCAGATATAACCTTTAGGTATAAACTGATAAACCAAACGAGACTTCTCAAGGGGTCTCGTTTGGTTTATAATATAATTAATAAAGGAGTATTCCTGTTTCATTGTTTCCGGCAACTATAAAAATGGCGCACGAAGAAATTCTGGGATTTTTGAAGGAATGCTTCTAAAAAATTACTTCATACGAAAGGAATGTGTTTACAAATGAAGAAAATATCTGTTTTATGCTTATGCCTTATGTTTGCATTAAGCTTTACTGCTTGCGGCAGCTCACAGACACAGTCTGAATCCTCCGAAGCAGCAAGTGAAGCAACTACAAAATCAGAAGAATCGTCAGCGGAATCAATCGGTACAGAAGCTGAACCCTCTGATTTATCGGCAGAAGAACCGGAAAGCACAGAGGGAAAAACTCTGGTTGTCTATTACTCCGCAACGGGAAGTACAGAAAATGTCGCCGGATATATTGCAGATGCTGCCGGAGCAGATCTGTTTACATTAGAGCCTGTAATTCCGTACACTAGCGAGGATCTTGACTGGACAAACGACAGAAGTCGTGTGTCCGTGGAGCATGAAAATGAATCCGAAAGAGTTGTGGAGCTTGTATCCGCTACGGTTGATAACTGGAACGAATATGACACAGTTTTTGTGGGCTATCCCATCTGGTGGGGTATTGCTGCATGGCCGGTCAATGAATTTATAGAAACCAACGATTTTGCCGGAAAGACTGTTATCCCGTTCTGTACCTCTGCAAGCTCAGATTTGGGTGAAAGCGGCGAGCTGCTTGCTGAAATGGCTGGAACCGGGGATTGGCAGACAGGACAGCGTTTTCGCTCAAGTGCTTCTGAGGATGAGGTTAGAGCGTGGATTGAAGATTTAGAATTTGCAAATTAAAAGGAGAATATTTTTATGAAGGATTTTATGCTGAGAAATGATACGAAATTGTTGTTTCGCAATGATCCAACAGCAGATTTAGCAGAGTTGACCGCAGGGAAAAAGGTACTGTTTGTTTATGGTGGAGGTTCTGTTAAAAAGAATGGTTGTTACGATGACGTAAAAAATGCTGTAGAAAGCGCTGGCGGTGTTCTCTATGAGCTTGGAAATGCGTCAAGAGAACTGGAACAGATTGAGCAGGGAATACAAATCGTTAAGGATAATGCAATTGATTTGGTAATCGGGGCAGGCGGTGCGAGCATTATGGACTGTGCAAAGCTGATTGCATTGGGTACGCTTCATACTGATGATCTCTGGGAGTATGTAAAAGCGAAAAAGAATCCGTATGGACTGGATAAGCTACCGCTGATTTTGATGCCGACCTATCCTTCCAGCGGTTCGGAATATGGTCTTGGGGCTGTATCGGCAGATTCCAGAAACGGAGATTTTGGTACGGCATATGGCATTGCGGCAGATACGGCAATTCTTGTGCCGAAATATTCCATGTCTCTTGACGCAGAAATGACTGCCTATACCGCACTGGTTACACTGGTGCAGCTATCGGCTTCAACTATTGGTGATAGAAATCTGATATCCTATGATATTGGCATTTCTGTAATTCGCAACGTTCTCTCCGCAGTGAAAACGTTAAAAGAGAATCCCACAGGTGCAGACGCCCGTGGTGTGATTCTTTATGGCGCGTCTATTTCGACCTCCGGACGATTAGGAATTGGTAAAGAAGAAAATTATGCCTATGACATCTATGAATTAGAATTTATTCCGGAAGTTTTGTACAAAGCAGCCTATCGAAAAAGCCTGACAACACTGTTTCCACGATTTTTGAAAGCTATGGCAAAATATCACGATGCTGATATTCGCCGCTACTTCAAAGATGTGTTTGGTTATGAGGGAAATCTATTTCTTCGCTCCTGTGGGACGTGGAGTTTTACGAATGCGGCTGCTTTGAAGTGTACATTGCTGCCAGTCCGCAGAATGTGGAGATTTTCCAGCTTGGCAGGATTGTCGGCAGAGATGATGATAACGAACACTTCGGAATCATCGAATCGATGAAGATTGAAACCGATGCAGAAAACGGCGATTACCTTACAATTTCGGGCAGATTTCTTACCTGTCTGCTGGAATGTAGAATTATCTATCCTACCTTTTCGGCGAATAACACATATGAAAATATTGTCCGAAATGTACTTTCACGGAATGCCATTTCCGCCGGAATCCGCAGCATCCCGGGACTGTCTATGGGAACAGTCAGCGAAGCTTGCTGGCAAAGAAAAACAAGACTACAGGTTAGCTATGATAATTTGATGGAATGGCTGTACACAATTTGTGAAACTATCGGTGGCTCTGTGAATATTCGTTTGAATGGAAATTCCCTGAAATACGATTTGTTTGAGGGAACGGATAGGAATATTTTGCAAGATACCAATCCGCACATTGTTTTCTCCAATTCCTACAACAATCTGTTATCTTTTTTCTATGTTGCGGACAACTCCAAACAGAAAAATTTTGCTTACGTTCTGGGCAGCGGTGAGGGTGCAGCGAGAAAGAGGACAACCTACTTTTCCGGTACAGAACCGACTTACCTTGACCGCTATGAGGTCTACGTGGACGAGCGAAATACCTCGCAGGATGAGGATGTAACTGATGATGAATACCTTGAAATTCTAAAAAAACAGCGGTGCGGAAAATATGATAACTCCACAGACAGCATCGGAGTCCACCATCGCTGCGTTTTCCACGCAATATCAGTATAATCATAGACTATTTTGTCGGCGATTATGTGACGGTGGAACACACAAGATTTGGCTTGATTCAGCCGAAAATACAGCTTATCGGTATGATAGAAAGCTTTGACCAGAACAGCAGAAGCTTGACACCCACATTCAAAGGAGAGTGATTTTATGGCATTTTCATACAGATTTTTCAATGCAAAAAATCTTGACCGGGTTTACACCGCAGAGGACTTTACGAATTATCTGTCCAGTCTGATTTGCAATGGGATTCTCGATACCTACGGGGATAATTTTTCTATCACAGCTGACGGCGGTTTGAAAATCACTATCGGCACAGGCAAGGCATGGATCATCGGACATTATTTTGTGAATGATGCTCCATACACACTGAATTTACGGCAATATGTAGACGAATCCTTAAGCCGCTATGTAACAATTGGCATTAGCTGTGATGTCAGCGATTCCGTCCGTGCCTGTAAGCTGGAAGGCAACTTCGCCTACCATTTCTATTTTTGAAAATACGGACACCAAAACTCATCTGACGCTTGCCGCCATTCGCTTGAACGGCGGCGTTACAAATCTTACAAAATCCAACATTACAGATTATCGGGCAGATGAGAAAAAATGTGGATATTGCAGATGTATTCTTGGGAAGTGCAAGGTTTTAGAAATTCTGGCTTCCTTGGACAGCTACAATAAAACTGTTACAGAGCTGATTCAACGTGTGATTGAAATGCAAAATCGACTGACATAAGTTGAAGAAGTAACGGGAGCAACTGGCGTGATTCTGGTTTCCGCCTGGCAGTGCGGAGAGAATGTATTCTATGCCTTGTATTCTGATGGAACCCTGAGGCTAAACGGCAGTGGTGCAACTTATGATTATGATACGGATAATCGTTCTCCATTTTACAAAAATGCGACAGTGCAGAATATTACCGTATTTTCCGGCATCACCAAAATTGGAAACGATATCTTTGCAAACTGCGACAATCTGAAAACAGCAGCTTTGCCAAATACAGTTACTTCCATCGGAGATGCTGCCCTTGCAATATTTGAAGATACAATGGGTGTTGTTCGTGGACTAGAAAAAATCACAATTCCGGCAGGCATTAAGTCTATTGGAAAATGGGCTTTTGCCGGAACAAAATTGACGGAAATTACAATTCCAGCGAGCGTGATAGAAATCGGAGATTATGTATTCCGTGATTGCATCAAGCTGAAAACTGCGAGGGTTGAAAGCAGTTTGATTGGATCGTTTATGTTCGCTGGCTGTACAACGCTTGCCAGCCTGAGTCGGCAGAACCGATGAGGAAGCAACTGAAAATAACGAGAAGGAGAACTGATTATGGCAATCTTAAAACCTGATAAAGCCGCAACTCTCGGCAGTGTGACCGTCAATGAATACTTGTTCACAAAACACAATCCCAATCGTATTATAATGCCCTCCACTTCTATGGAGGGTAAAATTATTGGTGTGACAATTCATAATACATTGTGGATTACAACCACACCAGGTACAACCCCGGCGGAGCAGTATACGAGAGCCACTGTCAATGGGAATATGAACGATGTCCGAGTTCACTACTATGTCGACAACACCTGTACATGGCAGAATCTTCCGCTTACTCTGAGTGGTTGGTACGTCGCTGACGGCAGTGGTAACGGCAACCGCAGAACTATTGCCATTGAGTGCATTATGAGTTCTGCATACAATGATAAGGATAAAAAGTCCGAGGACAACTGTGCAAGACTGGCAGCAGCATTGCTGAAAAAGTATAATCTTGACATCAACCATCTTTACACTCACACGCATTGGCTGAACGTCCGTGATGGAAAGTGGGGTACTGTGGATTATCTCAATACGGCGAAAAATTCTTACAAAAACTGTCCTGCATATATTCTTCCGCATTGGGCAAATTTCAAGGCAAAGGTGCAGTCTTACATGAACTCCGGTTCTTCTGCACCTGTAACAACACAACTTTATCGAGTCCGCAAAACATGGACTGACGCAAAAAGTCAAATTGGTGCATACGCCTCTTTGGAGAATGCGAAAAGGGCTTGTAAAGACGGCTATTCTGTTTTTGACTGGAACGGAAATATCGTTTATTCATGCAAGAAATCCATTGACGAAATCGCCCGTGAAGTCATTCAAGGCAAATGGGGAAACGGTGCAGAACGCAAAAAGAAGCTGACTGCTGCGGGTTATGATTACAATGCAGTACAGAAAAAAGTAAACGAAATCTTGTAAGTTGGGGCTGTCCGGGAGAAATTTTTCTCTTGGACAGCTTTTTTGTTGCCTGGGGTTAATTTTGAATGGCATTTCCTTGACTGATATTTGGAAAGGGTTGACTTTTTAGGCAGATAGTAGAGGGGAAAATTCGTCAAACAGCTATCAGATTTACCATTGAATAGTAGGAGGTGCGTTATGGAACAGCAAAAAATCATCGATGAGATCAATTATTTCAAGGCGCAATCGATTACAGAACTGCTCTATCAGCAGGGACTGATTTCCTTTGTCGAAT
>ERZ779874.3785-NODE-3785-length-10916-cov-3.614676_pt1 | contig 10916 bp, 13 predicted proteins | sample MGYA00511031_ERZ779874 | MGnify/ENA primary metagenome ERZ779874 (study PRJEB29588, sample SAMEA2156850) | human gut metagenome | biome: human gut; feature: human-associated habitat; material: faeces | place: Denmark | collected 2008/2010 ...
TGGAACAACCCAATAAGGAAACCATCGCCGCCCTGCTGGAGGCAGAACGCATCTCACGAGATCCCAGCGTGAAGCGCTATTCCGATGTGGAGGAAGCCTTGCGGGAGCTGAAGCGATGAACCGGGAAATCGTCTGGACGGCACAATTTAAAAAAGACGATAAGCTGGCCATGAAGCGCCACATGGATATGGACCTGCTGGACCACATCATCCGGGCGCTGTCCAGGGATGAAACCTTGCCGGAAAGGAACAAAGACCATAGCCTCACCGGCGATTGGGTGGGGCACAGAGAATGTCATATTCAGCCGGATTGGCTTTTGGTCTACCGCATGGAGGAGGATGTGCTGGTGCTGACGGCTGGCGTGGACGTTCAGGACGACCGCTTCGAGGTGGAGGTCGTGGGCTGGGGCGTCGGCAAGGAGAGCTGGGGCATCCGCTACCAGAAGATATACGGCGATATGCTCAAGGAACAGGTGTGGCGCGATCTGGACGCCTTCCTGACGGCGACGTTCAGCAAGAAGGACGGGACGCAGCTCCCCATCCTGTGCACCTGCATCGACAGCGGCGGCCACCACACCGATCAGGTCTACCGCTTCACCAAGGAGCGCTACGAGCGGCGCATCTTCGCCATCAAGGGCAAGGGCGGACAGGAGGTGCCGTACATCCGCAACCCGTCCACGAATAACCGCGTGAAGACGCCGCTGTTCGTTTTGGGCGTAGACGCGGGCAAGGCGCTGGTGTATCAGCGCCTCAAGCACGAGCCGCCGGAGCGGAAGGGGCCGAACTACTGCCACTTCCCGCTGAACGAGGAGGCTGGATACGACGAGCAATACTTCCGGGGCCTGACCAGCGAGAAGGCCGTGGTGCGGTTCCGCAAGGGGCGGAGCGTGACGGTGTGGGAGATCAAGGACGCGAGCTACAAGCGAAACGAGCCGCTTGACCTGCGCAACTACGCCACCGCTGCCTTAGAGATCGCAAACCCGGTGCTGAAAGGACCGGAGGAGCCGGAGATAGAGCGGCGGCAGAGGGCAACCGGAAGACGCCGCCTGAGTGGAGGTATTTAACATGGCAGTTTTCAGCAAGGAGCTGTGCTCCAAGAAACTGAATACATGGCTGGCGGCGGAGGAAGCCGTGGCGACCGGCCAGAGCTATCAGATCGGGACCCGTATGCTGACGAGAGCCGACCTGAAACAAATCCGGGCGCAAATGGAATACTGGGCGGCGAAGCTGGCAGAGGCCGAAGCCGCTGAGACGACCGGCGGCAGAAACCGCCTGTACCATTTCGTCCCCCGTGATGTGTGAGGAGGGCGGCCATGGCAAGGAACTTTATTGACCGCTGCTTCGAGGCCGTGGCTCCGGTCCATGCGGTGCGCAGGAGCGCCGCGCGGACGGCGCTGCAATTTCTGAACAGCGGCTACGGCAACTACGGCGCGAACCTGACGAAAAAGAGTATGCGCGGGTGGGAATACCACGGCGGCAGCTCCAAGGAGGACATCGAGGACAACATCGACGTGCTGCGCCAGAGGAGCCGCGACGCCTACATGGGCGTGCCGGTGGCGGCCTCGGCCCTGAAAACGCTGCGCACGAACGTGGTGGCGGGCGGCCTGATGCCTGCGCCGCAGATCGACGGCGCATTTTTGGGTCTGTCGGCGGAGCAGACGGAGGAACTGCAGGAGAAGATCATCCGGGAGTTCTCCCTGTGGGCGGACACGCCGGAGTGCGATATGGATGGGCTGGGCAACTTCTACAAGCTGCAACAGCTTGCCTACCTGGGATACCTGATGAATGGCGACGCCTTCGCGGCGCTGCCTATGTGCGAGCAGGTCGGCCAGCCCTACGGCCTGCGGGTGCGCGTGATGGAGGCGGACCGGATATGCAGTCCGGACGGATACGACCGGCTGGCCCCGTGCACGGTGCGGGGTTACGAGGTCTACAACATCGTACAGGGCGTGGAGACCAATGCGGAGGGCCGCGTGGTGGCCTACTGGGTGTGCAACCGGCATCCCCTTTCCGACACATCCATGCTGGGCAGCGGCCTGGAATGGACGCGCGTGGAGGCGCGCGGTGAGCTGACCGGACGGCGGAACATCGTCCATGTGATCACACGGGAGCGAGCGGGCCAGCTACGCGGCGTGCCTGTTCTGGCCCCGGTGCTGGAAGCGCTCAAGCAGTTGGGACGGTACACGGAGGCGGAGATCAACGCGGCGGTCATTTCCGCCATGTTCACGGTGTTCGTGCAGCCCGCCACGGCGACGGATGATCGCCCGTTCGGCGAGATGCTGCCGGAGAATATGCTGATCGACGCAGAGGACCAGAGCAGTGTGGAGCTGGGCAACGGCGCTATCGTGGGATTGAACCCCGGCGAAACCGTATCCTTCGCGGACCCGAAGCACCCAAACGCCGGATACGACAAGTTCACGGAGGCCATGATCAAGCAGATCGGCGCGGCGCTGGAAATCCCGCCGGAGGTCATTTCCAAGCAGTTCTCCACCAGCTACAGCGCGGCGCGCGGTGCCCTGAATGAGTTCTGGCGCTCCTGCGATGTGCAGCGCGACGACTTTGTGGACAGTTTTTGTCAGCCAATCTATGAGGAGTGGCTGGCGGAGGCTGTGGCGCGGAACCGCATCAAGGCTCCGGGCTTCTTCCAGGACCCGGCCATCCGCAAGGCTTACAGCGGGTGCGCGTGGCCCGGCCCGGCCAGAACGAGCCTGAACCCTGTGCAGGAGATCAGCGCGGCGACGAAGCGCGTGGAGGCCGGTTTCTCCACCGCGCAGGAGGAGACCGCGCAAATGACCGGCGGCAATTATAACCGCAACATCCGCCAGAGAGTGGCGGAGGCCAAGAGAAAGCGGGAGGTGGACGAGATCATGGACCCGTCCAGCGCCGTGAGCGAAGGAGGAAATGGAAATGCCTAAACCGTTTTGGAAGTTTCAGAATGTGGCCGGAGGCAGAGCGGAGCTGCTGCTGTACGGCGACATTTCAGACAGTACGTGGTGGGGCGACGAGGTAACGCCCAAGCAGTTCGCGGAGGACCTGGACAAGCTGGGAGCCGTGAGCGAGATCACGGTGCGCATCAACAGCGGCGGCGGAGACGTTTTTGCCGCGCAGACCATCGGCAATCTGCTCGAACAGCACCCTGCGAACGTGGTGGCCCGCATCGACGGGCTGTGCGCCAGTTCCGCGACCATCGTGGCCTGCCACTGTGACCGCGTTGTGGCGGCCAACGACAGCACCTACATGGTCCACCCGGTCCGGCTGGGCCTGCTGGGCTACTACGACGCCACGACCATGCAGCAGTATTTGAACGCGCTGGACACAATCAAGGAGAACATCATCAGCCTGTACGCGAAGAAGACGGGCCGGGACAAGGAAGAAGTGACCGGCTGGATGGACGCGACGAGCTGGTGGACCGGCCAGGAGGCCAAGGACAACGGCTTTGTGGACGAGCTTGTGGAGGATGTGGAAACGCCGGTGGTGGAAAACCGCGACGGCGTTTTGTTCGTGAACAGCGTGAATATGCACCTGCCTTTCGACAAGGCACCCACCTTCATGCAGAACAGTTTGGCAGCACCCACCGCCGCCGGACGTTTTGTAAATAAACCCGGAGCCATGAAACCGGGAGTACAACACGAGGAGGTACAGAACATGGAAATCAAGACTGCGGACGACCTGCGCCAGGCTTATCCTGCGCTGGTTGACCAAATCGAGCAGGCGGCGGCTGATCGTGCGACCAACGAGGAGCGCGAGCGCATCCGCGACATCGAGGAGATGGCTCTGCCGGGCAGCGAGGAGATCACCGCCGAGGCGAAGTTCACCAAGCCCGTCAGCGCCAGCGACTACGCCAAGGCCGCCATGAAGCGCGCCAAGGAGCAGGGCAACGAGTATCTGAACAACGCGAAGACCGACGCCAAGAACAGCGGAGCGGGCACTGTGGAGAACACGCCCCCTGCCGGTAAGACGGACGAGTTCCTGGACGCCATCAAGAGCGTGGGCCAGAACGCGCAGAAGAAGTAAGGGAGGGCAAAAGCATGAGCATGGATTTGGCAAGAAAGACTTTTTCCTGCGAGCCTGAGTATTTCATCGCAGGCACCAACATCCGCATCGCCACGGCGGTGAAGGAAGCGGGCGCTGACCTGAGCGCCCATACCCCCGTCCTTCTGGCGGAGGGCAAGGTCACTCCCGTGGCTGAGGCTGCGAAGCTGACCGGCCTGTACGGCGTGACCGCCGAAGCCGCCAAGAGCGGCGAGGACGCCATCATCTACCTTTCCGGCGAGTTCTTCGCTGATGCGCTGGTCCTGCCTGCGGGCATGACTGCCGCTGATGTGGAGGTCCCGCTGCGCAACCTCGGCATCTACTTGAAGTAAGGAGGAAACAGAGATATGCCTAACGAAGTGAATATCTATACCCCCCGCTATCTGGCGGAGGTCGTGAGACAGGCACCGCCTATCCACACTTATTTCCGCGACACCTTTTTCACCAACATCAAGACCTTCTCCACCGAGCGCGTGGACATTGACCTGGTGAAGGGCGACCGCCGCATGGCCGCCTTCGTACATCCCCGCGTCGGCGGGCAGGTGCTCAAGGCCAACGGCTTTAGCACCGAGAGCTACAAGCCGCCCCTGATCAACCCCTACGACGTGACCACGGCAGACCAGCACATGACCCGCCTGCCCGGCGAGGACCTGTACAGCGGCATGACCCCGGCCCAGCGCGCGGCCCGCAAGCTGATGGACGAGTACAACCGCCTGAACGACGCAACCACGCGCCGCGAGGAGTGGATGTGCGTGCAGGCCATCGTCACCGGCCAAATCCCCATCGTCGGCCCCGGCGTGAACGAGGTGATCGACTTCGGCTTCACCAACAAGATCAAGCTGGACGGCACGAAGCAGTGGGGCAAGACTGCTGCCAAGCCCATCGAGGACCTGGAAGACTGGACCGAGAAGGTGCTGACCGGCGGCTTCACCAACGTGGACCGCGTGATCATGGGCAAGGCTGCTCTGCGCGCCTTCGTCAACGACGAGAAGGTGCAGAAGCTCCTTGACAACCGCCGCATCAACATCGGCGGCTACGACCCCCGCGACCTGCCTAACGGCGTGAAGTATTACGGCCATCTGACCAGCCCGAACATCGACCTGTATACCTACGGCGAGGTGTATCTGGACGACTGGACCGACCCTGAGACCCCGGCTGTGAAGCCTCTGGTCCCGGAGAACGTGGTCATTCTGATCTCCGGCCAGTCGAACTTCATGCTGGCCTACGGTGCGTGCACCTACATTGAGGACGGCACGCAGCAGTGGGTGACGACGGAGACCAGCCGCCTGCTCCGCAGCTACGTGGAGCACCACCCAGACCGCCGCATGGTGGAGCTGCAGGCCCATCCGCTGCCTATCCCCGACAAGGTGGATAGCTGGCTGGTGGCCGAAGTGTGCTGAGATGGCACTGTTCGAGCTGAAACAGGACTATGGGAATGAGGCGGAGGGGCCGCCCCCTCCGCCTACGTTCAAGGACTGCGCGGCGGCGGACATCGACACCGTGTTCTTCAACGGCAACGAGCACGCCGACCGGCACATCATCGACGGCAAGGACGTTCTTGTGGTGATCGTGGAAGGCGGAACACGGGAGCACAATTCACACTGGGAGGCGGGAGCCAAGCAGAACTTCGATACCGGACTGTACAAGGCGCACACCATCCTGTACATCCGCATGGAGGACTACGGGCCGAAGCCGAAGGTGGGAAAGCCGCTGGTGATGGACGCCGGGACGGACCATAAGCGCACCTTCGACATTATGAAGTGCGAGGAGGAGTGCGGGGTCTTCCGCATGACGTTACAGAGGACGAGACAATGAGCAACGTGCGATATAACGCGGGGACCATGACCATCGAGGTCGATGGTCTGGACGATGTGAGCGCGGTGCTGGGCGACCTGCGGAAGAAGACCCCGGCGGTGGCGAAGGTCGCCATCAACGCCACGGCCCGGCAGGCCCGCAAGCTGATGATCGCGGAGGCGAAGGCCCGGTACGCGATGAACAGCGCGGGCAAGCGGCACCTGAGCGACTTGGTGCAGCGCAAGAAGGCCAGCAACAGCAGCCTGAGCGCGGAGCTGCGCATCGCAAGCTACCGCAACGACCTGGGCTATTTCCAGACCAGGCCGAACCGCCCCTTCATGGGGCATGACGTGGCGCAGGCCCCGGAGTATTTCACGGCCCGCGTGCTGAAAACCTCCCCAATGAAGCCGCTGACCGGCAAGGGCCGGTTAAGCAAGGGCTTCCTGGTGGAGTTCAAGAGCGGGCACGTGGGCATGGTGCAGCGCATCGTGGGCACGGGGCGCTTCCACTACACCGTGCGCAGCGGCGCACCGAGCACCAGCGACAAGATGCAGACCATGGGCAGCCCCAGTGCGGCGGCGATGCACTCGACCATCTGGCCGGAAGTGGAGCCGGAGGTGGAGCTGTTCCTGGCGGCAAAGCTGACCGAGCGGGCCGAGCAGGTCTTAGCACGGGCAAAGAGAAAGGCGTGAGGACATGAAAGAAACGATGAAAGTGGGCATCGGCCAAACGCCGCAGCTCTGCCAGGATGCATTGATCGAGATGCTGCGCGAGCTGTTCGCCGGAAAGAAGTACAACGGCCAGGAGGGGCGGAAGCCGCTTGCGATCTTCAAGCAGGACCTTCCCATCCCGGAGGAGAACGACGTGGACGCCGACACCGACGTGGCGCACGCGCCCTACATCGTGGTACGCATGACCGGCGGAGAGATCGCGGACGATAAAAGCCCGCAGACGGTGGAGTTCAGCCTGATCATCTGCGCCTATGACACCGGCATCGAGCGGGCGGGCTTTCAGGATGTTGCCAACATCAAGGAAGACATCGTGCAGAGAGCGTGCACCGCGCCGTACTTCGGCGGGGCTTTCACCATCCTAAAGCCTATCGCCTGGGCCTTGCAGCAGGACGACACAGCCCCGTATTACTACGGAGCTGTGACCATGAACTGTACAGCTCCGGCCATGACCCAAGACACCGAATTGGAGGGACTGCTATGAGCAAGAAAACAGAACCCCGCGCGGCGGATATGGCCGCGCCTATGAGCGAAGCCGCTGCGGCGGCGGAGGGAAAGACCGCCGTTCCTATGGAGCGGGGAGCAAAGACCGGCCCCGTCGTCTACTGCGGCCCCAGCGTGCGCGGCGTCGCCAGACAGTACACCGTGTACGCGGGCACCATTCCTGCCGCGCTGGCAGACTTCATTCAGGCCCACCCGGCGGCCAAGGGGCTGCTGGTGAGCGTGGGCCGTTTCGCTCAGGTGAGAAGCAACCTGGGCCGGAGCGGGACGGCGGAGGCTATCCTGTTCCAGAAAATCAAATCCGAATTGTAAGAAGGAGGAAAGAACGTATGTATCGACATGGCATTTACGTCAGCGAGCAGGAAACCAGCATGATCGCTCCGCTGAACGGAACAGCCGGTTTGCAGGTCGTGATCGGGACTGCCCCGGTGCACCTGCTGGCGGACCCGGCTGCGGCCATCAATAAGCCTCTGCTGGTATACAGCAAGGCGGAAGCCATCGCTGCCGTTGGGTACAGCGACGACTTTGCGAGTTTCACCCTCTGCGAAGCGATCTCCGCTTCGTTCGCGGTGGTGAACGTGGCCCCCCTGGTGCTGATCAATGTGCTGGACCCGGACAAGCACTCCGCCGAGATGGAGGAGAAGACCGTGCAGATCAACAGCGGCATGGCCGTTGTGGAGGAGACGGGCGTGCTCCTGAGCACTCTGGTGGTGAAAAACGGCGAGGAGACGCTGACCGCCGAGGAGGATTACACCGCCGTTTATAACGCCGACGGCACCGTGAGCATCGTCCTGATCGAGGGCGGAAAGGCCAACGGCGCGACCAACCTGACCGTTTCCGGCAAGAAGGTGGACGCCAGCAAAGTGACCGCTACCGACATCGTGGGCGGCGTGGACGCGGCCACCGGCGCGGAGACCGGCCTGGAAGTCGTGCGCCAGGTCTACCCCAAGCTGGGCATGACCCCCGGCATCCTGACGGCTCCCCGTTTCAGTACCAACGCCACCGTGAGCGCGGCCCTGCAGGCGAAGACGAAGGAGATCAACGGCGTATTCAAGTGCGTGTGCATCGCGGACGTGGACAGCGGCGCGGACGGCGCGCGCAAGTACACGGACGTGAAGGAGCAGAAGGAGCGCCAGGCTTTGACCGACCCGAACGCTTACGGCGTGTGGGGCTACGGCAAGGTGGGAGACGTGATGTACAGCGGCTCCGCCCTGGCCTCTGCCCTGACCGCCTACACCGACGCGGCCAGCGACGACATCCCCAGCAACCCCAGCAACAAGACCATCGCCATCAGCGCCATGTGCCTTGCCGACGGCACCGAGGTCCTGCTGGACCAGGACCAGGCCAACGTAGTCAACAGCTACGGCGTGGCGACCTGGCTGAACATGAACGGCTTCCGCCTGTGGGGCAACCGCACCTGCGCCTACCCCGGCAACACGGACCCGAAGGACAGCTTTTTCTCCTGCCGCCGCTACATGAGCTGGCGCGCCAACAGCTTCATTCTGACGTATTTCCAGAAAGTGGACAGCCCTCTGAACAAGCGCCTGATCGAAGCCATCGTAGACAGCGAGAACGTGCGCGGCAACGGGTATGTCGCCATGGGCGTCGCCGCAAGGGACGAGATCGTGTACAACGAGGACGAGAACCCCGTCACCGACCTGATGAACGGCAAGATCACCTTCCACCAGTACATGACCCCGTACACCCCGGCGGAGGACATCGAGGACATCATCGAGTTCGACCCCGACGCGCTGGTAAGCGCACTGAGCTGATAAGGGAGGTACGAAAACATGAGCATCAGCAACAACTACATCCCTGAGAAGATCAACGACTTCAACACCTATCTGGACGGTAACAAGATGATCGGCGTAGCTGCGTCTGTTACGCTGCCGGAGGTGAAGATGAAGACCAGCACCGTGTCCGGCGCTGGCATCAACGGCGAGATCGACAGCCCCACCATCGGCCAGTTCGAGAGCATGGAGCAGGAGATCGACTTCAATGTGCTGTACAGCAGCGCCATGGATATGCTTTCTCCCCTGTCCGTTGTGAACCTGACGCTGCGCGCCGCCCAGCAGGTCTACGATAAGACCGGCGGCTACGCCTTCAAGGGCCTGCGCGTGGTGGAGATGGGCCGCGTGAAGACCTTCAACCCCGGCAAGGTGGAGAAGGGCGAAGGCATGGAGGCCAAGGTGACGCTTGAGCTGACCTATCTGCTGGTGGAGAACGACGGTTCCCCGCTGCTGGAAGTGGACAAGCTGAACGGCGTCTACAAGGTCAACGGTGTGGATATGCTGGCGGGCATCTCCGAGCTGACCTGATAAGGCCGGAAAGTCAAAAGCGAAACGAGCAGGCTCTACTCTCTGCACCGGCGGAGGGTAGGGCCTGCGCCATATTCAAAAACCGAAAGGAGCAGCACTATGAATGAAGAAAAGAACATGATGGCGGAGGCCAACGAGGAAACCGCACAGACCACGCAGAGCGAGCGCGTGATCGACCTGGGCAAGCCCTACAAGTTCGAGGGCACGGAATACACTTCCATCGACCTGAGCGGACTGGATAAGCTGACGGTGAAGGACGCCATCGACGCCCAGCGCCAGCTTTTCAACGAGCGGGAGGTGGCCGCCGCTATGCTGTGCGAGACCACGACCGCGTTTGCAAGGGCCATCGCCGCGAAGGCGGCGGAGCTGCCCATCGAGTTTTTCAAGCTGATGCCGCGCGGGGCCAGCCGCAAGGTGGCCGGTGTCGTGCGCAACTACATGAACGTGGATGCCGCGACGGAGAACCACGTGATGCAGCTTGAGGAGCCGTATCACTTCAAGGGCCAGACCTACACGGAGGTGGACCTGAACGGCATCGCGGACCTGAACAGCATGAACGAGAGCGAGGCAGAGAACCGGCTGGCACGCGCTGGTTTTATGGTGACGGAGACCTCCTTCAACTACCTGTTCGCCTGCATCCTTGCGAGCATGGCGACGGGCCTGCCAGAGGAGTTCTTCACGGGCCTGCCGCTGCGCGAGGTGCTGAAACTGAAAAACGCGGTGAACGACAGCGGTTTTTTCGAGTAAAGGGCGGGGCGAAAGCCTTACGCCAAGCGGCCATCCGCCTGTCAGCGGTCACGAGAACGGGCGTGGACTTCTACCTGAAACTGCCCGTCGAGGAGTTTATCGCGCTGAATAACGAGGTGGCGGAGGAATGGCACAGAACAAAACATTAGAGTTAAGCATCAAGATCGCCGGTAAGGTAGACAAAAGCCTGACGACGGCGATCAACCAGACCAATACCCTGATGGGGAGCCTGACCACCACCATGAGCAAGGTGGGCACGGCGGGGCTTGCGGCCATGGGGGCGCTGGCAACGGCGACCGTAGCCGGACTTGCCAAGTGCACCTCCGAGGCCGCGAAGCTGGAAAACAATATGTCTGCGATGGTGCGCTACGTGGACGGGCTGACGGAAAGCGCCACCACCAGCACCGAGCAGGCACAAAGCAACCTGAAAGCCATGAGGACCTATATCCAGGACCTCAGCACGCAGATACCACGGACCACCGAACAAATCTCCAAGATGTCGGCGGCCCTGGGCCAGTCCGGCATCGGTGCGGACCGGCAAATGAGCACGGGCATCCTGCGTGATACCGCCGTCGCCGCGACCGCTATGGACCTTGAAGACGACACGGCGGGCAACTACATGGCGAAGTGGGAGGCCGCCTTCAACTTCAACCATGACCAGGTAATGACGCTGATGGACCAGATCACCTCCCTGGGCGCGAACAATGCCACGACGGCGGCGGAGATCGCGCAGAGCGTGAACCAGGCCGCGTCTATGGGCCAGATCGCGGGCGTGGACCCGTCGGCTACGGCGGCCA
>ERZ779874.3788-NODE-3788-length-10914-cov-2.552261_pt1 | contig 10914 bp, 10 predicted proteins | sample MGYA00511031_ERZ779874 | MGnify/ENA primary metagenome ERZ779874 (study PRJEB29588, sample SAMEA2156850) | human gut metagenome | biome: human gut; feature: human-associated habitat; material: faeces | place: Denmark | collected 2008/2010 ...
GATTCAGAGTTTTTAGAGTCAACTCCCAAAACTCTAATCAATAGTTTACAGGCAATATCCAGAGATTTCGATACACCTTCTTATTTGACGCTTACGAAGTAAATTCGCATGAAGCGTTTTCTCATTCTGAGTTTTACGACTTGCAATGCAGAAACTATCCTTGAAATGGTTGATTGACTTTTCAACATTTACACGGATTTTGTAGGTATCTTCCCATTCCTGTGAGCCACGTTCTACCCCAGGGTAGGAACGAAGATTCTTTTCTGGATAAATATAAATCATTCGTCCACAGGAAGAAGTCGTACATGGATTATCGCAGTGACATACGCGACGGCTTGACTTGTCTGTATGATTGTATTTCCATTTCATTTTGGGACATACAAATTTCATGGTGGGAAGTTTGCTTCGCAAGTGGGATTTACTGCCTTCCCGCTCATCGGAAGGGTTGGGTCGTGCGAACAGAAGGGAATACCATTTTCATTGACAGTATAGTCAATCCCTTCGATGGAAAGCGTTGTTTTCAGAGGAATAAAAGCTTTCTGGAATCCGATTTCCTCAAAGAGGGATTTGTAGATTTTGATGGTGTCAAAGGCTGCGTCTCCAAGAAAAGCCTTCGGTTCAATAAGCGGATGTTTCCGGAAAAAGTCAATTAAAACCGGAAGCAGAGCCTTTGAATCTGCAAGAGATTTATCCTCATCGGGAGAATCCGATTTCTTTTCTACAACGATATCGGGATGCGCATTTAAGAACTCCTTGTTGTAGAAAGTGATGTCGCGGACAATGCCCAGTCCATTTGTAATGATCCGAATTTATAGGCATAGCAGGAATGCCCTTTGATGTACATCTGCTGGATGGCCTGATTGGAAGCAGCGTGAGTTGGCATAGAGCCGTAAGCAGCTTTGTACGGGTCATAGGAATCCTCAAGGTTATGGGATTTCTTAAAAGTCTTTAGCTGCTTGATAATGCGGTTTGCGTATTTCGGATTATTTTCAGTAACCCAGGCTTCAATGCCGGATGTATCAAAGATTGTCATGGAAGCGAGTGAGAAATCAAGTTTTTGGCAGATCGGTTCGGTCAGATCAACGAGACGATCGAACATCGATTGTAAGTCCAATAAAAAGTCCTGTTTGAAACGAGTGAACTTGGAGCCATCCGGAACAACATCAAAACCGCAGAAATCCCGCAATTCCTGGGAATATTTCAGAAATACGATCAGGAGAGTGTCAGTCGGGATTGAGAAAATACGTTGAATCAGAAGTGCTTTGAGCATTGGATAAAGCCGATGCTTGCGAGGTCTTCCCGTACTGGCATGAAAATGGTTCACAAATGAAACAGGAACCATTTCATCAAGGTTAATCGCATTATCGAGAAGCGAAAGGAACTGGTATTTGTCGTTGCTAAATTTATTCTGGCAATCTTCAAAAATTTCTGCCAAAGTGAGCTGTTTATATGTTATCATATAGGTATAGATGGTCTTCGATGCAAGTTTGATCGGATACTTGCAATCATGTATGATGGAACTGCATATCCATGTTGTGGACCTTGCATGATTCCGTCTCTGAGCATTGGAAATATTAAAGAGCAATCATTAAGCGAGCTTACTAAAAAATATAAGGACAATTTGTTCTTTTCGAAAATATTGACAAAAGGAGTTAGAGGAATTGCCAATGATATAAGAGAAAGGCAACTATTTGAAATCGCTGATTATTACGTTGACGCGTGTGACTTTTGCAGAGATATATTTAACGATAATTATAAAACTTCTATTTTAGAAAAGTTTTATCGTACTGAAAAAAATGTGATGAATTAGGGGGGATATTTTTGAATCATAAGAACGAAACTCAAGCAATGATAAAGCAAAATAGAAACTTGCTTATTCTGTTGATCACAGCCAGCCTGCTGAAAATTTTTTATCCGTTCCTGATCGCATTTATCCCGAAGGTGATTGTAGAAAACATGGACGAACCGGTGCTTTTGATCCAGTTTCTTATGGGAAGCGGAATTGTCGTTATTTTGTTGCAGGCCGCCATCAGCTTTTGTGATAGCATGAAGGATCATGCCTATGCGGTATTCAGATTTTGTTTTTTCCGCCTCATCGATCGAAAGGCGTTGTTGGTGCCCTATGATATCCTGTCATCGCAGCAGTTTCAGGATGATTATAAATTTTCGGTTCAGTTTGTGGACGATATTGAAAATGGACTGCAAGCCACGATGGAGCACATTTCTAAGTTGCTTACAAATGTAGGGCTTTTTGTCTTGTTTCTGACTTCAATGACCTTTGTGGATCGGTGGATACCGCTGTATGTCATAGCCCTGACTGTAATGGATTTCAGTTTTCTTGTAGCGGCCCAGAGTTTTGAAGGAAAGCATCTGCCGGAGTTAAAGCGCTTGGACAACCAGCTAAAGACTGTTGAATTGCGAGCGCGGCAGGCGGGTCAGGCAAAGGATATCCGGATGTTTCATGCCGCCGCTTTTTTCGGAGAGATGTATAAGAGAGCGGGAGATGAGAAGTCCGTGCTCTTCGCGAAAATACAGCGGAAATATCGAACTGGGAGTATCGTACGCTCCGTTCTGGGCTTCCTTCGGGATGCCGGATGCTATGCTTACTTGATCTACTTATTGTATGCTTCGAAAATAGGGTTGGGCGATTTCGTTTTCATGATCGGCATTGTCATAAATTTTTCGGACAATCTGGCGGGCGTCTTTATGAATCTGGCCGCCTTTACAAAGGATATGATATCTTTGCGGGAATTAAAGCGCCTATTAAAAAGCCCTGAAAGTGGAGAGGATGGGGAGGTGCCTGTGCCGGATACTTTTGAAAGTATCCGGTTTGAAGGCGTCAGTTACCGCTATGGGAATGATCAGGAGTATGTGCTAAAAGACATTTCGTTTTGTATCAACGCGGGGGAACAAATTGGGCTAGTGGGATTAAACGGCGCTGGAAAGACGACACTTACCCTGCTACTGTGCGGGCTGTTAAAGCCGACTGGTGGAAAGATTTTTTATAACGGCATCGACATTGAGCAATTTAGCCGTAAGGAGTACATTTCTTTGTTTTCCAACGTTTTTCAGGATATCAATCTGCTGCACTTCACCATTGGTGAAAACATCACGGGATCTTCGGACGGGGAAACTTGGAAGAGGGCAGAAACGGTGCTAAAAACCGCAGGCTTCGAGCGCAATCTGGGTGAAAGAGGAACAGCTGCTTCGATCGGAAAGACCTTTGATGAGCGGGGGATCGATTTTTCGGGCGGAGAAAAGCAGAAGCTAGCAATCGCAAGGGCTTTGTATAAGAACACGGCTATTTTCATTTTGGATGAGCCCACTTCCGCGATGGATCCGCTGGCGGAGGAACGATTTGTGAGGAATTATAAAGAAATTTTTTCGAATCGGACGAGTATTTTCATCTCACATCGCCTCTTGAATACTAAAATATGCGATCGGATCTTGTTAATCGACCATGGGAGATTGGTGGAGTGCGGAACCCATGAAGCTCTGATGAAAGCGAAGGGGCTATATTATGAATTGTTTTGCGCCCAGCAGAAAAGCTATGGCCTGATTTGAAAGCTGTAAAAATGATATCGGAGTGGGGATTATGAGGAAGATTAAAAAGAACGAAGGCGATATGCGAAAAAAGATTATGTCCATGATCTGGAAAAGTGACCCTTGGTTGATCGTCAGTGGGGTTCTCCGTTCTCTCGTGCAGATTATTCTGCCTTATATCACGATCGTCTTCAGCGCAGAGGTGATCAATGCGCTCACGGGAAATTATTACAAAAGAGCGCTGAAAATCGTGGGCTGGATGAGCGCCAGTGTTCTGGTGGTAAAATGCGTAGAGGCCTTTTTGGAGAGCGATGAAAATAGGCGAAAAATTTCTCTGGATTTGTACATGAAGGAAAAGCTGAATCAGATATGTTATGGCGTAAAGCTCGAAAAATTGGAGTCCCACGAATTCCAACAAAATTACCAGCAGGCGATGGACGGCTTGGATTATAGCGGCGGCTTTTATGCATTTTTAGTTTGCTGCAGGGATCTCGCTGTGAATAGTTTGCGCGCCATGATCGCCGTGGGCTTTTTCCTTGAAGTGATTTTAAGGGCGGAAAGTCTGAGCGGCAGAGTCTTCGTCCTGTTGGCGATTGGCATTGGGCTGGGCGCCTGCATCAGGACGGTGAACAATAAGCAGTCCTTTCAGGCGGCCTCACAGTTTTATCAGAAGCTGGTTCCATATAATAATCAGCTGCAATACTTTTTTTACCAGCTCTGTGCGGATAAGGCGATCGGAAAGGATGTCCGCACCTATCAACTAGAGCGGTTGATCTGCGAACATGAAAGTAGTTGCCACGACGAGATCCTGAAGTTCCTCAAAAAAATTGAGTTCACAAGCAGAAAGTATAATGTGGCTAATGCGGTGGTGGATGGCTTTTTATGGGGTATGACGTATCTGCTGGTCAGTTTGTGCTGCATTGTGGAGAAGATGGCGGTGGGCGATCTCTTAAAATATATCGGCATCGTGAATCAGATTTCCCAAGCGCTATCTTTGTTGCTCAATTCTGGCGCAGATGTTCGATTTAAGACAGGCTTTCTTGGAAATTACGTTCAGTTTGTGGAAACCTACAGCGTGGAAGAGAGCAACTCCCAGCCGGGGGAAGCGACGGTTGAAATTCGATGTGAGAACGTATCTTATCAATATGAAAATGCAGAAAAGCCCGCGTTATCAGAGGTAACGCTGTGCATATCGTCCGGCACCCATGTGGCGATCGTAGGTGAGAATGGAAGCGGCAAATCCACGCTATTAAAGATTCTCCTTGGCTTATACGCGCCGCTGGAGGGGGTGGTGAAAGTAAATGAAAAGCCGCTGGAAACGGTGTCAAATGAGTTCGCCGCCGTATTTCAGGACTTCACGATATTTCCGTTTACCGTCTTGCAGAACATTACGGTTTCGGCGGAATCATCAAAAGAGGAGGAAAATAGGGCTTGGGAGGTCTTGGAAAGGCTGGAACTGAGGGAATGTATCGGAGGGCTCCCCGACGGCATCCATACGGCGCTGCGCTGGAACGGTTCTTCAGAGAGGGCAAAGCTCTCAGGCGGGGAGGAACAAAAGCTCGCCCTGGCACGGGCGCTGTTTGCACAGCGAGGGGCTTATATCCTGGATGAACCTAGCGCCGCGTTGGACTCTAAGTCGGAAATCGCATTATACGATTTTTTCAGGAAGCTGACGGGACAAAAGACCGTAATCTTCGTGTCCCACAGGCTATTTAGCTGTCTTAAGTGCGACAAAATATTCGTGATGGATCATGGAAAACTGGTGCAGGAAGGAACCCATGAGCAGTTGGTGGAGGTGGAAGGAAAGTACCGGGAGATGTGGCAGAGTCAGATACAGGATTTTGTGGAGGAAGGCGGTTAATTAAATGAGATTATCAAATGAAATAGAATTTTTAAAAATGAAAGGGTATAGCGCGACGCCTAAAATTGTTCAAATGGAAGTGACAAGAGAATGTCCATTGTCCTGTCCCCAGTGCTATAAAGATTTATCAGGAAAGAAGCATATGGATATTGAAATTTTGTAAGTAGGTAATCATCCGTACCTTGATTTTCAAAACAAGCCGCCCATCAGGGCGGCACATTTTATTTCTTCTTTTTGATTCGAAATCCTTCCGGTAATTCATCTGACCATGGCAAAAGCCGATTTAGATCATCCGGTTTTGGAAAAGGTCCCATTTTACGAAGCTCGTCTAATACATAGGAAAGATATACATACGGCTTCAGTCCATTCAGCAGGGCTGTTTCTGCGATACTGTAAACAATGTAAGTACGTAATCATAATTATTGACGCCTTCAGTATACCAGGTATAGCGAAATAAATCTATATGCATACGCGAAAGTGCGGAAGAACCAATGTTTTCTGGAAATTACAAAATCCTCAAGCGCTTATAACCAATATGCTTTTACTCTCCAGACAGGATTGAGGGCAGGAGAGTTGATAGGGTTAAGGTGGTCTGATATTGATTTGGATAATAAGATTATTCATGTAAAAAGAACCATGCGTTATGATTCACGCTCAAAAACATGGTTAACGGGAGGTCCTAAAACAGCAAACAGTATCCTTGAAGTTCCTCTTAACCCAAGAAGCAGTCTCTATATTAATGAAGCAGAAAGAACAAAATAAAACACTGAAGGTTATTTCTATTGAATATTCGGATTTGGTTTTTTTACATTCCAATGGGGCGCCAAGGTCTAACCAGAGTTATGATATCAACATAAGAAAGCTGTGTAAAAAGGCGGGTATGAGAGAAATATCAATGCATATATTAAGACATATATTTGCCACCAGATGCATAGAATCCGGTATGCGTCCTAAAACACTTCAGATGATACTTGGACATGCAAATATCAGTATGACCATGGATCGTTATGTTCATGTAACCGATGATGAAAAGACAAAGGAATTAGAGAATATCGAAGCCGGACTAAAAGTAATTTAAATGGTACGCGAAATGGTACGCGGAACGTCACGAATGAAAAATATTCTTTTGCAGAATGCCGTATTTATGCAGGTCGCAAGGGGAAAATTACCTGAAAGTTCTCCGAGGATATAAATTCCTGTTGTATTTTCGGGATGAATTGGATATAATGAAAACAACCTGAAATGTACGAGAACTCCTGTTGTTTTGAACCTACATTTACTTTAAACGGGATTCCTATATTGCCGGGTAGATGTCAGGCCCTCATTGCGCAGGGGAAGGCAGAAGCGCCGGTTGCGGTTACCCACCTGGCCTTGGCTAGGAGTCAGAAGATGGGAGGCGGCATTTTGGGGGATACAAAAGATAAAGAGACGATCCGGAAGGGTTGTCTCTTTATCTTTTGTAAGAAAACTTTATGGGAGTGATAAAATCAAATGGAAAGACGGGAGTCGTTTCAGGAACGCAGGAAGAGACAACAGGCGCGCAGGCGTCTTTTGGGGAAACTGGCGGCGGTTCTGATCGGTGCCGTTTTTTTATTTGGGCTGTGCAAAAAGACGGCAGATCAGTTTTTGCTGACGGGTGAAAAAAAACAGGACAGCTATATCGGGATCGAGGACGCAGGCCATATGGTCTGGCTTCTTGCAGACTGTAGGCAGGAGCAGCCGACACAGGCGCTCGCAGAGACAACCGATGCTGCGCAGGAGTTTGACGGGGATAATACACAGGCGGCTGTAGTATCTGCGCATGCTGCCGGCAGTCGGTCAACCCCCGACCAGGTACTGGATTTGATGAAAAAATTTCAGGCGGAATCTGACGACGGCTATTTGACGTGGACCCAGGCAAAACAGTATTTTTCCTGCCTGCCGGGCAGCCGGGAGTTATTTTTAGGCGGTGCGTATACGGGGACTGAGCGGGTGGAGGAAGCGGACTGGTACGACTGGTTCGACCGGGCGAGAAGAAAGTATGATGCCGCCGGAAGGATTCGGGAGGAGACGGTCGTAGTGTTGGGCATTTTGAAGGGGGATGAAAATGGACCGGGAGATGCGCAAGAAAGCGCGCAAGCTGCTCTGATGCGCGAAATGGGGACTGCTTCCGGTGGCAAAAAGGATGCGCAGAGCCAGAAAACAGAGCTGCGCATCCTGACGCAGAACGGTGTCCGGATGGCTGCGTCGGCAACGTTTTTGACAGAATCCATGCAGTTTTGTCCAGTGCGGGCGATCGTAAGGGAGGATTGCCTGTATGCAGTTCGAAATAGATTAACGGAACCGGTCATATTAAAAAATGTCTGGATGATCGAGACGACCGGACAGAGCATACACGGGTTCTGGAAAGACTGTGAATTTTCCGGCGCGGCGGCAGTTGAAGTAAAAACAGATTCTGCGGAGGGACAGAGGACAGAAGAAAACAGAGAATCGGATTGGAAAAGGGACAGAAAAAGTACGACGGTGGTTTCAGATACAGCACAACTTTCCGAAGCAGTCTGTGATCTGACGTTTGAAACAGGAAAGCCTGTCATTGTGTGTCAAAAGCCAGACAAGATTTCCGGACGGCTGCTCGGCGTGTCGCGAAACGGCGCAGAAATCGAAGGTCACGGGACGATTCCTTTTTCGGAGGATCTGCAGTGTTATCGGTTGTATGGGCGGCTTTCACAGATGGACATCGGAGAATTGAAAATCGGCTATGGGTTTACGGATTTTGTAGTGGAGGACGGAACGATTGAGGCAGCGCTGGCGGTGCGGGAAGAAAAGATGGAAACCATTCGCGTGCTGATTAAGACGTCTGGCTATGCAAACAGCGTACATCAGGCCGTGGAGCTTTTCGCGGACTGTGATTGTAGGATTTGGAACGTCGAGAACGAGCTTACCACGCTCGAAAAAGGTCAGCGTCTTGTCATTACGCGGGATTCTCCGTTGCTTGATCAGACCGGGCGGATTACAATCGAACCGAAAATCCTGACCGGGCATCTGATGTTATCCGGCGTGGAGCGGGCACAGGGGCAGGCAAACTACCGCGGCAGGCTCGAACTGGTGCGCCGGGAGGATGGAATTGTTGTAATCAACGAGCTGCCGCTGGAAGAATACCTTTATGGGGTCGTGCCGGGCGAAATGCCGGCGTCTTATCCACTGGAAGCGTTAAAGAGCCAGGCGATCTGTGCCAGAACCTATGCATATGAAAGGCTGCAGCGCGCCGGATTACCGGAGTATGGGGCGCATGTGGATGACAGCACGGCGTTTCAGGTGTATCAGAATCTTGCAGAGCAGGGGCAGACGACACAGGCGGTCAAGGAGACGTCCGGACAGGTATTATTTTACGGGGAGGAGCCGGCGCAGACCTATTATTATTCCACGTCCTGCGGCTATGGCACGGATTTGTCGGTCTGGAGAGGGACCCGGGCAGAAGCATATCCGTATCTGTGTGCGCAGGCGATCGACGAAAGAAACATGGAGCTGACGAGACAGCTTGGCGGACAGGAAAGCGTTGCTGCGATGGCACCGATTTTGCAGCAGGCGCAGCTGCTGGAGCAGTCGGATGTAATGGAAGCGTTTTTGGGGCAGAGGGACGGCGATTTTTATGAGAAAGAAGAGCCGTGGTACCGTTGGAGCTATAGGGCAGAAACCGTTGATGAAAAGGCACTCTGGGAAAGGGTATGGATACGGGCACAAGCGGATGGACAGTGTGTGTTCGTGCCTGGGGAAGCTGGAGAATGGAATGCAGTAAAGGAGCGCACGAAACTGTCTGAAAACACAGGGAAAATCCGGGAAATCCGTGTTACAAAACGCAGCAGCGGCGGCGCGGCGCAGGAGCTTTTGATCGAAAGCGAAAACGGACAGGTACGGATACAGTCGGAATACAGCATCCGGTATGTGCTGTGCGACGGAAAAACACAGGCGGTCAGACAGGATGGGAGCGCGGCAGCGGTAACATCGCTTTTACCAAGCAGCTTTTTTCAAGTCAGTACTTTTAAAACGGACGGCTTTATGATAGGATATACTTTAATTGGCGGTGGTTACGGGCACGGAATCGGCATGTCCCAGAATGGGGCGAAGCATATGGCGGAGGCGTCTGTCAGCGCAGAAGAAATTTTGACGTTCTTTTATAAAGGATGTCAGTTAAAAATGATTTCCTGAAAAGTCCACGCAGCGACGCACCGCAAAATGAAAACCGGAAAGGAAAAGATCTGTTTATGAAAAAGAAAATCCGGCTGATTACAGGGTTTGGCAGGCATATGTCAAAATCAAATGTCAATGCATTTGCATCAAGCTCTGCATACTTTATGTTTTTGTCGATCATTCCGATTATTATTTTATTGTGTTCCCTGCTGCCCTTGACGACGCTGCAGAAATCCGACCTGTTAAAGGCGGTGTCAGAGGTCATGCCATCGCCGATTGTGCCGATGATGAGCAGCCTGATCGAGTCGCTCTATAACAGCACCGTTGGCGTTACGAGCGTCGCAGCGATCGTAACTGTATGGTCGGCAAGCAAAGGCATGCTGTCCATCATGCGCGGCTTAAATGCGATGAACGGCGTTGTGGAGGATCGTAACTATTTTGTGCAGCGGATTTTGGCATCTTTTTATACGATTCTGTTGTTGATCGTCCTTTTGCTCTCTCTCGTTTTCATGGTCTTTGGAACAACGCTGGTACGTCTTTTAAACGACAGGATCCCGATACTGGATCATCTGATGTCCATAGCGATGCATTTTAAACCGCTGTTTTCCTGGGGCATCCTGACGCTGGTGTTTATGGTGATCTATGCCTATGTGCCAAATGTGAAGCTGAAACTGACGAAGCAGTTTCCCGGTGCATTGTTTACGGCGATAAGCTGGAACCTGTTTTCCTGGGGCTTTTCGGCATACATAGAGCGGTTCAATGATTTCGGCGTATACGGAAGCCTTTCTACAATCATCGTCGTGATGATGTGGTTGTATTTTTGTATGTATCTGCTGTTAGTCGGGGCACACATCAACCGGTTTGCTGTTCCGTTTCGAAGAGAGATTCTCGAGAAATAGTATTGACTTTTCGGGATGGATTTTTTACAATAAGGCGTAAAGGCGATGAACGGAAAAGTACCTGTGCAGGGAGCGAAAGAGAGGGCGCGCCGCCGGCTGAAAGCGTGCCTCGCAAAGCGCAGAGGGAAGTGCATCCGCGAGCTTCGGGGCTGAGGCGGCAGTTTAGGCTCTGACATGGGCGCCGTGTTAAGGCGAAACGAGTGGAGCGTATCTTTAAGATAGGCTTAAACAGAGTGGAATCGCGGCTCCGCCGTCTCTGATGAAGAGACGGCGGGGCTTTTTTGACGCAGGGGGCGGTTCAAATGTTTGACAATCTTCGCGCGGATATCACCGCGGTGATGGAGCGCGACCCGGCGGCAAAATCCCGGTGGGAGGTGCTGCTGTGCTATCCGTCGGTCAGGGCGATGGCGTATCACCGCGTGGCGCACAGGCTCTATCTGCGCG